>Ga0070741_10007432_pt1 | contig 22651 bp, 16 predicted proteins | sample Coa_R1_4_FD_66440 | JGI IMG/M metagenome (GOLD analysis project Ga0070741, IMG submission 66440) | Surface soil microbial communities from Centralia Pennsylvania, which are recovering from an underground coalmine fire - Coalmine... | ecosystem: Environmental > Terrestrial > Soil > Unclassified ... | reverse complement strand
CGAGCCGGAGATCGACACGACCTCGATCGACAACGCCGCGTTCGCGCTCGAGGATCGCTCCTACTTCGTACGCAAGGTGGGCTCGGACGGCTTCCGCATCGGCTACCAGCCGACGCTGAAGAAGGTGGTGAGCGACCGGCGCGCCTCGCTCGACGACGAGACGGAAGTGAAGCCGGCCATCCGCAAGCTCGTCGAGGACGAGTTCCGCCGCGGGGCCAGCATCCCGGTCGTCGCCTTTCCGCACGATGGCGCCGAGATTCCCGACACGCCTCGGCTCTCGCTGGTCGTCGTGGACCCGGAAGCGGAATGGTCGGGTGGCGGGACTCTGCGCGTGCAGATCGCGGAGTGGACGAAGAACCGAGGCAAGTCGCCGCGGCTCTACCCGGGCGCGCTGGTCTGGTGCCTGAAGAAGCCGGGGCGAGATCTGCGCGAGAAGGTCGAGACGTCGCTCGCCTGGAAGCGGGTGGCGCGGGAGGTGGCGGAGGGCACGCTCGGCGGGGAGTTCGACAGGAGCGACCGCGCGGACCTGCAAGCCAAGGTGCGCGACGCCGAGGAGGCCGCAAAGGACGAAGTGTGGGGAGACTTCCGCTTCGCGGTCGTCGCGGATGGGCAGGAAGCCGACGGCCTCAAGGTCATCGATCTCGGCGCCGGCCATTCGTCGAGCGGCGAGACGCTGTGCGGGCGCGTGCTGGCGGCGCTCAAGTCGGAGGCGTTGCTCAACGAGTCGGTCGGGGCCGGCTACATCGAGCGCAACTGGCCGCCCGCGCTCGAGAGCGAGGGTGCCTGGCCGCTCGCGAGCCTGCGACAGAGCTTCCTCAACGGCTCGCTCACGCGGCTCGTCGATCCGGACGCGGTGCTCAAGAGCAAGATCGTCGAGTTCGTCGGGCGCGGGGATTTCGGGCTCGCATCCGGGAAGAAGGCCGACGGCACGTTCGAGCGCGTGTGGTTCCTGGAGAACGTTGCTGCCGACGAGGTGGCGTTCGAGGCGGGTGTCTTTCTTCTGAGAAGGGCGGCCGCCGAGGCGCTCAGAGCCGCGTCGGCCGTGCCCACAGCGGAGTCGGAACCGGCGCCTGGACCCGTCACGCCAGGACCAGAGCCAGGCCCGACACCCGGCCCCGAGGCTGCGCCATCTCGAGGCACCCGGATGCTCCGCGTCAAGGGTAACGTGCCTCCGGAGATCTGGAATCGCCTTGGCACGAAGATCCTTCCGAAGCTGAGAGGGGGGACGAAGCTCGAGATCGGCGTCGACTTTTCGGTGACGGTTTCAGCCGACGCGGCCGCTGCTTTCGAGGGCGAGTTGCGGCAGATCCTGCAAGAGCTCGGGCTGGGGGAATCCGTTCGAGTCGAGTGACGCTAGCTGCGACCGGCATCCGACGCTTTGCGCGGGCCGAGCAGGAGAAGGCGACGCAGACGGTGCCGGAGCAAGCGGACATGCTGTCGGCGGAATGGGCTCCCGCGCGAAGGGGTCCAATCACAGCGGACGCGCTCCACGCCGGCGCTCGTCCGCAGCGGAGTTGCGCTACCGGAACGCCGGCATCACCTCGCGCGCGAACTCGCGCAGGAGATCGCGGTTGAACGGGGGGCGCAGGCTCAGGATCACCTCGGTGACCCCCGCGTCCGCGAGCGTGCGGAGGCGCTCCTTGATCGCCTCGGGAGAGTCGGCGAGGATCGACTGCGCGACCTCCCTCTTCACGAGGGCGCGCGCGCCGAGGCGCACGGCGGGACCGGCGAGCGGGAGCTTCGTGATCGCGACGAGCGGCACGAGCGCCGAGACGTACGTCGGGCAGGGGGAGCGGTTGACCCGCTTGCACTCGGCCTCGATGATCGCGCGCCGCTTGCGGATGCCGTCCGGCGAGACGCCCGTGACGGCGTTCCAGCCGTCGGCGTAGCGGGCGACGAGCGGGACGATCCACTTCTCGCCCTGGCCGCCGACGACGATCGGCGGGCGCGGCTGCTGCACGTTCTTCGGCGCGAACGGCGCCTTCTCGAGCGCGTAGTACTTCCCGTGGAAGGTCGGGTGGTCCTCGCCCCAGAGCTTCGTGATCACCTGGAGCGCCTCCTCGAGCTTCCGCGCGCGCTCGCGCGGCGTGCCGTACGCGAAGCCGTACGCCGTATGATCCCGCTCGAACCAGCCCGCGCCGATGCCGAGGACGAGCCGCCCGTGGCTCACCTGGTCGACCGTCGTCGCCATCTTCGCGAGGAGCGCCGGGTTGCGGTACGTGTTGCCGGTGACGAGGACGCCCACCTTGAGCCGGCTCGTCGCCTGCGCGAGCGCGGCGAGCATCGTCCAGCCCTCGAGGCACGGCCCGTTCTCGTCGCCGAAGATCGGGATGAAGTGGTCGTAGACCCACGCGCTGTCGAAGCCGAGGGAGTCGGCCTCGCGCCACGTGGCGAGGATCTCGTCCCAGGTCGTCCCCTGGTTGAGGGTCTGGATCCCGAAGCGGAGCTTCGGCGCGGGCGGCGCGTCGGCGGCGAGAGCCGTCGTCGCGACGAGCAGGGCGAGGCCGGCGAGGAGCGTGCGCATGGGGCGCGCGTAGCGCAAGCCGCCCGCTGGAGCAACGGCCGGGGTCAGCGGAGCCGGGGCAGGACCTCGCGCACGAGCTTCGCCGCCTGCTCGGAGTGCGCCGGGAGCGGCAGCTTCTGCGTGAGCGTGCTGCTCGTCGGGGTGCGCGACGGCTGCGCCCGGCGATCGTCGCGCCGCCGACCGGGTTGAATCGGCGTGTCGCGCGGGCTACGCGGGCGGGCACATCGCACAAGGAGGGCCCGGACCATGATGAAGCTCTACTACGCCGCGCAGACCCGTGCCGTTCGTCCTCGCTGGATGCTGGAGGAGATCGGCGCCCCCTACGAGCTCGTGCGGGTGAACCTCGGCGCGGGCGAGCAGAAGCGGCCCGAGTACCTCGCGCTCAACCCGAACGGGACGGTGCCGACGCTCGTCCACGACGACCTCGTCCTCTACGAGTCCGCAGCCATCTGCCAGCACCTCGCGGACGCGTTCCCCGGCAAGAAGCTCGCGCCGCCGGTCGGGACCGCGGCGCGCGCCCTCTGCTACCAGTGGATCCACTACGCGATGTCGGGCCTCGAGCCGCCGGCCGTCACGATCTTCCAGCACACGATGATGAAGCCCGAGACGGAGCGGAACCCGAAGCTCGTCGAGGAGGCGCGGCCGCAGCTTGCGGCCGCCGTGAAGGTCGTCGACGACGCGCTCGCCGGCCGGGACTACATGCTCGGGCGTGAATTCAGCGCGGCGGACGTGATGATCGGCTCGACGCTCATGTGGTGTCAGATGCTCGGCTGCGTCGGGCCCGAGCGCAAGCACGTGGGCGCGTACCTCGCGCGCGTCGGCGCACGGCCTGCGGCGCAGCGCGCCATGGCGGACTGAGCGCCGGCCGCGATCCGATCAACCGGCGCGCGCGACGCCGGCCGGCGGCTCCCGTCGCACCGTGACCTGCCAGTCCTCGCCGGGCGGCGCGAGCAGCAGGGCGCGGACGAGGCGGCGCGCCGGGACCTCGAAGTGGAGGTGGACGGCGGCCGCGGCGGCCGCGCTCGCGACGCAGACGAGCGCCGCGAACGCGGCGGGCGGAAGCGGCGGCGCGCCGAAGGGGGCGATCGCGAGGAGCACGTAGAGGACGGCGGGCAGGTGGAGGAGGTAGAGCGCGTAGCTCGCGTCGCCGAGGAGCGCGACGGGCCGCCACGCGAGCGCGCGGTGCAGCGGGCCGCCGCCGAGCGCGAGACCGAACACCATCGCGGCGAAGGCGAGGTCGAGGAACCCGTTGTGCATCAACAGAAAGGAGATCCCGAGACGCACGCAGAGGAGGCCGGTCGCGAGCCACGCGAGCGCGCCCGCGCCGGAGAGCCACGGCCCGAAGCGCCGGAGCGCGCCGTGTCGGGGCGCGGTCACGAGCCAGAGCTTTCCGAGCGCGACGCCGAGCAGGAATTCCGGGAAGCGGAAGAGCGGTCCGAACTTCACCGCCCGGAGCCACCAGCCCTCGCTCGTCCAGCCGACCGGTCCCAGCCGGTCGGGGTCGAGCGCGAGGTAGGCGAGCGGCGCGGCCATCGCCGCGAGCCAGCACGCCCCGGCGAGGACGAGCAGCCCGCGCGCCCGGAGGCGGTCGACCAGGCGGATCGTCCACGGAAAGACGAGGTAGAAGAACGCCTCGCACGAGAGCGACCACGCGGGCGCGTTCCACGCGAGGACGGCGCGCGGCCACCACGCCTGGAGGAGGAGCACGGCGGAGAGCACGGTCGCGGTGAGCCCGAGCGGCGTGAGGGGCGGCGCTTCCGGCGCCGAGCCCGCGGCGATCGTGTCGGCGACGAACGCCCGGAGGGCGAACGCGAGGCCGAGCAGGTAGAGGGGATAGATTCGGGCGACGCGCGCCGCCCAGAACGCGCGCCGGTCGAGCGCCGTCGGTCCCGCGTCGGCGAGGTAGACGTAGGCGAGGACGAACCCGGAGAGCTCGAAGAAGCCCCCGAGCGCGCCGGTCGCGCTCTGCGTGAGACCGAGGGCGACGGGATGACCCGTGAACGCCGTCACGCCGTCCGCGCACCAGCGAACGAACTCGGGCGACGACGCGCCGGGGCGCTCGACCATCGCCCGCCACGACGTCACGACGTGCGCGACGACGACGCCGAGCGCCGGCACGAAGCGGAGGCCCGACAGGGCGCGGACGAACGGCCGCGCCGCGCGCGCCTCCGTCATCGCGCCGCCTCGACGAGCACGCTCTCCCCGACGGCCGGCGGCCGGAACGGGGCCCAGCCGTCGCCGCGCGCGACGGCCCAGCGCAGCGACGCGTCCTCGAGCGGCACCGCGAAGCGGAAGGTCGCCTCCGCCGGGCGTCCCTCGCCGTCGAGCGCCGTCACCTCGACGTCGACACCCGTCAGGTGGACCGTGTCCCCGAGGGCGAACGGATGGTCCGGCGTGCGGACGAAGGTGTCGAATCGCCGGCGCTGATTGGCGACGTAGTCGTCGCTCGCCGGCTCGGCGAGGTAGCCGCCGCGCGGCCGGACGCGGAGCGTCCGCGCGTCCGGCCGGGTGAGGCGCACGTCGCCTTCGGGCGCGAGCACCCGCCAGCGCGGGATGCCGAGGTGCGCGGCGAGGCGGATCTCCGGGTAGTAGAACCCGACCGGAAGCCCGCCCTGGACGACGATCGCCTGCTCGTCCGGGCCGCCGGTCGGGAAGGCGAGCGCGCGCGGACCTCGGGAAAGATCGTCGTCACCTCCCGTGCGCGCCCCGGAAGCACCGACGGCGAGGCCACGCCGTGGACGAGGAAGAGCGCGCCCACGACGCCGAGCGCCGGCCAGCGCCACCCGCGCTCGCGCGGCAGCCAGGCCGCCGGTTGCAGCCAGACCGACGAGACGAGCTCGCCGAGGAGCCCGAAGGTGCCGAGCCCGACGAAGACGAGGAGCCGGTCCTCGGGGATCGTGGCGGAGATCGGGACGACCGCGGCCGCCATGCCGAGCGCCCAGAAGCGCGCCGTCGGGCGGTGCGCGAGGAGCGGCGCGAGCACGACCGCCGGCACGAGGAGCGCGACCGCGGCGCAGACGAGGATCGTGCCCTGCTCCCCGACCGGGACGACGGAGTACAGCTCCGCGGGCCACGGCCACCACTGCGAGAAGAGCAGCACGGGCCCGCGCTCGAGGACGGTCGCGACGAAGCGAAGCGGCTCGCGCGCCGGGTCGGCGTAGAAGCCCGAGCCCGCCGTCCCGTAGCCGAGGTGCTGGTAGAGCGCGTGCCATCCGACCAGGAGGACGAGGTACGGGGCGAGCGAGCGCAGCCGCGCGCGGGCGTCGCCGCCGTCGAGGAAGAGCGCGTAGGCGGCGAGGTAGCCGAGGACCCCGACCTCGCCTTCGCCGGCGAGGAGGCCGGCGCCGAAGAGGAGCGGTCCGAGGAGCGCCCCGGCGCGGCGGCCGTTCCGGCGCCAGCGGTCGTGCTGCGCGAGCGTCGCGACGCCGCAGACGACGACGAGGATCGCGTTCCGGCTCGCGACCCACCCCACCGCGGCGCCGCGCGCGCCGTCGACGGCGTAGAAGAACGCCGCGAGCCCCGCCGCGGTCGTCGGCCCGAGGAGGCGCCGGTAGAACCGCGCGACGAGGACGACGAGCACGACGAGCCAGAGGAGGCTCTGCGCGTGGGCCGCAACCGGGTCGTCGCCCCAGAGACGGAAGTCGAGCCAGTGCGTCAACGCCGTGAGCGGCCGCCAGAACGCGACGCGGAGCCCCGGGTCGGTCCACCAGGGGACGCCCCAGCGGTCCATCGTCTGCCGCGTCTCCTCGGCGTCGCCGGACCAGAAGACGAAGAGCCGCATCAGGACGTCGCGGAGCGGCCAGGCCGCGAGCCGGTGGCGGAAGAGGTGGTCGTCGAGGTTCCAGCCGGCGAGGAGGGCGGGGCTCGCGAGGATCGCGCTCACGAGTGCGAGCGCCGACGGGCGCACGCGGAGCGCGAGGCGCTGGATGACGGCGGCGCGGGGCAGCGCCGCCGCGCACTCGGCCCCCGCCCGCTCCGGACACACGATCTCGGCCCCGCTCTGCACCACGGCGGCCGGCGAGTCCCAAGAAGCGTGCCACGGCAAAGGACATGCGCCGCCGCGCGCGCGGCGGACGGCGGCGCGCGCGGGCCACGCCGGGACGGAGATTCTCCGCCGTCGCGACCGCGCGGACGCCGTGCGCCGTGCGCCCCGTTGCGCGGCGCGGGCGGCGCGCCGGTGACGGCACGGCACGCGGACGTCGGCGCGGCAGCCGGCAGTGGGTCGGTTTGCGGTTCGGACCACGTCGAGCGGGAGCACGGGGGAGTCCTCGCGGAGACGCCAAGGTGCGCCACCACGTCTTGCGAGGCGGCATGGGCGCCGTGTTGGTGCCGCGCTCGCCTCCGCGAGGACTCCCCCGTGCTCCCGGTCGGTGGTCTGCGCGCAAACCGACCCCACTGCCGACCGCCGGGGCGCCTTGCGTCCGCGTCGTCGCGTCGTATGATCGCCCGCGTGCCGGCGCCGGTGCACCTGATCGTCTGGTCCGACTACCTCTGACCCTGGTGCTACAACGCGGCCGTGCGCCTGCGTCGGCTCGAGGACGAGCTCGGGGACCGCGTCCGCGTCTCCCACCGGAGCTTCCTCCTCCGCCCGCAGCCCGACCCGAGCCGCACGCTGGACGCGTTCCGCGCCTACACGCAGTCGTGGCTCCGGCCCGCGGCCGACCCCGACGGCGGGACGTTCCGCGTCTGGGCGACCGACGCCGGTCCGCCCTCGCACAGCGTGCCGCCGCACCTCGTCGCGAAGGCCGCGGCGGCGCTCGGTCGCGACGCCTTCCGCGCGGTCGACGAGCGTCTCTTCCACGCGTACTTCGCCGAGAACCGCGACATCACCGACCCGGCGACGCTCCGTGCGCTCTGGCGCGAGGCGGGCCTTCCCGACGGCGCGTTCGCCCGAAGCGCCGATCCGGCGCTCCGCCGCGCGACGCTCGCCGAGCACGACGAGGCCGTCGCGCGCGGGATCACCGCGGTCCCGACGGTCGTGATGGAGGGGCGCGAGGGCGCGGTCGTCGGCGCGCGGCCGTACGCGGACTACCGGCGCTGGGTCGCACGGAGCCTCGCGGACGCGTAGCGGGGGAGTGGGTCGGGTTGCGCTCGGCGCCCCCACCCGGGAGCGCGGGGACTCCCCCGCGCTCCCGCACGATGAGCTCCGACCCGCAAACCGACCCAGTGCGCGTCGCCTTGCACTGCGGACGCGACATCTCGTAGAGACTCGGGCCGCGATGTACCTCGACCTGACGCCCGAGCAGCGGGCGCTCCGCGACCACCTCCGCGCGTACTTCGCGACCATGATGACGCCGGCGCTCCAGGAGGAGATCGTCGGCGGCGAGGGCGGCGGCCCGCTCTACCGGGCGGCGCTCGGGCAGATGGGGCGCGACGGCTGGCTCGGCATCGGGTGGCCGAAGGAGTACGGCGGCCAGGGCCGCACGCCGATCGAGCAGTTCATCTTCTCCGACGAGGTGCAGCGCGCGGGCTTCCCGCTGCCGTTCCTCACGCTCAACACGGTGGGCCCGACGATCATGGAGCACGGCACCGAGGAGCAGAAGCGCGAGCTCCTCCCGAAGATCCTCGCGGGCGAGTGCCACTTCGCGATCGGGTATTCCGAGCCCGGCGCCGGGACGGACCTGGCGTCGCTCCGCACGCGCGCCGTGCGCGACGGCGACCACTGGGTCATCAACGGGAGCAAGGTCTTCACGAGCCTCGCCGATTACGCGGACTACGTCTGGCTCGCGGCGCGGACCGACCCGGAGGCGAAGAAGCACAAGGGCATCTCGATCTTCATCGTCCCGACGACCGCGCCCGGCTTCAAGCTGACGCCCATCTGGACGATGGCGGGTGTCCGGACGAACGCGACCTACTACGAGGACGTCCGCGTGCCGGCGTCGGCGCTCGTCGGGCGCGAGAACGAGGGGTGGTGGCTCATCACGAGCCAGTTGAACCGCGAGCGGATCGCGCTCTCCCCCGTTGGCGGCGTCGAGCGGACGCTCGAGGACGTCGTGCGCTGGGCGGCGGAGACGCGCGGCGCCGACGGGCGGCGCGTCATCGACCACGAGTGGGTGCAGGTGAAGCTCGCGCGCGTGCGCGCGAAGTGGGAGGCGCTCAAGCTCCTCGTCTGGCGCCAGGCGTGGGCGATGACGCAGGGGAGCCTCAACTTCGCCGACGCCTCGGCCGTCAAGGTGTACGCGAGCGAGTTCTACGTCGAGGCGTACCAGACGCTCCTCGAGATCCTCGGGCCGGCGGGGGCGCTCAAGAAGGGGTCCGCCGGCGCCGCGCTCGCGGGCCGTCTCGAGTTCATCTACCGCGCGACGCTCATCCTCACCTTCGGCGGCGGCACGAACGAAATCCAACGGGACATCATCGCGATGGCGGGCCTCCAGATGCCGCGCTCGCTCCGCTGACGGACCGCGCCCGATGGACTTCGGCTTCACGCCCGAGCAGGAGGCCCTCCGCGACCTCGCGCGGCGGATCCTCGGCGACCGCCTGACGCACGAGCGGCTCCGCGCCGTCGAGGCGACGCCCGACTGGTTCGACCGGGAGACGTGGACCGCGCTCGCGGAGGCGAACCTCCTCGGCGTGGCGCTGCCCGAGGACGCGGGCGGCGCGGGGCTCGGGCTCGTCGAGCTGGCCCTCCTCCTGGAAGCGGTCGGCTGGGCCGCGGCGCCGTGCCCCGCGCTCGCGACGCTCGTCATGGGCGCGCTGCCGATCGCCGCACACGGGACGCCGGCGCAGCGCGCGCGCTGGCTCCCGGGCGTCGCGCGCGGCGAGACGATCCTCACCGCCGCGCTCGCGGAGCCCGCGAACGACGACCCGGCGCGCCCGACGGCGACGGCGCGCCGCGAGGGCGGGGGCTGGCGGCTCGACGGCACGAAGACGTTCGTCCCGGCGGCGCACCTCGCGGCGCGCGTCCTCGTCCCGGCGTGCACCGCCGACGCGGGCGTCGGCGTCTTCCTCGTCGACCCGCGTGCGTCGGGCGTCGCGCTCGCGCGCCAGACGACGACCAGCGGCGAGCCGCAGTTCGAGATGACGCTCGCGGGCGCGCCGGCGGACGACGTGCTCGGCGATCCCGGGCGCGGCGCCCCGCTCGTCGGGTGGATCGTGGAGCGGACGCTCGCCGGCCTCTGTGCCGTCGAAATGGGCGTCGTCGAGCGCGCGCTCCGCATGACCGCCGAGTACACCTCGAAGCGCGAGCAGTTCGGCAAGCCGATCGCGACGTTCCAGGCGGTGGGCCAGCGCGCGGCCGACGCGTACATCGACGTCGAGGCGATCCGCTGGACGACGTGGCAGGCGGTCTGGCGCCTCGCCGCCGGCCTGCCCGCGGCCGACGCGCTCGCGGTCGCGAAGTTCTGGGCCGCCGAGGGCGGACACCGCGTCGTGTACGCGGCGCAGCACCTCCACGGCGGCATTGGCCTCGACCTCGACTACCCGGTCCACCGCTACTACCTCTGGTCGAAGCAGATCGAGCTGACGCTCGGGGCCGCGACGCCCCAGCTCGTCCGGCTCGGCGCCTCGATCGCGGCGGCGGCGACGCGGTGAGACCGGTCGCGCGCGCGACGCTCGCGGGAGCGGGCTACGGGCTCGCGGCGGCGTGCGCCGACGCGGTCTTCGGCGTCCGCATGCTGATCGACAACCGCATGGCGGCGCCGGTCCCGTTCCTCGTGAAGTCGGGCGCGCTCGGCGTCCTCGTCGGCGCGCTGCTCGGGGCGGCGCTCGCGCCGCTCGCGCGCGGGCCGCGCCGGCACCTCCTGGCGCTCGCCGGCGCCTGGGCCGCGCTCGCGCTCTGGACGGCGGCGGCGACCCCGGCGTCGCGCGCGATGGCGCTCGTCCAGCCGCTCGCCGCCCTCGTCGTGGTCGCGGCCGGGCGGCGGTGGCTCACGCGTCCTCCGTGGCTCGCGCCGGCCGCGGGCCTCGTGGCCTTCGCGGCCATCGTCGCCACGCCGGGCGTGTACCTCGCCGCGACCACGCCGCCGTCGCCGCCGCGCGCCGCCCTGCCGCCGGCCCCGCCCGGCGCGCCCGACGTCGTCGTCGTCGTGCTCGACACCGTGCGCGCCGACCACACCTCCGCGTACGGCTACGCGCGCCCGACGACGCCGACCCTCGACGCGCTCGCCGCGAGCGGCGCGCTCTTCCTCGACGCGACCGCCCCCGCCACGTGGTCGCTGCCGTCGCACGCGTCGCTCTTCACGGGGCTCTTCACCTCCGGCCACGGCGCGCACGACGAGCACAAGTTCCTCGACCCGGGGCCGCCGACGCTCGCCGAGGTGCTCGCCGCCCACGGCTGGGACACGCGCTGCTTCACCGCGAACGCCTGGATCAGCGACGGCCTCGGCCTCACGCGCGGCTTCGCGTGGCAGGACGGGGCGTGGCGCGAGGCGAACATCGCGCACGGCTTCCAGTTCGTCTACCGGCTCCTCGACCGCCTCGGCTGGCGCGCGCCGGACAAGGGCGGGCGCGACGTCGTGCGACACTTCGAGGACTGGCTCGCAACCCGCCCCGCCGACGGCCCGCCCGCGTTCGCGTTCCTGAACTTCATCGAGGCGCACTTCCCGTACCACATGCTGCCGGACGAGTATCTCGGGCGCTTCACGACGGTGCCGCTCGCGGCGCTCCGGCGACTCAGCCTCCGGCTCATGGCGGCGCAGTTCGGCGCCGGCGCCGTCGACCCCGCCGAGGCGGCCGCGCCCGCGGCGGCGATGTACGACGCCGGCATCCTCTACGCCGACCACCTCCTCGGCGGCGTCGTCGAGGCGCTCCGCCGCCGCGGCGCGCTCGACCGGACGATCCTCGTCGTCCTCGCGGATCACGGCGAGCTGCTCGGCGAGCACGGGGAGTTCGGGCACGGTCGCTCGCTCTACGAGGCGGGGCTGCGGGTGCCGCTCCTCGTCCGCTACCCGCCGCGGGTGCCGGCCGGTGCGCGGGTCGCCACACCCGTCTCGACCGTCGGCGTCTACGCGACCGTGCTCGATCTCGCCGGCCTCGCGCCGCCGGCGCCAGTCCACGTGGGCTCTCTCCTCCCCGTCCTCCAGGGGACCGACCGCGCCGGCCCCGTCGTCGCCGAGCAGTTCGTCGCGATGCTCGGCAGCGCGCCGGGCGCGGGGCCCGAGGACCCGCTCATGCGCCGCGAGCGGCGGTACCGCGCGTACCGCGAGGGCCGCTGGAAGCTCGTCGAAGCGTCCGACGGGGCCGCGTGGGTCTTCGACCTCGCCGCGGACCCGGGCGAGACGCGGGACCGGAGCGGCGACGAGCCCGCCCGCGCGAGCGACCTCCGCGCGCACCTCGCGACGGCGACCGCGGCGCTCGGGCTCCCGTCGCTCGACACGCTCGCCGCGCGCGGCGCGCCCGTGCTCGAGCCGGCGGCGCGCGCGCGCCTGCGCGCGCTCGGCTACGTCGAGTGACGTCGATGGCGCCGTTCGACCGTCACGTGCTCGCCGAGGGACTGCGCTTCCCGGAAGGCCCGGTGTGGCTCGGTCCCGAGAAGGTGGCGTTCACCGAGATCCGCGGCCAGTGCGTCTCCCTCTGGGACCGGGGGAGGGTGTCCCGCGTCGCGGTCACGGGCGGCGGCGCGAACGGCGCGACGCTCGGGCCCGACGGCGCGCTCTACGTCGCGAACAACGGCGGCTTCTCGCTCGGGCGCGACGGCGTCTGGCGCGCCCCCGACGCGGGCCCCGGCCGCCTCCAGCGCGTGACGCTCGACGGCGTCGTCACGGACCTCGCGACGCGGCTTCCCGGCGCGCCGCCGAATCGTCCGAACGACCTCTGCTTCGGGCCCGACGGGCTCCTCTACTACACCGACCCGCACGACTGGGAGCACGGTCTCAAGGTCGGCACGGGGCGCGTCTGCCGCGCGACGCTCGACGGCCGCGTCGAGCTGCTCGCGGAGGTGCCGCAGTTCCCGAACGGCATCGCGTTCAGCCCGGGGAACCACCTCTACGTCGCGCAGAGCCTCACCCGCGCGATCCTCGTCATGGAGCCGTTCCCGGGCGCGACGCCGCGCGAGCACTGCCGGCTGCCGCGCGGGTACCCCGACGGCTTCTGCTTCGACCGCGACGGGCGGCTCTGGGTCGCGGGGAGCCTCGGCGACGTGCTGGTCGTCTTCGAGCCCGACGGGCGCGTGCGGCGCATCATCGACATGGGGAAGGACAGCGAGCCGACGAACTGCTGTCTCGGCGACGGGATGCTCTACGTCACGTGCGCGGGCACGGGACGGCTCGAGGCGATCGAGGTCGGCGTCGAGGCGCTTGCGCTCTACCCCGCGCGCGCTACCACCCGAACATGAGCCCGATCAGCTGCTCGATCGTGCGCGCGCGCTTCGTCGAGTAGGGGAACCACGCCAGCTCGCGCCGGCGCCGACGGCGCTCGACGAGGATCGCCTGGCGCACGCAGAACTGCCGGAGACCCTCGGCCCCGCCGTGCCGCGTCCCGACGCCGCTCTGCTTGACGCCCCCGAAGGGGAGCGCCGGGATGCCGGCCGAGACGAGGCACTCGTTCACGCACGCCGAGCCGCTCTCGATGCGGCGGGCGAGGGCGATGCCGCGCGCGACGTCGCGCGTCCAGACGCTCGCGTTGAGACCGTAGCGGGTGTCGTTCGCGAGGCGGAGCGCCTCCTCCGCGCCGGGCACCGGCATGACGGGCACGACGGGGCCGAACGTCTCCTCCTGCATGATCGCCATCGAGTGGTCGACGTCGGCGAGCACCGTCGGCTCGAAGAAGACGCCCCCCGGCAGGTCGCGTCGTTTCCCGCCGACGAGGACGCGGGCGCCCTTCGCGCGCGCGTCGGCGAGGTGGCGCTCGACGACCTCCACCTGGCGCGGGCTCGTGAACGGGCCGTAGTCGATCTCCGCGTCCGCGCCGTTCGGCCCGGTTCGGAGCGCCCGCATGCGCTCGACGAGCTTCTGCGTGAACGCCTCGGCGACCGGCTCCTCGACGTAGACCCGCTCGACCGACATGCACACCTGGCCGGTCATCATGCAGCCGCCCCACGCGGCGGCGTTCGCGGCGCGGTCGAGGTCCGCGTCGCGGAGCACGATCATGGGGTCCTTGCCGCCGAGCTCGAGGAGGACCGGCGTGAGCCGCCGGCTCGCGCGCTCCATGACGCGCCGGCCGGTCTCGGGGGAGCCCGTGACGCAGATCATGTCGACGTGGTCGACGAGCGCCGCGCCCGTCTCCCCGGCGCCGACGAGGACCTGGAGCACGCCGGGCGGCAGCACGCGGTTCATCGCCTCGACGGCGCGCCGCACGGCGAGGGGCGTCAGCTCGGACGGCTTCACGACGACGGCGTTCCCGGCGAGGAGCGCCGGCACCGCGTCCCCGATCGCGAGATTGAGGGGCGCGTTCCACGGGCTGATGATCCCGACGACCCCGCGCGGCTTGTAGGCGACGATCGCCTTCTTCCCGAAGAGCGGGCGCGCGCTCACGCGCTCGGGCGCGAGCCACTTCGCGGCGTGCCGGGCGAGCCAGCCGATCTCCATGCACGTGCCCATCAGCTCGCCGGCGACGTCGAACCGCGCCTTCCCCGTCTCGCGCTCGAGGAGCGAGAGGATCGCCGCCCGGTCGCGGACCATCTCGCGGCGCGCACGCTTCACGAGCCGCGCGCGCCGCCGGGGTCCGAGCGCCGCCCACGCGGGCGCGGCCGCCCGCCCGCGGGCGACCGCCGCGGCGACCGCCCCGGCGTCGTCGGCCGGCAGCTCCTCGATCACCGTCCCGCGCGCCGGGTCGCGCACGACGAGCGTCGCGGAGGCCGCCGGCGCTCGCGTCGTCGTGCCGGCGCTCACGGCCGCGCCCCGTCGGCGGCCCGGAGCGCAGCCGTGAAGGCCCGGATGCGGGCGGCGTTCGTGCCGAGGTCGCCTCTGCCGTCGCGCGACTTCGAGCGGACGTCGACGACGCTCCCGCCGGCCGTGCCGGGGCGGACGCGGATCGCGACGTCGTCGTGGAAGCCGAAGAGCCGCGTCGTCGCGACGGCCTCGATGCGCCCGGCCGCCGGCGCCGCCTCCGTCACCTCCCAGCCCATGCCGCGGGCGACGGCGAGCGCGCGCTCGAAGGCGCGGTCCGGCGGGGTCGCGAGCGCGACGGGCGCGAGGTCCGCGCAGCATGCCCGCTGGATGGCGGCGAAGGACGGCGGGTACGCGAGGTCGCGCGCGGCGTTCGCCGGAAGCGTCGCCGCGCGTTCGAAGGCGGGCGGGTCGGCCGGGTCGGTGGTGAAGTCGTTGATCCGCGGCGCGCCGCGTCCCTGCACGGCGAGCGTCGCGAACACGATCGCCGCGAGCACCGCCGCGGCGCCGCCCGGCTCGAGGCCGCGGCCGCGGAGCGCCTGGACGAAGGACGCGAGGCCGACGAGGACGGCGAGCAGGCCGCCCAGCGCGAAGAGGGCGAAGCCCGTTAGCCCCGGGACCAGCCGGAGCGCCGCGAGGCCCGGGCCGACGACCATCGCGAGCGCCGCGACGAGACCCAGCACGTTTCGCATCGTTCCTCCTCCAGTGCCCGTCGGCGCCACGCGCCGCCCGGCACGAGAGACCGCTCACGCGGTCCGGCCTGCGCCGTGTCGAGCTTGTAATAGTGCGAGTCGGCGCCCGTCGTCCACCGGGGCAACTCGGCCGTGGCCGGGCACGTCGACGTCGCCGGCCGCCGGACAATCGTGTTCCGCTTCGCTCGCCGACCGGGGCGTCCGGGCCGGCGGGTCGCCCGATTTCTTCCTTGACATCCTGCCCGGCGCGGCCCTACGATCGCGCGCCTTCGGACCGTCACGCGCCTTTGGGACGTCAGGCAGCACCGCACGGGGAGGTGCCTCATGCCCGCGATGTCGAACGGCCGCCGGTTCCGTCCCTGCCCCGTCAGCCCCATCGCCCTCCTGCTCCTCGCCGCGGTGCGGCAGGCCGCGGCCGCTACGTCGACGACGACCACCACAACGCTCACGTTCGACGATACGTGCGAGAAAAAATACAACATCAAGGTCCCGAAGGCCCTGCCTGTCCAGGACGAGTGCATCCACAAGCTCTTCTTCGAGAACGTCAAGGCGGCGGCCAAAGGCGCGATGACGCTGACGCTCAAGGACGCCCCGCCGCGCGACTTCCCGATCACGTCGAGGATGACGAAGATCGGCAGCACGGCGGTCGACATCGGGTACGCCCTCGACCCGACGGACAACCGGACGCTCAAGCTGTCGGCCGCGCTGCCGAGAGACGTGGCGGACGGCGCGCCGGCGACCTTCGGCACGAAGCGGGGATGCAAGGGCCCGGGCGCGGGGCTCACCACGCCCTGGGAGCCCCTGGGCGCGTTCGCCACCGAGCGATCAAGGATCTGCCGCTCGGGGGCGAAGACAGGGAAGGCGTGCACGACGGACGACACGAGCGGGACGACGGGGTGCGGGACGGGCGCGACGTGTCCGGGCTGCTGCGTCGCGGACGTGGGCGGGGCGACGAGCGACCTCATGTGGCCCTTCCAGACGAGCGGCAAGGCGCGGCTCTACCGCTACCACGACGGCGACACCGTCTGCTGGTACCTCTACCGCGGCGACGGAACACCGCCGCTCGACAACTTCGGGAACGGCACGCTCTGCTTCAACAGCCAGACGTGCGCGGTCTGCGCGCTCGACACGAAGGACGACCTCGCGCTCGTCCGGCCCACGTGGGCGCAGCTCACGCCGGCGCGGGGGCTGAACGCCAGGGAGTGCAGGTCGGGCGCGAGGCGTGGGATGGCCTGCACGACGGACGACACCGACGCCGCCACGGGGTGCGGGGCCGGTGCCGCGTGTCCGGGTTGCTGCGTGATCAGCGCCCAGGCGTGCTGGAAGTGCCACGCCGCGGGGACGGTCTCGGCGAAGGCGCCCTTCTTCGACCACACGAGGTTCCAGCAGCCGCGGATGGGAACCCTCAACGCCACGTGCGCGAAGATCGGCGGCCCGATCTGGGTCGATCCGTCCGACTCCTGGAAGAACGACGAGACCTGGGGAACGCAGACGTGGTTCGCGCCTCCGACCCGCTGCGAAGCGGGAGGCTGCCACGCGAGCGGCTTCGTCCGGGTGGGGTTCACGAAGAAGGGCGGCGGCGACGTGGGTGTCGGCGCCTCGCGCTTCTGCAACGAGGTCGTGCAGACGGCCTTCCACGCCGGCGGCGCGATGCACGAGCACCGCTACGTCTTCAAGGCGAACGAAGGCGGCGAGTGCTACGCCTTCGCCGCGAAGATGGGCTGCACGCCCGAGCAGCTCGACTGTCCGTCGACGACGACGACCACGACCACCACGACGACCACGACCACGACGACGAAGCCGTGACGGGCGCGCGTCTTCCGTGACCGGCTCGTGCCACGCCGAGCGGGGTCAGCGGCGGGCGAGCGTTCGGAGGTCGTTCAGCACGAGCGCGGGATCGAGGAGCCCCGTGCTGTAGACGTTGCGGACGGCGTTTCGCTCGTCCAGCAGGAAGACCTTGAGGACGTGGCGGAAGAGGCCCGTCCACGCGCCGTCGGCGTCGCGGAGCTTCGCGACGGGCTGCCCGAAGTCCGCGAGCAGCGGGCCGAGCGTCGTCTCGTCGCGCGTCGTCAAGAAGCGCCAGTCGCTCCGCGGCGCGTGGAAGCGTCGCACGATCGCCATGCGTGCGGGCGTGTCGCGCTCGGGATCGAAGCTGACGGCGAGGAGCCGCACCCGCGACGCGAGCGCCGGGTCGGCCGCGAGGTCGCGGTCGAGGCGGTGGAGGACGGCGAAGCTGAGCGGGCACCCGTTCGGCTCCGTACAGGTCGTGTAGACGAAGGCGACCACCGCGAGACGGTCGCCCTTCACCGCGAAGAGCGTCGTCGGCCGGCCGTCGCTGTCGAGCAGGGGGTGGTCGCCGACGGTCGCGATCACGGGCAGCGCGTACGTGCCGGGTGCCGGCGGCGTGTACTCGGGTGCGAAGGGGCCGACGCCGAACGTCGGATCCTCGGGGCGCGCGCGCTCGTGCGCCGCGGCCACGGCGGCGAAGACGGCCGAGGCGAGGAGCAGCGCGCGCGTCATCGCGCCGAGGCGTAGAGCTGGTTCCGGTAGAACTGGCCCTGCCCGAACCGCATGATGTGCGGGCGGCCAAGCTTCTCCTTCGCGAAGTCGACGGCGAACCGCGGCGTGAGCCTCTGGCCGTCCCAGCCGTACGCCTTCAGGAACTGCTCGTCGTCCTCGCCCGTCTTGTCCCAACCGGAGAGCAGCGACGAGGTGAAGTAGACGCGCTCGCCGTCCCAGGACTCGGAGACCATGTTCACCTGTCTGCCGATCCGCTGCTCGTGCACGAGGGAGGGGTGGTGCGGGTCGCTCACGTCGTAGACGCGGCACGTGCCGTCCATGAACGTGTCGACGAAGAGGAAGCGGTCGTCGGCCGAGAGGCTCACGTCGACCGGCAGCGGCGCCTTCGCGGGGTCGCCGACGTCGGCGACGGCGGTCGCCGCGAAGCGCCCGTCGGGCTGCTGCTCGACGAGCCAGATCTTCGAGGTGAGCGCGGTCGTGGTGAAGGCGTAGTTGTGGCGTGGCCCGAGCGCCCAACGGATCTCGAGGGGCGCCCCGGGCACCTGGAGGGTCTGGATGGGCTTCCGGGCGTGAAAGTCCCAGACGACCATCGTGTTGCCGAAGCGCTTCATCGCCTCCGGGTCGGCGAGCAGCTTCGGCAGCGGCGTCATGTAGTTGTTCCACCCGGTGAAGGACGACGTGAGCATGCGGTTCAGCCGCGGCTGCACGCGCGCGTCGTAGCCGTACTCGGCGCCGTCGGGCAGCCACGTCGTCCGCACGAACTTCCCGTCGTTGTTGTACTCGACGAGCCCGGTGCGCCCGCCGCGGTCCTTCGCGTTCGACAGCCCGGTGATCAGCATGCGCCCGGGGATGGCGTCGAAGGTGTGGGGCCCGACGACGCCGCCGCTGTCCTGCGTGAAGGTCGTGATCGTCTTCACGAGCTTCGGGCGCGCCGGGTCGCTCGCGACGTCGAACACCCAGACGAGGCTGTCGTCGAGCCCGCCGAGCCAGAGGAAGCGACGGTCCTCGGTGAAGTCGCCGTGGTGCGCCTCGTGGCGGCCGCCGACCGACGTGCTCGAGACCACCTTGCCGTACGTCGCCGGGTCCTTGGGGTTCGCGCCGACGGTGACGAGCTTGTCGGAGCCGTCGCCCAAGCCCTCGACGCCGAGCGTCCAGACGTAGACCCAGTCCTCCTGCCCGGTGATCTTCGGCATGTACGGCGAGAGACACGTCTCGTCGCCGCGTGCCGGCACGCCGCCGCCGAAGAGCATCGCGATCGCCGCCGCGAGGAACCCGAATCGTCCGCGCATGTCCCACCTCCGGGTCGGGCAAGGGCGGCGCGCGCTCGCTCGCGCCCGCGCCGCGCGCGGACCGTACGCGGCCGCGCGCGGCGTCGCAAGGGGCTCCCCGGGGCGGTGGTGGGTCGGTTGGCGCGGCGACCACCGACCCGCGCTCCCGCACGACGGGGTACGACCCGCCCACTGACCCGCCGCCGCGCGCCCCCCAGCCGACGCGCGCGGGTCAGCGCGTCGCGCGCTCGGCCGGCCGGGCGACGCCGTACACCGTCCGCGCGGCCGCGTCGCGCAGCTCGGCGAACGACGCCTCGATCGCCCGGGCGACGTCGTGCACGTCGGGGACGAGGTCCCAGTCGGCGTTGAGCCCCCAGAAGAGCCGTCCGGCGTAGCTGAAGAGCGCGATCGCGAGGCCCTGGTTCTCGAACAGCGGCACGAGCGGATAGCCCGCGAGCAGCTTCGCGCCGAGGAGGTAGAGCGGGGTCGGTGGCCCCGGGATGTTCGTCACGATGAGGTTGAAGGGTGAGAGCCGTGACACGAGACGGACCCCGAGCGTGAGGAACGCGCCGCCCACCATCTCGGCCGCCTCCCCGAGGACCGCGGGGCCGCGCTCCTGGCGCGACTGCTTGAGGGCGAGGGTCGCCTCCTGCACCCGCAGGAGGCGCGCGTACGGGTGCTCCTCGTCGATCGGCAGCGACATGAGCCAACCCGACGCGCGGTTGTTCACCGTCCCGCGCTGGTCGACGGTGCGGACGCTCACCGGGACGACGACGCGGAAGTTGAGCCGCTCGACCTCGACCCGGCGGCGCCGCAGGAAGCGGCGGATCGCGCCCGTCACCGTTGCGAGCACGACGTCGTTCACCGTGCCGCCGAGGCGGTTCTTCACCTCCTTCACCTCCGCGAGGTCGAGCGCGAGCCACTCGAGGCGGCGGTGCGGGCCGATCGGCCGGTTGAGCGGCGTCTCGGACGGAAGCGGCAGCCCGGCGCCGATCGTCCGCGCCGTCGCCGTCGCGCCCTCGACGACGCGTGCCCACGCCCGATCCGGCCTCCGCGCGACGTAGCGGAGCGCCGCCCAGACGTTCAGCGGGACGTTCGCGCGCCGCAGCCAGACGTCGCGCAGCAGCTCGCGCGGCGTCGGCGCGGGTCGCGGCACCCACGCCGCCGGCTCCTCGGACGGGGGGGCGTTCGCGTCGAGCGACAGGAGGACGGTCAGGAGGTCGACGGCCGAGATGCCGTCGGCGATGCAGTGATGCGTCTTCGTGACGAGCGCGAATCGGTTCCCCTCGAGGCCCTCGACGATCCAGAGCTCCCAGAGGGGGCGGGCGCGGTCGAGCTGCTGCGACATGATCCGGCCCGCGAGCTGCTTCAGCTGCTGCTCGTCGCCGGGCCGCGGGAGCGCCGTGTGCCGGACGTGGAAGGCGAGGCTGAAGTGCTCGTCGTCGACCCAGACCGCGCGCTGCTCGAGCGGCACCCACGCGAGGCGCTGGCGGTAGCGGGGGATCAGATGCAGGCGCGCGCCGACGTGCGCCCTGAGCCGCTCGACGTCGACGCCGCCCTCGGGTGTTGCGAGCGGGCCGACGTCGAAGAGCGCCGTGCCCCCGAGATGCATGTGGCAGCTCGCCGTCTCGAAGGCGAGGAACGAACGGTCGGCGGCGGTGAGGGGCTCGTAGTACGGCCGCATCCCTTCCGGATGTAGCGCCGGCGACCGACTCGTGTAAAACGGCGGGGACGTGATCTCCTGGCTCTTCCTCGCGGCAGCCCTCGTCGGGGCGTGGTTCACCGTGAACGCGTACCGGCCGCTCTACGCTCCCCGACAGGCGGCCGTGGTGAGCTTCTTCGCCGGCTGGCTCACGACGGAGCTCGCGCTCCATCACATCGCGTGGCAGGCGCTCGCGACGGCGGTCTTCATCGTGCTGGGTGCGCTCGGCGCATGGCCCGGCCGCGTCGCACTCGCGCTCACGCTCGTCTCGTGGGCCGCGCTCCTGCGCGTCTACTGGGGGGCGCGCGACGCGGAGGAGATCGTCGAGCAGGCGCTCGCCGCCGGCCTCGGCCCCGACTACCGGGCGGCGATCCGCCCCGACGTGGCGGAGCGCTTCGCGCCGCGCGTCGACTGGCGGCAGATCGCGCTGCCGCTCCCGATCCGCCATCCCGAGGTCGAGCGCGTGCGGAACCTCGTCTTCGCGCGGGCCGGCGGCCGCGAGCTGCGGCTCGACGTGTACCGGCGGCGCGACCGGTCGTCCCGCGGCCCGACGATGCTCTACGTGCACGGCGGGGCGTGGGTGGTCGGGAGCAAGAACGACCAGGGGCTGCCGATGCTCGTCCACCTCGCCGCGCGGGGGTGGACGTGCGTCACCATCGACTACCGTCTCTCCCCTCGCGCCACCTTTCCCGACCACCTGGTCGACGTGAAGCGCGCCATCGCGTGGGTCCGCGCGCACGGCGCCGAGTACGGCGCGAATCCCGACTTCCTCGTCGTCTCCGGCGGGTCGGCCGGCGCGCATCTCGCGTCGCTCGCCGCGCTCACGCCGAACGACCCCGAGTACCAGCCGGGGTTCGAATCCGCCGACACCGCCGTCCAGGGCTGCGTCGCGTTCTACGGCGTCTACGACTTCGCGGATCGCCACAAGCTCCAGCGCCACCCCGGGCTCCGGCGCCTCCTCGAGCGCCACGTGATGAAGGTCCGGCTCCGCGACCACCCCGAGGCGTTCGACAAGGCGTCGCCGATCGCGCGCGTCCATCGCGACGCCCCGCCCTTCTTCGTCATCCACGGCGACCGCGACACGCTCGCGCCGGTCGGGGAGGCGCGGCGGTTCGTCGCGACGCTTCGCGAGAAGGCCCGGACGCCGGTCGCCTACGCCGAGATCCGGGGGGCGCAGCACGCGTTCGAGCTCTTCCCCTCGCTCCGGGCGACGTTCGTGATCCACGGCGTCGAGCGCTTCCTCGCGTGGCTCTACAGCCGCTGGCTGGTCGAGCGGGGAGCGGGGGCGGAGCGCGCCGCCGTTCGCTGACGGCGGCGCTACCCGAGCTCGCGGCGAAGGAACGCGGAGGCGACGCGCACCGCCTCGGCGGCCTCCGTGAGCCCGGGAAGCTGCACGAACGCGTGCGGCATGTCCGCGAAGCGGTGCAGCTCGGCGCGCCGGCCCGCCGCGCGGAGCTTCTCGTGCATCGCGAGCGACTCGCCGTAGAGCGGGTCCGCGGTGCCGACGACGAGGCAGGCGGGCGGGAACGCCCCGACGTCGCCGAAGAGGGGGCTCAGACGCGGGTCGTCGAGCGCAGCGCCCCCGGAGACGTACGCCTCGAGCATGCGGTGCATCGTCGACTCGGGGAGGATCGGGTCGTCGACGGGGGACCAGCGCCGATAGTCCCGGCGGCTCGCGGCGACGTCGAACGCGCCGTAGAAGAGGAGCGCGGCGCGGACGCCGAGCGCGGGGCCGAGCGCCTCGATCACCGCGGCGGCGAGGTTCGCGCCGGCCGAGTCGCCTCCGATCGCCAGCCGCGAGCCGTCACCGCCGAAGCGCGCGGCGTGCTCGCGCGTCCAGCGGGCCGCCGCGAGGCAGTCCTCGTACGGCACGGGGAACGGGTGCTCGGGTGCCAGGCGGTAGTCGACGCTCACGACGACGGCGCGCGCGCCGAGGCAGAGCTGTCGCGTGAGCTTGGCGTGCGTCGCGGGGCTGCAGATCGACCAGCCGCCGCCGTGGAGGTACACGAGCGTCGGGAAGGGTGGCGTGCCGGACGGGACGAGGACGTCGGCCGTGACGCCGGGCGCGACGGGGACGGCGGGGTCGAAGCGGGCGACGTCGGGGAGGCCGTCGTTCAGGATCGTCGCGAAGGCCGGGAGCGTCGCGCGCAGCTCCGCGATCGAGCCCGGCACCGGAGCTCCGC
>Ga0070741_10007431_pt1 | contig 22652 bp, 14 predicted proteins | sample Coa_R1_4_FD_66440 | JGI IMG/M metagenome (GOLD analysis project Ga0070741, IMG submission 66440) | Surface soil microbial communities from Centralia Pennsylvania, which are recovering from an underground coalmine fire - Coalmine... | ecosystem: Environmental > Terrestrial > Soil > Unclassified ... | reverse complement strand
CTTTCCGTATGCTTCTGGGATCGCCTTTCAGGGCCTTAGCGCCTGGAACAATCGCTATGCTTTCCCATTCAGCATCGACGAAATCGCCGCGCTGCTCAACGATCGGCTGGCGAATCAAGGAGGGCGCGGCATCACTCCGGTGGTCGGCGACGTGATCGACCTCGGCAAATCCTTGCAAGTTCTGTCTCAAGCTTCGCCGTTCATAGGCGCAGCCGGCGGCTCCGAGCCTCTTTGGGAACCGATCGAGCAAGAGCAACTCAGCGTTCTCGATTCCGCTGCCGACCGGGAAGAGCTGTCGCACCGGTTGCAGGAACTCCTTCCCGTCCTGCTCACGGAATGGCTGGCGCTGGGTGATTATGGCCCGCTGCGCTTCTTCCTCGAATACAAGGTAGTCTGGCAACTGGCCGTGCATCTCGGAAGTGACGCCCGATTGCATTTTGCGGTCGATTTTGGCGCGCCGCAGCCCGTCTTGACTTGTGCACGTCATCCACGCGCGAATTACTTTGCACATGTCGGCGCCGGCTCCCTTCTCGGTGTCCTGCGAGGCCAGGCCGGCGCCGAACTCTTCCACGCCGCCGGCGATCTGCGAATCTACGAAAAGATTTTGGTGATCAAGGACGGTGCGTTTTGGACTCCCCCGATCCAGGGCTGGGAGCTGTACGATCACCTTCCGGAGCCTTTGACCTGGTACCTGCGCCACCCCTCGCGCTGGCCTATACGCCAGACCGCTGCAATGTCGTCATAAAATATGACGCTATTCGATCACGGGTCAGGCCAACTTCGCGCGCTTGGCCGTGCGTGCGGCTATGACGAACACGAAATTGCCGGGATGCTGCGGGTTTTCGCCGTCGCAGCCGAATCGTGGGGAGGCAGGTGTGTCGAGGAAACACCGCGATGGTCGGGAGTGACGGACGACTGCAGCCCCTTCGAATTCTCGCTGGCCATCGAACCAACGGGGACAGAACTCCGCATGCTGGCGGAAGCACAACGTGATCCCGCTTCGCCGGACACTTACTGGAACGCGGGAGTCGATTTGACTCGCCGGCTCAGCGATCATTGCAACGCCGCGCTGGACGGCTTTGAACGCGTGTCCGATCTGTTCCGGCCGAGAGCGGAAGTGTACTTTTCCATGCTCCATGGAATTTGCTTCGGCCGCGGAGATTCTCCTTCGATGAAGGTGTACCTGAATCCCAAGGCGCAAGGGCTGGAACGTTCCGGAGCGATTGTTGGCGAGGCCCTCGCCGGGATTGGCTATGCAGGCGTCGTCGAAAATCTCCAGTCGCGAATGCGACCTGGGGACGAGTACCAGTTCCTCTGCTTCGACCTGGACCATGTCTTTGAATCGCGCATCAAAATTTACATCCGCCACCGGCGCTGCACTTTCGACGAATTGCACCGATACGTGGCGCAGGTCGACTCGGGCGTTGCCGACGACGCCTCACTGCTGGTTTCAGCCCTCCTCGACGGCAGACTCCCTCGGCCGCCCCTCACTATGTACGCGCTAAACCCCGAATTCGGGCTGCTCCCGGGCTGTGCCCTGCACGTTCCGACGTTCCCCTATGCCGGCGAAGACGCAGTCATCCGCCACCGCATCGTAAGCCTGCTGAGCCGCTTCGGACTTCCCACCTCGACCTATGTGCGATGCGTGGACGCGCTCTCCTCGGGCGCGAACTCGGATGAGGTCGGGATTCACAATTATATTTCGATCCAGCGCCGCGGCGGGTCGCCGCGCGTGACGATCTACCTTTGTCCGCGCCTTTACCTTCACCGGCTGGGCGCCATAGCCTTCGATCCCCAGAGCGCCTGGCCCACGCCCGTCAATAGCTGGTGACCACCTTCAGCCGCTCCCGATCGTCGCTCAAGAGAAGGTCCTGCAGCGACCGCAGCAGTTGCCGCCGCACCGCCAAGTCGTCGTCCTCCAGCATGCCCCAGAGCCTTGGCACGATCGCTTTCACCGCATTCCCCCTGCGTCCGAATGACTCGACAGCTTGCCGTCGTACCTCGGGATGGCTGTCGTCGAGTGCGGTGGCCAGCGTGGTCGCCGAGAACTCGTCCTGCCCGGGGAGGCGCCCCAGGATGAATGCCGTTTGCGTACGAACCTTCCAGTCGGGATCGGCGGCCGCCGATCGCAGGTAATCGCATCCGGTACCGGGCTCACCGCAGGTTGTAAGTGCGGCCGCACAGCGCAGGCGAACAAGCCAGTCGGAGTCGCCCATTGCCCGACGCAGTGTGTCGGATGCCGTATCAGATGCTATCTCGCCAAGCGTGGTGGCCGCGGCCGCACGATAACGCTCATCGCCATCGTGCGCGAGCCTGTCGCACAATAACGGGACCGCCGCCGGCCCCATACTCGCCAGTGCCTGCACCGCTGGAATACTCACGAAAAAGCCCTCGCCCCGCCGCTCTACGGCGGCACGAAACAGCGGCTCGGTCCCAACCAGGGCAAGAGGTGGTCCGATAGCGCCGAGTAGCCGGGCGGCCTGGCTGCGCACCTCGTACGCCGGATCGTCGAGGGCCGAAAGAGCTTTGTCCGTTGTGCGGGCGATCTCGTCGCCGTCGCCGCCGTCCAGCGCGATGGATGTCATCAAAACCAGCGCGGCAGCGCGCGATTCCGGAGCATCATCCGACAGCAAACGTTCCGCTGCCTCCGCGGCCGAAGCTGCCAGACGTCCTATTGCGGCCGCTCCGTAGGCGGCCATGCTACGCTGTTCAGGGGCGCCCTGCCGCATCGCCGCCACGAGTAGGGGAAGACCGTTCTCGATCCGTCCATTCCTTACGAGGGCGCACGCTCCGGCGCACCGGACCGCCGAATCCGATGAGCCCAGTAGAGGCTGCAGATCGTCGCAGTCGCCGGAGTATGCTTCCCCGATCGTTTGCGCCATCCGCGAGCCGACGAAATCATCGAGCATCGCGGCCTCCAGCACCGCCGCCCAATTGTACTTGGCGATTCCGGGGCTGATGCGGCTTAGGACGCAAGCTGATGCCCGGCGAAGCGGCACCCCGGCCCGAAGCTCGGCGATCAGCCGATCGATCGCCCTCGTACCAGCCAGCCGGACCAGCTCGGATGCAAGTTCTGCTGCCGGATCGCTATTCAAAATCGCGCCCGTGTTCAGATAGAAAACCTGCATCGCGGCTGCCGGGTCGTTTCTGCATTGAAACCGGAGTGCAAACGCACTTGTCTCCCGCATTTCGGCATCGCTGTCCAAAAGAAGTGAGACGAGGGTCGGAATCTCTGCGGTTGCCCGCCGCCCTCCGCAAGCAATGGAGATACATAGCTTACGAATGTCCCCGATGCGAGCTGTCCTCATTATCCGGCTCCGCGCCGGGCGGTCGGGCGTTCCGGGCCAACGCGCCTCTCGATTACGCGTAGATTATGCTGGGCGATCATCTGCAGGAAAACGTGTCGGGAAGCTCAAAAACTCTGTCCCGCCATCGTCTCAAACTGCTCAATTATGTTTCGGGCGCGGTGGTGTGTCAATGTGCGACGCACCAACCTCCCGGCAGCCGGCTCACACGCGGTACGATTTCCACGCGCCGTCGCAGCCGTGGCCGCGGCGGATATGCAGCACGCCCCTGGCAGGTTCCGCGATATAGCCCGCGATCGAATGCATGCCCACGCCGCCGTGCCGGCAGATCGCGCAAGACCCTCCCTCGTGATCCGCCAGCATCTCTTTCATCGCTTCCACGGTGATCTTGCCCCACGAGTTGCGCACCAGGTCCTGCACCCGTTTCAGACGCGGCGCCGAGTCCGGCAACGTGCCGTCTTCGTGATGCGCAAATTCGCGGGTCACGTAATGGTTTGTGTGCAGGCGCACATCCCGATCGCGATCCGGGTAGACGGCGACGCCTTCGGGCCGGCATTCCAGATCGGCGATTCTGCCATTTCCATCGGCGATCACCAGGTTCGCCGCCGAACACGCCGGATGCCGGCGCAGCACGTGCACGCAGGCATCCACACTACGTTGCTCCAGCAGCACACGGCGCAGAGGATAAAAAGGCAGCCCCGGCTTCCAATCAAAATGATAAAGCGCGTTCACGAAATTGCAAACGCCGAATTGATTCATGCCCGCGTACCCGAGCTGTCCGGCGAAGGTGAACATCACTGCGGCAGGCCTCCCGTCGCCTGGTCTAACGTGCAGCACAATGGCCATGTCGGCGTACGCGGGCTCGAGGTCCTGGTTCTGGCCGGCTAAGGGAAGGCCGTCCGCCGTGGCCCGGCCCGTCAGCGCAAACGCTGTACACGCACTGTCCCAGCGATGCGCAGCTTCGGCCCTGGCCTGGCAAAGCACGGCGTCCGCGATCTCCAGCCGCGCACCTTCCGCCAGACCGAAGATCTCTTCTACATATTGCGGGCTCAGCTTGCGAATGTGCGGCAGAAAACGCAGCGCATTCGAGCGCAGCCGCTCCCGCTCGATACCCGTGAGTTTTTCGATCCACTCCAGGTATTTGCGGATCAGCGGTTCGGCCTGCCGCCCATGCTGGAATCCCATTTGAAACGCGCTGCCGCTTACTTCGATAAACGGAAACTCGTCCATCACCCGAGTTTAGAACGTCCGCGGCGAAATAGGTGGGGGATATAATTCCGCGCCGGTTCGCGTCGAGAGACACAAGCGTCGGCACGCGCGCCGCGGTCGCGCCTTGACTGGCCGCCATCAAGTGGCATAATTGGGTGCAATGAAATATCAGTGTGCATTGGCGCTGACGCTGCTGGCGCGGTTGGCCGCGCAATCCCAGTTGCCGGGAACCGACCCTCTGACCATTCAGGGCGACTTGGCGGCGCAAATGGTCGATGGTATCAACGAATACCTGCTTCGCGAGACCGCCGCGGCCCCGTCCGGGCGACCCCGCTTCTGGACTCGCGATTTCTCCAGCCCAGCCGCATATGCCCGCACCGTCGAGCCTAACCGCGGGCGCCTGGCCAGGATCATCGGCGCCGTAGATCCTCCACTCCAGGTGAAAGCCCTCGAGTACGCAGGTTCGACCGCGACGCCCGCACTGATCGGCCGCGGCCGCGGGTATCACATAGAAGCAGTCCGTTGGCCGGTGTGGGACGGCGTCTATGGCGAGGGGCTTCTGCTCGAACCGGATCGCCCCCCGGTTGCCCGAGTCATTGCGATTCCCGATGCCGACTGGAGTCCGGAAGCGATCGCCGGCCTCTCGCCCGGTGCCTCTCCCGCCGCGCAGTTCGCCCGCCGCCTTGCCGAAAGCGGCTGCCAGGTTCTGGTGCCGGTGCTGATCGATCGCAGGGATACGTGGTCGGGAATTCCGTGGATCCGGATGACGAACCAGCCGCACCGGGAATGGATCTATCGCATGTCATATGAAGCGGGTCGGCACGTCATCGGCTACGAGGTGCAGAAGGTGCGCGCTGCCATCGGCTGGTTCGCTGCGGCGAATGGGGCGCATCCTGTGCCGGTCGCCATCGCCGGGTATGGTGAGGGCGGATTGATCGCTTTCTATACCGCCGCCCTGGATACGCGCGTTGACGCCGCCCTGGTCAGTGGATACTTCCAGCCGCGGGAGCAGGTTTGGAGAGAGCCGATTTACCGCGATACCTGGGGGCTGCTGCGGGAGTTTGGGGACGCCGAGATCGCAAGCTTAATCGCTCCTCGCGGCCTCGTGATCGAGGCGAGCCGAACGCCGCACGTGACCGGGCCGCCCGTGGAGACGAAGGAACGGAACGGCGCCACCCCGAACGGAGCGATGGCAACGCCTCCATTGGCGGACGTTCAAGCCGAGGCCGGTCGTGCGCGGCCGTTCTTCGAAAAACTGCGCGCCCCGTCGAAACTTCAAGTGATCGCCAGCGGCGGGGGCGACGGTGCGCCCGGCTCCGATGCCGCGTTATCGGCCCTGCTGATGACAGCCGGTACAGCCGCGAAGTCGGCCCCGTCCGGCACTCCGCCCGAGCGCCTGGGCAGCGCGGTCGACGCCTCGGCGCGGATGCATCGCCAGTTCGATCAACTGGTCGCATACACGCAGGAACTCATCCGGAATTCGCCCCGGCGCCGCGAGGAGTTCTGGGCCAGGGCTGATTCCTCCTCTCCGGAGAGATGGAATGCGAGCACCAAATTTTACCGGGATTATATCTGGAGCGAAGTCATCGGCCGGATGCCGGACCCGAGCCTGCCGGCGCATCCGCGAACCCGCCTGATCTACGATCAGCCTAAGTTTCGCGGTTATGAGGTTGTCCTCGACGTTTGGCCGGGCGTTTTCGCCTACGGCATTCTGCTGGTGCCTAAAGACATTAAACCGGGTGAACGCCGTCCGGTGGTGGTCTGCCAGCACGGGCTGGAAGGCAGGCCGAGTGACACCGCGGATCCCAACAGCGATTCACACTTCTACCATCGCTTCGCGGCGAAACTCGCGGAAGAAGGATTCGTCACCTACGCTCCGCAAAACCCGTACATCGGCCAGGACCGTTTCCGGATTATTCAGCGTAAGGGCCACCCGCTCCGGCTGTCGCTCTTCTCTTTCATCCTGGGGCAGCACCAGCGCACTATAGAGTGGCTGGGGCAGCAGGCATTTGTTGATCCGGCGCGGATCGGCTTCTATGGGTTGTCCTATGGCGGCAAGACCGCCGTCCGCGTGCCCCCGATCATAGACGGCTACGCTCTCTCGATCTGCTCCGGCGACTTTAACGAGTGGGTCTGGAAGACCACCAGCGTGGATTCGCGCTACAGCTATATGATCACGCGCGAGTACGATATGCTCGAGTTCGATTTCGCCAACGTGGTGAATTACTCGGATCTGGCGAATTTGATGGCGCCGCGGCCGTTCATGGTGGAACGCGGGCACGCTGACGGCGTCGCGCCCGACGAGTGGGTCGCCTACGAGTACGCCAAGGTGCGCCGCTTCTACGATACGAAAATGCATATGCCGGATCGCACCACGATCGAGTTCTTCGACGGCCCGCACACGATTCACGGCGTGGGGACCTTCGAGTTCTTGAGAAAGCATCTGGACTGGCATCCCTAGCCGCGTGTGCGTAATCTCGGGGACAGACGAAACTGTCCCCGGCCACCATTCTGGAATCAGCGGGATATCGGCGCGTACTCTGGACAGTTCCGCGTGCCACCGATTTTTACGCACACGCCGCGGGCTTAAGCTACCCGCACGAGGAGGAAAACGGGATCCTGCCCAATTACCCTACCTTCCTTGTTTTCGGATGAACTGGTTGTATTCTTCGGCCGGCAGCCGTAAGGATTCGGGATCGCAGCCGCACTCGCTCGGTGGAAGCCCATCTCCCCGGGAAGTGATATACTGCGCGACAGCCGGCAGCCACCGGATCAGGAGGTTGGGGATGCTCTTTCCACGTCTGATTGCATCGTATGCGCTGCTCTGCGCGGCAGCTTTCGCTCAGGTCGGCACGGCTACGCTGAGCGGAACAGTAACGGATTCCAGCGGCGGCGTGATCACGGGAGCGGAGGTGAGCCTCGAAAGCACGTTGCAGCAGTTCCGGCGCGAAACGGTCACCGATTCCCGGGGCGAATACGTTATCCCGGCCATTCCGCCCGGCAATTACAAGCTGGTCGTGCTGGCCCGGGGGTTTTCCGATGAGACCCGCACTGATATCCCGCTCGGCTCCGGCCAGGCGAGCACGTTGAACGTCACTCTGAAGGTAGCCGGTTCCACGCAACAGGTGCTTGTCTCCGAAGCCCCGCCTCTGCTCCAGACTACGACGGCGACTGTGGGGAGCGTCATCCAGTCGGAGCAGATCCATGAACTGCCGTTGCTAGGCCGTAGCTTCACCTCGCTGCTGCTGACAGCGCCTGGCGTTTCGACGAATCCCACGCCGCGAGGCGGGCCGCTCGGCGCCACGACCGGCGCCAACAGCGCCATCACCAATCCGTTTATCGGAACCAATCCTTCCATCAACGGGCAGCGCTGGCGCGACAACAATTACACGCTCGATGGCGTCGAAAACAACGAACCGCTCTTCAACGGCATCCCTATGCAGCCTCCGCCGGAAGCCTTGCTCGAGATGAAAATGGAGTCCGCCATGAGCTCCGGTGCTTACGGGCATGCGTCGGGCGCGAATATCAACCTGGTCAGCAAGTCGGGCACCCACTCGCTGCACGGCGATGCCTGGGAGTTCCTCCGCAACAACCACCTGGACGCCCGCAGTTTCTTCGTGCCCGCGCTGGGCCCCTATCACTTCAACCAGTTTGGCGGCACGCTTGGCGGACCGCTGGTGATTCCGCACCTGGTGAAGAAAGACAGCGGCTGGTACTTCTTCGTTTACTATGAGGGCATCCGGATTCATCAGGCGGCCAACACCAGCGCGCTGGTCCCGACCGCGGCGCAACTGGCCGGAGACTTCTCGGGAGCGCCGCCGATCTTCAATCCTTATTCGACCACTACAGACAGCAGCGGGAAGAGCGTACGCCAGCCCTTCCCGAATAACCAGATCCCCTCCAACCTGATCAATCCTGCGGCCAAGCTCATCGCCACCTCGCTGTATCCGCTTCCGAACCTGGCGCCGAACGTCATTCCGGGCGCGAATTACTTCAATCCCGGTTCCTCCGTGTCCGACGGCGATCAGTGGAACTCGCGTATCGACCACCAGTTCGGAAAGAGCGACAACTTTTTCGGCCGCTATACCGATGCCGACAATCCATCGACTCGGATCGGCATTCCCGCGTTACCTACCGTAAACTACAACCGATTCACGAATGCGGCGGTGAGCGACACCCACATCTTTAATCCGAATTTTCTGGTGACGGGGCGATTCGGGCTGCAGCGCCTGGACTATGGCAACGCCGTGGGCGGCGACCATACCATCGCCTCGCGCGCCGGCTCCCTCGAGGGCTTCCCCGCCTACCACGGCCAGGACGTTATTCCGCCGCTCGCCATTTCCGGCTATGCCGGCTTGAATCAAGGGCTGGCCTACTATGGCCCGCAGTATATCCTCTCCTGGATCGCCGACGCGCACAAGATCTATGGCAGCCACAGCCTGGACTTCGGCGGCAGCATCGTCCGCACCACTTTCAAGACCGACAACCAGACCGGCACGCAGGAACAGTTCACAACTACCCAGACTTCGAACTTCAGCCCTGGCACCGGTTATGCGCTCGCTTCCTTCATGCTGGGCCTGCCCGATTCGGCGGGCCGCGTGATCGGCAACACCGAAGGCGACATGTACGGCAACGCCTATTCCCTATATGTGCAAGACAACTGGCGCACCTCTCCGCGGCTCACCCTCAACCTTGGATTCCGCTGGGACTATGCCAGCCCGCTGATCAACAGGAACGGGAGCGGCACATTCGTGTGGGAAACCGGCCAGTACGTCTGGAATCAGAAGAACCCGATCACCGGCCAGCCCGCGAACGCCAGTCCCGGCATGATCGATCCCGATCGCCGTAATTTCCAGCCGCGCGCCGGTATTGCCTACCAGGTGAACCGGGCCACCGTGGTGCGGGCCTCCTACGGGATCTTCTTCGATACCTTCGGCATCAATTACGCACAAACCCAGCAGGGCAACCGCGGCAACTGGCCCTTCGCTTTTCCGCAGACTGTTTCCGGGTTGAATGCCACCACGCCGGACGCTTTCCTGGCCAACCCGTTCCCGGGCCAGGCTGCCGGCTCGCCGAAGCCGCTGGGCTGTCAGCAGTGCCTGAACGTGTGGCCGGGCACCTCCCGCACTCCGTACGTGCAGCAATGGACGTTCTCGCTTCAACGGCAACTCGGGGACAGCATCAAGCTCGAGGCCCGTTATTTCGGTTCCCATGGGGTGAAGATCGATGCGCAACTCATCGACAACGTCGCGCTGTTCCCGGCGGTCGGACCCATAGCTCCACGCCAGTTGTGGCCACAGTTTCCAGCGTATGTGCTGAACGGGTATAACGGCTACGCCTCGTATTACGACGGATTGAGCCTCGTCCTGGAGCGGCGCTTCTCCAGGGGTTTGCTGGTGTCCGCCAACTACACCTGGTCGAAAGCCGAAGACTACGTGGATGAGTTGTCGGACAACATCCAGTTATTCGGTTCGCTGCCGGCGCGCGTCAACGTGAGGAGTTGGAAAGGGCCGGCGGGCTGGGATGTGCCGCAGCGTTTTGTCGCCAGCTACGTCTATGAAATTCCGTTGAAGACCGGCAATCGGCTGCTGAACGCGGTGCTGGCGAACTGGTCCACCTCGGGAATTATATCGCTCGACAACGGCGTGCCTTTCAGCGCGCGCTTGACCGCGGACGTGGCCAACATCGGCACCGTGCCGGGTCGCTACACGGAGTTTCCGAACCTGGTCGGGAACCCCAATGCGATTGCGCAGCGCAACCCGCAGCAGTGGTTCAACGCCGCCGCGTTTCAGGTTCCGGCTCCGGGAACGTTCGGCAATGCGGGCAGAAATATCCTGCGGACGGACGGCATCAAGACCTGGAACGCATCCGTGTACAAGCGCTGGCCGTTTTTCGAGTCGCGCGCGGTCGAAGTCCGAGGTGAATTCTTCAATATCCTGAATCGCTCGTCTTTCGGCTATCCGGGCTTCATCGCGGATAGCCCGCAATTCGGCAAGCAATCGAGCACGTTCGTATCGGGACGGCAGATTCAGCTCGCGTTGAAAGTACACTTCTGACCCCGCCGCCGCGCCACGCAGCGGTCTCAAACCGCTTCGCGAATACGATAGCTCCTCCTGGTATTGCTGGCGGCGGCGTGGAATAGTAATGGACCCGCCGGACTGCTCGATCTCGATGAGACACGCCAAACACTCGGCCTTGAACTCAGACGCACTTGACACGTAACCTCTTAGTAGCAACTATATGGTCACCTGGCCAATTCGAGTTCGGTGAGAAGCGGCAGGTGATCGGACGGCTCGTCCGGGGAAGGCAGCACGGTGTCATTGCCGATCGGCGGAGGACAGATCGGCGTGGCCCGTAAGGCGCCGCTAAAGAAAACGTAATCGATGAGCTTCGCCTGTCGATTCGAATTGCACGTTGCGATGCCCGGGCAGGAGCGATGTGCGTAGTCCATGCCCGCGGCCCTCAGCGCTTTGATGACGCCGCTCTCCGGCGTGACGTTGAAATCGCCGCAGAGAACGCGGCCATCCAGCGGGCCCGCCTGGTTCAGCGCGGAGAGCGCCAGGAGGATCTGACGATAGCTCCACTGGTCTTCGCGATTCGTGCCCGGCTGATCCCATTTCAAATGCGTGTTCAGAATTCCCAGACGTCGGCCGTCGTGTTCCAGCAGGAGCAACTGAGCAATGTGCCCCGAATCTCGGCCGCCGTTGCCGTCGGCATAAACGATCCTCCGCTCGCCGGTCAGGGTGAATCGGGCCGTTCGAAAAAACGTCGCGCATCCATCCGGCCGGCGGTGAGCCTTGCGCGCATACAGCCCCTCGTAACCTTCCGGGCCTAGCGCGTCGCGAATGGCAGCGAATGCGTCTGCCTCCACCTCTTGCAGGCACAAGATGTCGGCGGCCAACTCAGCCGCACGACGCGCCAGCGCCGGTACCCGCCACGCGGGATCCAGAAATTCCGGCGGAGTCTGCGGATAAAACTCACGCCGGATGTAACTCGTCGCCAGAATATTCCACGTCGCCACGGAAAAGCGCACGCTCCATTTTAGGACTGCACGGCGCTGCTGCCCTACCTGCTAAAATAGGGATTACCCACTCCCAGGAGGACATCATATTGGAATCCGCAATCCTGGCCTTGGAGGACGGCACCGTCTTCGAAGGCAGGAGTTTTGGTGCGCCCGCTGAACGATCCGGCGAAGTCGTCTTCAATACAGCCATCACCGGATATCAGGAAATCTTCACCGATCCGTCATATTCCGGACAGATCGTCATCCTTACGAATCCCCAAATCGGCAATTACGGCACCTCCAGCGAAGACAACGAATCCGTGCAGCCGTACATCGAAGGACTCGCCGTTCGCGAATTTTCAGCGATTTCGAGCAACTGGCGCTCCGACCAGCAGGCCGAACAGTTCTTGGCCAAGCACAGCATCCCGATCATCTCCGATCTGGACACCCGTACCCTGGTCCGCCACCTGCGCACGCGCGGTGTGATGCGCGGCGTGCTCTCCGCGATCGAGAAGGATCCGGCGAAGCTGGTGGAAAAGGCGCGTGGCATTCCCGCCATGACCGGCCTCGATCTCGCCAGCCGCGTCTCCACGCCGAAACGATACCAATGGACAAAGCCGGTCGAGGCGTGTTCGCCTTCCGAGATTGTGGCGCGCCCTCCCGAGCCCAAATATCACGTGGTGGCCTATGATTTCGGCATCAAGCACAATATCCTGCGCCGCCTTGTCCAGGTTGGCTGCCGCGTGACCGTGGTTCCCGCACTCACCACCGCCGAGGACGTGCTCGCGCTGAAGCCCGACGGCGTATTTCTCTCCAACGGTCCCGGCGATCCCGAGCCGCTGGTCACCGAAGTCGCCAACATCCGCAAACTCATCGGCCGCACGCCGATTTTTGGCATCTGCCTGGGCCACCAGTTGCTCGGCCTCGCCTGCGGCGGCAAGACATACAAGCTGAAATTCGGCCATCGCGGCGCCAATCATCCGGTTATAAATAAGGTCACCCAAAAAGTGGAGATCACGTCGCACAACCACGGCTTTGCCGTCGATCCGGATTCGCTCAATCTGAGCGAGGTCGAGATCACGCACATGAATCTGAACGACCAGACGCTGGAGGGATTCCGCCACCGCAATCATCCGGTGTTCTGCGTGCAGTACCATCCGGAAGCGGCCCCCGGACCGCACGATTCGCACTATTTGTTCGACGATTTCGTAAAGCTCATGGCGGAGGCAAAGTAGTGCCCAGGCGAAACGATCTCCACCGCATTCTGATCATTGGCTCGGGCCCGATCATTATCGGCCAGGCCTGCGAATTCGACTACTCCGGCACGCAGGCCACCAAGGCGCTGCGCAAGGACGGCTACGAAGTGATCCTGGTGAATTCCAATCCGGCCACGATCATGACGGATCCCGAGTTGGCCGACCGCACCTATGTCGAGCCGCTCACCCGCACGTACGTGGAAGAGATCATCAAGAAGGAGCGCCCCGACGCGCTGCTCTCGACCGTAGGCGGTCAAACCGGCTTGAACCTCTCCGTGGAACTGGCCGAAGCGGGCGTGCTGGAGCAGTACGGCGTAGAGTTGATCGGCGCCAAAATCGACGCGATCAAAAAGGCCGAGGACCGGCTGCTCTTCAAGGACGCCATGCGCAAGATCGGCCTCGAGACACCGCTGTCGCAGCTGGTGCGTAACGTCCGCGACGGTCTGGATTTCGCCGCGCGCTCCGGTTACCCCGTAATCCTGCGGCCGAGCTTCACCCTCGGTGGCACCGGCGGGGGCATCGCGTACAACAGCGAAGAACTCGTCGAGATCCTGGAGCGCGGCATCGCCCTGTCGCCCGTTCACGAGGTCCTGATCGAGGAAAGCGCGCTCGGCTGGAAGGAATTCGAACTGGAGGTGATGCGCGACCTCGCCGACAACTGTATCATCGTCTGCTCCATCGAAAATTTCGACCCTATGGGCGTGCACACGGGCGACTCTATTACGGTCGCGCCGGCCCAGACCCTCACCGATCGCGAATACCAGATGATGCGCGACGGCGCTCTCCGCTGTCTGCGAGAAATCGGCGTCGATACCGGCGGCTCGAACGTACAGTTTGCGATTAATCCGAAGAACGGCCGCATGGTCATCATCGAGATGAATCCGCGCGTCTCCCGGAGTTCGGCGCTGGCCTCGAAAGCCACCGGATTCCCCATCGCCAAGATCGCCGCCAAGCTGGCTGTCGGCTACCGGCTCGACGAGATCACCAACGACATCACGCTCAAGACCCCGGCCTGCTTCGAACCGACCATCGACTACGTGGTCGTCAAGATCCCCAAGTGGCAGTTCGAAAAGTTCCCCGGCGCCGAGCCGACCCTGGGCACGCAGATGAAATCCGTCGGCGAGGTAATGGCGATCGGCCGGACCTTCAAAGAGGCGCTGTCGAAGGGCATGCGCAGCCTCGAGACCGGCAAGGCGTTCGGCTCCGAGAAATATGACAAGACCCTGGTGGCTCAGAAACTGATCACACCTACGCCGGACCGCCTCAGCTACGTGCGCTATGCGCTGGCCAACGGATACTCGGTGGCAGACGTCCAGGAGATGACCGCGATCGATCCGTGGTTCCTGGAGCAGATCAAAGAGGTCACGGATTTCGAAGCGGCGATCCGCAACGATTCGCTCGAGACCGCCTCGGCCCTAACTCTGGCGCGCGCCAAGCGGTATGGACTCTCCGACATCCAGCTTGCGAAAACCTGGGGAACCGACGAACTGGCGGTCCGCGCCCGGCGCAAGGAACTGGGCATCCGCGCCGTGTTCAACCGTGTCGACACCTGCGCCGCCGAGTTCGAAAGCTTCACGCCTTATCTTTACTCCTGCTACGAGACATCGTGCGAGTCAGAGCCGGGAACGGGCAAGAAGGTCATGATTCTCGGCAGCGGCCCGAACCGCATCGGCCAGGGCATCGAGTTCGATTATTGCTGCTGTCACGCATCGTACGCGCTTCAGGCCGCGGGTGTCGAATCGATCATGGTGAACTGCAACCCGGAAACGGTCTCCACCGATTACGACACGTCCAGCCGCCTCTACTTCGAGCCGCTCACACTCGAGCACGTGCTCAACATTTACGACACCGAGAAGCCCGACGGCGTGATCGTTCAGTTCGGCGGCCAGACTCCGCTGACGCTGGCGCTGCCGCTCAAGCGGCACGGCGTACCGATCATCGGCACCGATCCGGAGAACATCGATCTGGCCGAGGATCGCAAACTGTTCGGCAAACTGCTCGACGACCTCGGCATTCCGGCGCCGGAGAACGGCACAGCCACCAGCGTCGAAGAGGCGTGCGCGGTGGCGCGGCGCATCGGATATCCGGTGTTGGTGCGGCCCAGCTACGTGCTGGGCGGTCGCGCCATGGTGATCGCCTACGACGAAGAGATGGTGAAGCAGTACATGCGGGAGGCGGTGAGCTTCTCGCAGGATCGTCCTGTGCTGATCGACCGCTTTCTCGAAGACGCCATCGAAATCGATGTGGACGCGCTCGGCGACACCGAAGACGTCCTCATCGCCGGCATTATGGAGCACATCGAGGAGGCGGGTGTACACTCGGGCGACAGCTCCTGCGTGCTGCCGGCGCAGTCGATCACGGAGCGCCACCTGGCGACGATCGAAGATTACACGGTGCGGCTTGCCAAGGCGCTGAACGTCATCGGCCTGATGAACGTGCAGTACGCCATCCAGAACGGCAAGGTGTACGTGCTCGAAGTGAATCCGCGGGCATCGCGCACGGCGCCGTACGTCAGCAAAGCGACGAATGTGCCGCTGCCGAAGATCGCGGTCGGACTGATGCTCGGCCGCAAACTGCGCGACTTCACCGAAATGACGGGCGGCCGCTACTCGGGCGTCCTGCCGGTGCCGCAGGATTTCGTGAAATCGCCGGTCTTCCCCTTCAACAAATTCCCCGGCGTGGATCCGGCGCTCGGACCGGAGATGCGCTCCACCGGCGAGGTGATGGGCGTGGGCGAAAATTTCGGCGAAGCGTTCCTCAAGGCGCAGATCAGCGCCGGTCAGCCGCTGCCGGAAAAAGGCACGGTTTTCGTCAGTGTGAACGATCATCATAAGGCGGAAGCCGTGGAGGTCGCGCGCCGATTCGCCGCCCTTGGCTTCAACCTCGTGGCCACCCGCGGGACCGCGGCCGCGCTGATGAACGCCGGACTGCGCTGCCGCACGGTCTTCAAGGTGAATGAGGGCCGTCCCAACGCCGTCGATCTGCTCAAGGGCGGCAGTATCCAACTCGCGATCTATACCACTACCGGCGCCCCTGCCTTCTTCGACGAAAAGGCGATCCGCCGCACGGCGGTGATGTATCGCGTTCCGTGCATCACCACGATGAGCGGAGCCAGGGCGGCGGCCGACGCCGCGGCGGCCCGCCAACGCGATCCCATCCGCGTCTGGAGCCTGCAGGAAATCCATCAGCGGCAGAAGGTCGCGAAGCAATGACGGATCGTCGAACCCTGCTGTTAGCTGCGATGCTGCTGCCGGCCTGCGCGAAGAAACCGCCGGAGAAGCAGTACAAGCTGACGGGCGATGTCGTCGGCCTCAATGCCGGCACCCAAACGGTCGTGATCAAGGGCGACAAGATCGAGGGCTGGATGGAAGCGATGACCATGGATTACCCGGTGAAAGACAAGTCCGACTTTGCCAAGCTGAAGGTCGGCGATCGGATTTCCGCGACGGTATTCGTCGGCGAGGCCGCGTATCACGTCGGCAACATCACGGTCACGGGCCGACCGCCGGAACCGAAGTAGTGTTTCGATGCGATATTTCGCTAAATTCGTCGCGTCACCAGATACCAGCCAAGCCCGACCAGTTCGTGCAGCGTCTGCTCGTTCATCAGGATTCCCCGGCCGCCCGGCAGATATCCGCTAGGGTCCGAGTGCAGCAGTGCGAAGTTGCAAGCAGCCGGAAGGACATCGAGCCCCTGCTTACGGAAGCACCGCTCCGATCGCAGCATGTGGTGCGCCTCCGTTACCAGAATGATCCGGCGGATGCCCTTCCGCCGCAGAATTTCGGCAGCATATACCGCATTCTCGTAGGTCGACGTGGAGCGCTCCTCGGTCCACAACTGGGACTCCGGTACGCCCGCGTCCACCATCATGTCCCGCATTACCAGGGCCAATGACGTCCTGAATACGGTGCCGCCGCAAAGCAGCATGGGCAATTGCCGATTCATTTTCCAGATCGACAAGCCGTAGTGGCAGCGCAGGTACGAACCCTCGTTCAGCGCCGGCGGCAACTCCGCCGCTTCCGGCCGTATCGCACCGCCCGCCAGCACCACTATCGCCTGCGCGTCCGAGGCCGCCGGAGGATGCGGCGAGTACCACCCTTCCAGCGGCTGCGCCAGCAGCCACGAGACCGGAAGCCAGGAGAACAGGAAGATGCCGATCAATCCCGCCGCCAACAACCCGCGCCGCCTTCTGACGAATCCCCATGTGGCAAGAGCGAGCAACAGGATTAGGAACGGATTGATGTACGTCAGACCGGCACCCCCAGCGACCACAGCACGTACCCGATGGCCTGCTTGACGTACATCCACCGCTCGTGAAGCCCGTGGTCCTGGGCGTCCGGCCGCGGCGATCCGTACACCGTGAGTCCGTTGGCCTGCAGCATCTTCTTCACGCGATAGATATGATAGCCGTCGCTCACCACGATCGCCGATTGCAATCCCATGCGGCGCAAAATCTCGCCCGCCGCCGCCACCGAGTGTACTGTCGATTCGCCTTCCAGTTCTACCACGATCGATTCCGAAGGCACGCCTTTGCTCACCAGGTACGACCGCCCCACGCCCCCTTCGGTAAAAATGGGATCGCCGCCCGCGCCGCCCGTAGTCAAGATGCGGGGCGCCAGCCCCTTTTGATAGAGTGCCAGGGCATGATCCAGGCGCGCGCGCAGCACGGGCGACGGACGCCCGCGATACTCCGCTGCGCCCAGGACTATAATGACGTCGGCTGGCCGCGCTTCATCCCGCGTTGACTGCTGTTCGATGCGGATCGAGATATAAGCGACGTATACGAGCAGGATCGAGATCGCCAGCACGATCGCGTTGCTTACGAACCTTCGCATCTGTGCGCTATCAGCCCGTGCCCAAAAAAACGGGGACAGACGAACCTGTCCACTGTACGGACCGTATCTTACTCCTTGCAGTTTCGCGGCAAGGGACGGATTCCCTATCCCGGTTTGCCACGGACTGCTATTCTGATTCCATTGTAGGAAAAGGTGCTGCATCTTTGTGCAGCAGACAAATGGCCCGAGCCGAAGTCATTACCAGCGCCGCCAATCCACTGCTCAAGGATGTTCGACGCGCTCTGTCGCGGGGAGCGCTCACGGCCGACGGTGCGGCGGTTGCCGAGACCTTCCACCTGCTGGAAGAGGCGCTGCGTAGCGCCCGCGACGTGACCGCGGTCCTGGCCGCTGAATCCATGGAAGCCGCCGTGGAGAAGGTGGTGCGCCGGCGCAACGGCGTGCGCGTGCTCGTCGTGGCGGACCGCATATTCACCCGGCTGGCCTCCACCGAATCGAGTCAGGGGGTGATTGCACTCGTGCGCCCGCCGGCGTGGACGCTTGACCAGTTGTTTGCCGGGTGTCCGCTGGTGGTCGTGCTGGATGGCCTGCAGGACCCCGGCAACGCGGGTTCGATCGTGCGCGCGGCGGAGGCGTTCGGCGCCACCGGGGTGCTGTTCGTGAAAGGAACCGTGAGCCCGTTTAATGCGAAGACGCTGCGCGCCTCGGCGGGATCTCTGTTTCGCATACCGTTCGCCGTCGGGCCGGATGGCGCCGGCGCCCGGCGATTGCTCGATCGTCATAAGGTGGACGTTTACGCCACTATACCCGCCGCCGCGGCAGAGGCACACACACCTGCGCAGGCGCATCTGGCGCGTCCCTGCGCATTGGTGATCGGTAACGAGGCGCGGGGAGTAAGTGAATCCATGCGCGCGGGCGCGACCGGTCTCACGATTCCAACCGGACCGGTGGAGTCGCTGAACGCCGCCATGGCGTGCGGGATACTCTTATATGAAGCCTGGCGCCAAAGGTCGGTCAAAGCATGAGCCTGTTCGACACCACGCCGCCCGGGGAAACCCAATCCGCCGGCGTCGATAAGAAGCGCCCGCTTGCCGAACGCATGCGTCCGCGCACGCTGGACGATTACGTCGGCCAGGAACATATCCTCGGCCCGGGCAAGCCGCTGCGCCAGCAGATCGAGCGCGATCAACTCACCTCCCTCATCCTGTGGGGGCCGCCGGGCGTCGGCAAGACCACGCTGGCACAGATCATCGCGCGCATGACGCGCTGCGAGTTCATCCTCTTCAGCGCGGTGTTAAGCGGAATCAAGGAAATCAAGGCAGTGATGGCCGACGCGGAGAAAGTGCGCCGCATGGGCCGGCGCACGATCCTGTTCATCGACGAAATCCACCGCTTCAACAAGGCCCAGCAGGATGCGTTTCTGCCCTACGTCGAGCGCGGCGACATCATCCTGATCGGCGCCACCACGGAGAATCCGTCGTTCGAGGTGATCTCGGCGCTGCTTTCGCGCTCCCGCGTCTACGCGCTGCGCGCGCTCACGGCGGAGGAAATCGTGGAACTGCTGCGGCGCGCGCTGCCCGAAGTCGGGGTCGAGGCGAGCGATGATCTCCTGCAGCAGATCGCCATCTATGCCAATGGCGACGCGCGTACCGCGTACAATACGCTCGAAGCCGCAGTCGCGGCGTCAGATGGCGGCAAACTCGGCGAAAGGGCCGTGCAGGACGCCATCCAGCGCAAAACACTGCTCTACGACAAGAGCGGCGAAGAGCATTTCAATCTCATCTCCGCACTGCACAAGTCGGTGCGATCGAGCGACGCCGATGCCGCTCTCTACTGGCTTGCCCGCATGTTGGAGGCCGGCGAGGATCGGCTCTACATCGCACGACGCCTGATCCGCATGGCAATCGAGGATATCAGCCTGACGGATCCACGCGCGCTCGAGCAGGCCGTGGCGGCGATGCAGGCGGTGCACTTCCTGGGAATTCCGGAAGGCGATCTGGCACTGGCGCAAGCGGCGATCTATCTCGCGGTCGCGCCCAAATCGGACGCGGCCTATCGCGCGCTCGGTGAGGTGACCAAAGACGTGCAGGAGACGATGGCCGAACCGGTGCCGATGCACCTGCGCAACGCGCCGACGGGACTCATGAAAGCCTGGGGCTACGGCGAAGGCTACCAGCACGCCCACAAGTTCGAGGATGGCCTGACAACCATGGAGTGTCTGCCGCCCTCACTCGCGGGAAGGCGTTACTACGTGCCCTCGGACCGCGGTCTGGAGAAGCGCATCGGCGAGCGCATGGACGAGATCCGGCGCGCGAAGAAAAAGGACTAGTGCAGTGCGTCCGCAGTACTGTCGCGTATAATCGCGGGCTGCAAGAACGCGGATAGAGTCCAATTTCGGTCGATCTGCGAAACTGGTTGCCTTTCCCGCTTTTGCCGCAGGTTGCTGGTCCCGGCACGACAATAGCGATTTCGATCCTTGTAGTCCACGTGGGGCTGTCGTATACTGATCGCGTCAACGCGACACCCAGAGCAGTTCCCGGAGGGGGAATATGGCAGCCAGCTTGAAGTTGATACTGACCGGCGCCGCCGGCGATGATCTGAACGATCACCTAACTATCGATCTATTTTCTCTGCAAAGCTCCATCCAGTATCAGGTCAATCAGCGTGTCCAGCGCGAAATCCTGATCAACCAAATCGATGTTGGCGGCGGACCGGTGTTTCGCGTGATGGTGACGCCGGCGAACCATCGGATCATCCAGTTTTTCGTGACCTTGAACGACGGGAAGACCACGGAATTCTCCGCTCCCGTGCCGGTCGATCCGCAAAAAGTGGTTTCCATCAGCGCGCCCGCCTTCGCCAGTCTGAATGCAAAGGCGCAGAAAACGCTTCTCCAGGCGGAGGCGCCGCGGTTTAATAACGGCGCCGGCGGATTTTTGCAGGGCGATCCTCTTTATGCCGCCCTCTCCGCCTACCCGTTGTTGAAGGCCTGTTTCCTGAACATCATGGAAAAGTCGCGCATGACGGGCTTGCAGGACGGCTCCACCTGCCTCGATCATTATCTCGGAATCGTCCGGTTTGAGCAGGATCGCATCTTTCTGCGCACGACCGCAGCCCTGGTGGAAGAGACGGAGCATTCGAATTCGTTCCACAGCGTCTCGGCTGCGCTGCACGATCCTCTACCCGGATACACGATTGTGTCCAGCTTCAAGACCTTCGATCAGTACGGGAACCTGCAACTCACATTTCAAAGGCGCGGCGACACTGGGGCCGATTACGCCGTCGACATCGATATCGACGACGCGCAGGGAATCCAACACATCTTTCAGGTCGTTCGTAACAGTGTCAACGGCCCGACGAATCCATACGACATTCACGATATCCTGTTGCAGCAGCAGCCACAGGTCAACCCCGGTTACGGCTTCATTTTCGGCGCCGCCGGCGCAGTCGGCTAGAGGATGCGGAAAAGTCGGGGACAGACACCTGGTTCGCTGCGCAAGTTATCGATGCGGCGTACATGCAAGTGCGAACCGGGCTGTCTGCCCCAGGTTTTCCCGCATCCTGCTAGTCTCGCGCAGCCTTTCGTCGCGGCGCGGAGGAGGAACTATGCCTACTTTTTCGATCACGGACGATTTGGGCCAGCCGGTCGACAGCGTCAAGGTGGATTTCACGTCGGCCTCTTCGCTGTTCCGATACTTGAAATCCCAGGTACTGCATCTGATCGTGGTCCCCGATTATCTCGACCGGCGAACGAAGTCCCTGGTTGAAGTCTCACCGCAGCCGATCGACTTCCAGCTCAAGGTCGGAAATACGTTTCAACTGGGCGGCGATAAACCCGAAATCGACATCACGCCGAGGGCGCGCGTTCGCCTGAGTGTCAACACAACGAAAGACAGCAATCTGTTTGCAGACGACCCGTTCAGTAAGCCGGCGACTGTTCCCGACGACACCGGGTACGTAGGTCTTACCGTAGAGGGCGCGCTGGACGTGGACGTGAGCACGACGGCGGGCAGCCTGAAATTCGGCTTCGATGCCAATAAAAGCATCACTCTCGGTTTTTGGAAGGCTTTCCCGCTCGATGGGAACGGCCCGGAACTGGGCGATGCCACCGGCCGGATGCTCTCGAGTTTCGTGATTCCGGGAGATATCGCCGATCTGAAGCGCTTGCAGGTGCACGATATCTGCGAGGTGGCAGGCGAGGGCAGCCTCTCGATATCCGGAGCGTTTTCGGTCACCACTCTCGCCAATCCTCTGGCCTCCGTCAATCTGCCTTTCAACACAGGAACGCTCAGCGTCCAGTCAGGCATCATGGAGGGCGTTTCGGCTTCCTGCACGATCTCCGGCGCCTACCGTATCCGCCTGCGCAGCCTGAGCGCCGGTTCGATCGAACTGAGCATTCTGAAGGATCGCGGCAGAACGCTGACCGCAGACCTCACGGCGTCGGCCGGTGTCAGCGCGACCGTTGGCGACACAGACTTGATCGCCACGCTCCTGGGCGCGATCAGCAAAGACGCGCCGGATCCGAAGCTGCTCGCGGGGTTGTCTCATGACGAGATCGAGACGTTTACCGCGGCCATCAAACATGGCGCGGATCACAGCCTGCGGGCTGCGATCGATCTGGAGTTGTCGCGGGAAATCGACAATCAGGCTTTGTTCCAGTATGAAATCCAACCGGCACTGCTCGACGGGGAGGCCAGTAAGGCCGTAGAGCGCGCGTTGAAGGGCGACTTCTCACTACTGATCGGGCTCGAAAGCGCTATGGATCCCCAGGGAGTTTTGGCGCCGGGCCTGACACTGCTCAACAGCGTTCTCTCCAAGGCGCGCAAAAACGGGATTGCGTTGCACGTCAACCTGCTGGGGATCGTCAACCTGATTTCCCTTTCCAAACTGATCCGGCAGTGCGAAGTCATCACGGATCCGGCCGCCGGCGACGTGACCATCAAGGAAACCGTGGCCAGCGAGCGCATCAGCGCCATCACGATTCCCCTCGCCCGGCAGGAAGCGCTGCGCAAGGCGATGTTCGATTCGGTGATGATCACGACTACCTACCGCGCCAGCCAGGCCATTGCGATGCCCGGCTTGTCGAGCC
>Ga0070741_10007430_pt1 | contig 22658 bp, 23 predicted proteins | sample Coa_R1_4_FD_66440 | JGI IMG/M metagenome (GOLD analysis project Ga0070741, IMG submission 66440) | Surface soil microbial communities from Centralia Pennsylvania, which are recovering from an underground coalmine fire - Coalmine... | ecosystem: Environmental > Terrestrial > Soil > Unclassified ... | reverse complement strand
AGCCGGGGCGACCAGCTGGTCGGCGCCGGCAGCACGTTCGTCCTGCCGCTCGTGTCGCAGTGGCAGAAGGACTACACGCCGAAGAGCGGCGTCAGCATCGTCTACTCGGGCGTCGGATCGGGCGCCGGCATCGCGGCGATCTCGGCGCGTACGGTCGACTTCGGAGCCTCGGACGCTCCACTCACGCCCGACCAGGCAGCCGGTTGCAAGGGCTGCTTCCAGATCCCGTGGGCTCTCGGCGGGGTCGCGATGATGGTGCACGTCAAGACGAACGCGCATGCGCCGCTGAAGATCTCCGGGCCGGTGCTCGCCCAGATCTACCTCGGCGGGATCAAGACCTGGAACGCGCCCGCGATCGCGAGGCTGAACCCGGGCATCAACCTGCCGAACGAGGCGATCGTGCCCGTGTACCGCTCGGACGGCTCGGGCACGTCCTACGCCTTCACCGACTACCTGTCGCAGATCAGCGGCACGTGGAAGTCGAAGATCGGCTTCTCGACGCAGCCCGCGTTCCCGACCGGCGTCGGCGCGAAGGGCTCGTCCGGCGTCGCCGGCGTCGTCTCGAAGACCGAAGGCGCGATCGGCTACGCCGACATCGCCTACGCGCTCTCGCAGCACATCCCGACCATGGCCGTGAAGAACGCGGCCGGCGTGTTCACGACCCCGGGCATCAAGTCGATCTCCGCGGCCGCCGCCGCCTTCCCGAAGGTGCCGGCGAACAACGAGATGCACATCACGAACCCGCCCAAGTCGGCGAAGAACGCGTATCCCATCTGCACCTACAGCTACGTGATCATCCCGCAGGTGTCGCCCAAGGCGTCGCTGCTGCGCAAGTTCGTCTTCTACGCGCTCAGCAACCACGGCCAGTCGCTCGGCGTGCCGCTCCGCTACGTGCCGATCCCGAAGGCCGTCCTCGTCGCCGCCGAAAAGACCCTGAACAAGGTCCACTCGTAAGGCTCGACAAGATCCAGAGCGAACGGAGCCGGGTCCCACGACCCGGCTCCACTCGCTTCTAGGGCTGGTACTGCTGGTCGAGCTCCTTGACCGTGTCGATCCGGACGCGGATCCAGATGCCGGACTCGAGCGGCTCGAAGAGCTTCCGGTGCGGCCCGCCGTTCACGATGCGGGAGAGCTCGGCCGCCTGGATCGGGGTCGCGGAGATGCCGGCCGTGCCGTGATTCGTGAGCACGGTGACCTTCGCGTTCGCCGGCAGGACGTAGCTCAGCAGCCGGTGCCCTTCCTCGATCACGTAGTTGTCGTTCGGGACCTCGCTCGAGCCGGTGTCCTCCTCGTGGGCCACGCTCGCCGTGAGGCCGCTCGTGAACCAGGCGGGGTCGAAGCGAAGGACGTAGTGCCCGCCGACCTTCGTCAGCTTCTTGATGTGCCCGAACTCGGCGAACTGCCCGGCCGGTGCAGCCGGCGGTAAGAGCAAGAAATTCGTCGTGGCGGCCGACGCGCCTGCGACTCCTGCGACCGCGATCAGACCGACGATCAGCTTCTTCACGTGTATCCCTCCCTACGTTGGCAACGTACAACGCACTTCGAGACCGCCTTCCGGGCGGTTGAACGCCTCGACCGAGCCGCCTGCGGCCGCGACGACGTGCTTCACGATTGCGAGCCCGAGCCCTGTTCCACGTGACGCGCGGGCGCGGTCTGAGCGGTAGAAGCGCTCGAACAGGCGAGGCAGGTCCTCCTCGGGCACACCGCCTCCGTCGTCCGCCCCGCTGAGCGCGACCTGACCCTCCTCGGCCCGCACGGTCAGCGTGAACGTCGAGCCGGGCCCCGCGTAGCGGATCGCGTTCTCCGCCAGGTTCTGCGCGACGATCTCGAGCATCCGCTGCCGCAGCGGCAGCTCGACGCTGGCCGGGCAGTCGAGGACGAGCCGGACGTCCGCGCGCTCGGCCCGCTCGCGCAGTCCTTCGACCACCCGCTCGACGACGGGCAGCGCCGGCGTCGAGCCGAGCGAGACGACCGTGCGCCCCGTGTCGAGCTCGCTGAGGAACAGCACGTCGTCGATCAGCTCGCCGATCTGCTGGACCTCGCCGCGCGCCTGGGCAACCAGTTCTTCGGGCTTCGCGCCGGGGAGCGAGAGGCTCTCGAGGACCACCATCAGTCGCGTCAGCGGCGTCCGGAGCTCGTGCGAGACGGCGGCGGTGAATCCTGCGCGGAGCTCTTCGTACGCGGCCAGGTCGCCGGGGCCGCTCACGTAGAGCAGCGTCTCGCGGCGGCCGTCGATCTCGTACGGGATCTCGAGCGGCGCGCGCCCGTCCCGGTTCCGAAAGACGCCTTCGGGGAGCGTTGCGCCCTCCCGGAGCCCTTCCAGTGCCTCTCGCGCGCGCCGGCTCGCGGCCAGAACCCGGCGCTCGGCGTCGAGCACGACGACGATCTCGCGGCTCTCCTCGATCAGCACTCCGGCCCGCTCGGCCGCGAGCCGCAGCTCGGTGGGCTCCGCGCGACCCGGCAGATCGTCGCGGCGGCCGAAGAGCCGTGTCACAAGATGTTCACCTTCCGTTCACCGAATCGGACCCGCACCCAGCACTATCGTAGGACGCGTGGCAAAGGTGCTCATCGTCGAGGACGACGACGTCATCGCACGCGGGATGGCCGACCACCTGCGCGCCGCGGGCTTCGACCCGGTCGCGGTCGGAGCCGGAGAGGTCGGGCTCGCAAGGCTCCGCTACGAGAACCCGGACGTCTGCGTGCTCGACCTGATGCTTCCCGGCGTCGACGGCTGGCGCCTGATCGAGACGGCCCGGAGCGAGGGCATCGGCACGCCGATCCTCGTCGTCAGCGCCCGCGGCACCGAGCACGACCGTGTGCACGCGCTCGAGATCGGCGCCGACGACTACCTCGTGAAGCCGTTCTCGATGAAGGAGCTCGTCGCGCGCGTGAAGGCGGCCGTGCGCCGGGGCGTGCGGGCCCAGGACGCGCCCCGCGGCGACGCGATCGAGATCGAGGAGCTCCGCATCGACCCGCGCGAGGTGCAGGCGTTCGTCGCCGGAGACAGCGCCGACCTGACGCCGACCGAGTTCAAGCTCCTGTACACGCTCGCGCTCGAGCAGGGCCGCGTCGTCACGCGGGACGAGCTGCTGCAGCGGATCTGGGGCCGCCGCCAGACCCACCGCGACCGGACCGTGGACGTCTTCGTGCGCCGGCTCCGCGACAAGATCGACAAGCGCGCGCCGCAGCACACGTTCATCCAGACGCGCTACGGCGTCGGCTACAAGCTCGATCCGCAGCTCAAATAGGCCTGTTCTTCAGGAGGTCTCGGATCTCCGTCAGGAGCTGCTGCTCCGGCGTCAGCGTGACCGTCTCCTCGGCCGGCTGCTTGCGGGCCATGAACGCCTGGTAGGGCTTCACGACGAAGAAGAAGACTGCGAACGCGATCGCCACGAACGTGATGGCGGCGTCGATGAAGTGCCCGTAGGTGAAGACGCTGTGGTGGATCGTGAAGGTTAGGTCGTTGAACGGCCCCTTGCCGCCGAAGATCGCGCCGATGATCGGCGTGACCCAGTCCGTCACGAACGCCGCGACGAGCGCGGCGAACGCCGTGCCGATCACGAACGCGACGGCGAGCAGGATCAGGTTCCCCTGCATCAAGAACGCCTTGAACTCGTCCATCAGCTTGCGCACGTTCCCTCCTCCCGGTTGACGAGGCGTATTGTCAGCGGTCGCCGTGGAGACTGCAATCGCCGCCCTCCACTTGCTTGCCGCCGCCGTCTGGGTCGGAGGGACGGTCGCGCTCGTCTTCGTCGCCGTTCCGACCGCCCGGATGTTCGAGGGCGAGGACCGGGCCCGCGCGCTGCGGCGGCTCGGCCAGGGCTGGCGGCCGCTCGGCTGGAGCGCGATGGCCGTGCTCGGAGGCACCGGTTTGATCCTGGCGGGTGAGAACGGCGTCTTCTCCGGCGACGCCTCGACACGCTTCTACGCGCTCTTCGCGGTCAAGGTCGCCCTCGTCGCCGCCCTCGTCCTCGGCGCGTTCTTCCACGACTTCGTGCTCGGCCCGGGCCTCGCGCGGCAGATCCGCGAAGGTCGCGAGCAGACCCTCCGCCGGCCGCTCGTCGTCGTCGGCTGGTTCAACTTCACGCTGACGATCGCCGTCCCGGTGCTCGGGACCGTGCTGGCGCACGTCAGTTAGGCTCGTAGCCGTGCAGTACGCCTTCTTCGGCACCGCGCGCACGGAGTCGCTCGACCGCTTCGCGAAGCTGATCGGCGCCGCGCTCGAGGGCGTCGGGTTCAGCTCGACGAACGGCGACGCGGCGGACGCGAACCTCGTCATCAGCCTGCTCGACCTCGACGCCCCTCCGAGGCCGTTCCGGCGCCGCGGGAAGGGGACGTACGTCGTCGGCCTCTTCGAGCGGCCCGAGCACCCGGAGCCGATCGAGGAGTCGCTCCGCGCCGACTACCCGCAGCTCCTCCGCGGCCTGGCGAACCTCGTCCTCGACTACGTGCCGGGCCAGGGCGCCTGGTTCACGACCATGGAGCGCGGCCACTACGGCGTCACGGCGCCGGACGAGCAGCAGCTCGCGCAGAAGGTGGTCGAGCGCCTGCTGCCGCTCGCGAGCTCGCGGCTCGTGATCGACAACGAGTTCCGCACCGACCTCGAGCCCGAGCTCTGGAACGGCGACGAGATCACGGATTCGATCCGCGCCGCGGGCGTGCGGCTGCAGGAGCTCGACCTGCTCCCGAACCCGTTCCCGATCGAAGATCTGCTCACCGAGCGCGAGCTCAGGCACGTGAAGCGGCTCTATGGGATCGGCGGGCTGTCGTACGGGAACCTGTCCGCGCGCAAGGACGAGCGGCGGTTCTGGATGAGCGCGAGCGGCGTCGACAAGTCGCGCCTCGAGATCCCCGGCCGCGACATCCTGCTCGTCTCGGACTACGACTCGACGAACGGAAGCATGGTCCTGAGCGTCCCGCCGAACGTCGAGCCGCGCCGCGTCTCGGTCGACGCGATCGAACACTGGATGATCTACCAGGAGCACCCGGACGTCGGCGCGATCATCCACGTCCACGCGTGGATGGAGGGCATCAGCGCGACCGACGTGAACTACCCCTGCGGGACGGAGGAGCTGGCGCGCTCGGTCGCCGAGCTCGTCCGGCAGGCCCCCGACCCGGATCTCGCAGTCGTCGGCCTGCGCAACCACGGCATCACGGTCACCGGCCCGAGCCTGGAGGAGATCCTCGACCGCATCGAGCCGCGGGTGCTTCGCGAAATCCCGATGACCTAGCGGGTCGTCGAGATCTCGCCCCGGACGAATTGGTAGAGCAGCGCGCCGATCGACGTGCCTACCACCGGGGCGACAACGTAGATCCAGAGCGCGTGGAGGTCGCCCGAGACGAACGCGGGCCCCATCGACCGCATCGGGTTCATCGACGCGCCGGAGATCGGGCCACCGAACATGGCGTCGAGCCCGATCGTCCCGCCGATCGCGATCGCTGCGGCCTCGCCGACCGCTCGCGTGTCGGTCGCGACGGCCATGATCACGAACATCAGGATCGCGCTGAGCACGACCTCCCAGAGGAAGGACTGACCCTGCGAGCCGGTCGGGAGCGTCGCGCCCACGTGGGCGACGCTGCCGAGCGAGCCGCGCAGGACCGCGGCGGCTGCGATTGCGCCCGTGAGCTGCGCCGCCCAGTAGACGAGCGCTCGCGTCCAGGGAAAGTGCCGCGTGAGCGAGAAGGCGAAGGTGACCGCGCCGTTGAAATGCGCGCCCGAGATGTGCCCGACCGCGTAGATCATCGCCATGATCACGAGCCCGAATGTGATCGCCGCGCCGATGTGTCCGAGGGCGTGCGTCTTCGCATCGACCATGACCGCCCCGGCCCCAGCGAAGACGAGCGCGAAGGTGCCGAGTGCCTCGGCGACGGCAGTTCGGGCGAGTTGTGCCCTGCTCAAGAAGCCGTGAGCTCGCCGACCAGCCGCTGGACGCGTGCGTCGATCTCGTCGCGGATCCGCCGCACCGTGTCGACGTCCTTGCCGGCCGGGTCATCCAGTTCCCAGTCCTCGTAGCGCTTGCCGGGGTAGATCGGGCACGAGTCGCCGCATCCCATGGTGATCACCACGTCCGCGGCGCGCACGACTTCGTCCGTCAGCGGCTTCGGAAACTCCTCGCTCATGTCGACGCCGAGTTCGTTCATTGCCTCGACAACCGCTGGGTTGATCTCCTCACCCGGGTCGCTGCCGGCGGACCGGACGTGAACGCGGCCTTCGGAGCGAAGCTTGACGAGGCTCGCCGCCATCTGGCTCCGGCCCGCGTTGTGCACGCATACGAAGAGAACTTCCGGCTGCTCCTTCACGATCGCTCCTTCCGCCTGGCCCAACGCCTTGAGCCGCTCGCGGGCAAACCGATGCACGAGGACGGGGACGAACACGTTGACCCTGGCTTCCTTGCCGAGGAGGTCGGTCGACTCGGTGATGTAGCGGGCGATCGTTTCCTGCGAAAAGATGCCTTCGAACTCCCGATGAAGGGCATCCGCAGCCTGCTCGATGTGATGGCGGGTGACGGGATCGAGGATCTCAGGCACGGCGATGCCCCGGGTCCGAGATCGCAGGCTTGACGGCCTTGACGATCGCGCCGTGCATGCCGTCCGCGACCTCGTGCGTGAACTCGACGGACACGTCGACGAAGCCGGCGGCCTCGAGCCCGGCCTCGTACTCGCTCTTCGAGAGCGCCCCGGCGATGCAGCCGACATAGCTGCCCCGCGCGGCGCGCTCGTCCGGGTTGAGATGGTCCTCGGCGACGACGTCGGAGATCCCGATCCGCCCGCCCGGCTTGAGCACACGGCCCAGTTCCGCGAGCACGGCCGCCTTGTCGGTCGACAGGTTGATGACGCAGTTCGAGATCGCCACGTCGACCGACTCCGCCGGAAGGGGCACGTCCTCGATCATGCCCTTGAGGAAGATCGCGTTCGAGATGCCCGCCTCCTCGGCGTTCCGGCGCGCGAGCGCCAGCATCTCGTCAGTCATGTCGAGGCCGTACGCCAGGCCGGTCGGGCCGACGCGCCGCGCGGAGAGGATGACGTCGATCCCACCGCCGGAGCCGAGGTCGAGCACGGTCTCGCCCTCGCGAAGCTCCGCGACTGCGGTCGGATTGCCGCAGCCGAGGCTCGCCAGCGCCGCGGCGTCCGGAAGGTCGCCGCGCTGCTCCACCGTGTAGAGCGCTTCGCCGAACGACCCCGGATCGTCGCAGCACGAGCCGCCGCCGCAACAGGACGCGCCTTCGGCGACGGAGCGCGCGGCGGCGGCGTAGCGCTCGCGCACCTGGTCGCGCAGCCGGTCAGCAGCATCGGTCGCCATCGGAGGCCTCCTTCAGGTCGACGAGGCTCGTCAATCTGGACGCCGCCTCGCTGTTGATCGAGAAATACGCCCACTTGCCGCGCTGCTCGCGGTCGAGGAGCCCCGCGTCGGTCAGCTTCTTCAAGTGGTGGCTCACGGTGGGTTGAGAAAGGCCTAGCTCAGGCTCGAACTCGCAGGCACAGACCTCGCCGCCCTTCGCCGCGAGCAGGTTGACGATGCGAACCCGAGCCGGGTCGCCGAGCGCCTTGAAGAGCGCCGCGGTCGACGCCGCCTCTTCCTCGGAGAGCGTCGCGCCGCCCAGCGGGCGGCAGCAGTCGATGAGAGTGAGCTCGGAAGTCATCGGATCGACGGACATCAATGTATCGACACCCGTCGATCCGTGTCAAGGCGTCACTTCGAGACGATCAGCGTGCCCTTCATCCCCGCGGCCGCGTGCCCGGGGACGGTGCAGTAGAACGTGTACTTCCCCGGCTTCAGCGTCAGGGTCAGCTTCACCGTCTTGTTCGTCCCGGCGAGCTTGCTCTTGTGCACCTTGCCCTTGAGCTTGATCGCGACGTCGTGCTGGAAGACGGACGACGGGTTCGTCATCACGATGGTGATCTTCCCGGCGTGCGCCTTCAGCGTCTTCTTGTCGTACTTCAGCGCCGTCTTCGCGGACAGCAGCTTCAGCGTCGTGGTGCCGCCGAAGGCGAGCGAGCCCAAGGCGAGCGCGGCCGCGACGACGAGCACCACCCCCACGAGCAAACGCTTCCTCATCCGACTCCTCTCTGGGCGATTCCTGCGAGAGCGACGATACCCGTCCCCGACGGAATCACGCGCCGGCCGCGACTCCCTCCAGGATCTCCACGGCCCGGTCGCCTCCGTCCCGGAACCACGTCGACGCATGCCGAGCGGCCGCGCGGTACGACGGGTCGCCGAGCACCTCCGTGACGGCGGCGCGGATGTCGTCGGCTGCGGCTTCTGCGGGGACCATCTTCCCGGCGCCGATCTCGAAGACTCGCTGGCCGTTCATCGCCTGCTCGAGTAGGTGGGGCATCACGATCATCGGCACGCCGTACGAGAGCGAGTTCTGGATCGTGCCCATCCCTCCGTGCGTGATGCAGAGCGAGGCTTGCGGGAGGACCGCCGCGTGCGGAAGCCAGCCCCTGACGACGACGTTCGGAGGCGCGTCGACCTGCACGTGCCTGCCGGTGAGGAGCAGGGCCCGAATCGGCAGATCGGCAACCGCCTCCGCGACAGCCTCCATGGCGACCTCTTGCCGCTGATAGGAGCTGCTGAAGCTGATCATCACGAGCGGCTCGTCGTTCTCGGAAGGCCAGGGTGGCGTGAACGGCTCGACGGGATCCGGGTCGGCGATCGGCCCGAGATAGCGGACCTTCGGCGGCACGCCGCCCTCGTAGTCGAGCTGCCTGGGGAGGAGGATGAGCGAGACGGCGGCCCGATCGACGATCTCCGCCGTTGTCTCTCCTTGCAGACCGAAGTGGCCGTACACGTCGTACCAGGGCTGAAAGAGGATGACGGAGGTGAACGCGACGGGGACGCCGAGGTCGTCGGCGGCGCGTGCGCCGTCGGCGAGCAGCATGTCCGAGACGAGGAGGTCCGCTGGAGACCGCCGCAGTTCCTCGGCGACGGCATCTCGCCACCCGGGCAGGTAGAGGTACTCCAAGACCTTGTCCAGCTGCTCTTCGATCAACAATCCACGCTCCCCGTCCCAGTCGGGAACGTGGTCGCCGCCGACGAACTCGTACTCGTCCGACGCGAGAGTCGCGACCCACGACGGCGCGAGGACCCGCACCTCGTGACCGCGGCGGGCGAGGCGTTTCGCAAGCGCAAGCATGGGCGGCACGTGACCGGCCTGCCACGTCATGCAGAGGAAGCTGCGGCTCACGCCGGCGGCCTGAGCACTGCGAACTGGTCCGTGATCGCGAGCGTCCGCGCGCTGAAGCGGTAGACCTCGGCAGGCCTGCCGCCGGCCGGGCCGGGACGCCGTCGCTCGCCCGTGGGTTCCAGCACGCCTCGGCGCAGAAGCACGCGCTTCAGGTTCGTCGCCGACACGTCATGACCGAGCGCCGCAGTGTAGAGATCCCGCAGCTCCGCCATCGTGAAGGCCGGCGGGGCCAGCGCGAACCCCAGGTTCGTGTACGAGAGCTTGGCTCGGAGTCGGTCGCGGCCGGCGAGCGCGATGCGCTCGTGGTCGAACGCCATCGGCGGCAGCGAGTCGAACGGGTGCCAGGCCGTGTCCGGCGGCACCGCCGGGTCGACGTCTGTCGGGACGAGACCGAGGTAGCCGGTCGCGAGCTGCCATTCGCCGGGGTGGCGCTCCGGGTCGCTCTGCGTGACCAGCTGCTCGAGATGGGACAGCTCGCGGACGTCGACCTTCGCGGCCAGGTGGCGCCGGATCGACGCCTCGAGCTCCTCACCGGGGGAGAGATAGCCGCCCGGAAGCGCCCAGCAGCCCTTGTACGGCTCCTTCGCCCGCTCCCAGAGCAGCACCTCGAGCCTTCCGTGACGCACCTGCAGCACGACCCCGAGCGCCATATGTGCCGGACCGGATGTTTTCGCCTGAGAGGCATTAACCGTGGTAGACTGTCGTCCGGGTTTTAGACTCACGGTCGAAAACTAGCACGATGAGACGCGAGCGAACAGGGTTGATCGTCGTCGGCGGTGGTGTCGCCGGCATGTACGCGGCGCTGTGCGCGGCTCGCGAGACCGATGTCGTCATTCTCACCAAGGGCCCTCTGCTCACCTCGGCGAGCTATCTCGCGCAGGGCGGAGTAGCGGCGGCCGTCGGCGAGGACGACTCGCCGGAGCTCCATGCAGAGGACACGATGCGCGCCGGGCGCGGGCTGTGCCGCCCGTCGGCCGTCGAGGTGCTGACGCAGGAGGCGCCGGCCCGCGTCGCCGATCTCGTCGACCTCGGGGTGCCGTTCGACGACGACCTCGGGCTCGAGGGCGGCCATTCGCGCCGCCGCGTCGTCCACGCCGAGGGCGCGGCCACGGGCGCGGTCATCGCGCGAGTGCTCGCCGAGCGCGTGCTCGAGCACCGGCGCATCCGCGTGCGCGAAGGGGAGAAGGTGCTCGAGCTCGTTCCCGGCGGGGTCCGAACCGACCGCGAGATTCTGCGCGCGCCGGCGATGCTGCTCGCGACCGGCGGGTACGCGGCGCTCTGGGAGCGGACGACGAACCCGGCCGGCTCGGTCGGCGACGGGATCGTCCTCGCCTGCCGTGCCGGCGCCGCTGTGGCCGACCTCGAGCTCGTGCAGTTCCATCCGACGGTCGTCGCCGGGAACGGGCTGTTGCTTTCCGAGGCGCTACGCGGCGAAGGCGCGACCCTCGTCGACGAGCGCGGTGAGCGCTTCACGGACGAGCTCGCGCCGAGGGACGTCGTCGCACGCGCGATCGGCGAGCGCGGAACGGCTCTCCTCGACCTGCGCGAGATCGACCGCGGCCGCTTTCCGACGCTCATGAATGCGCTCAGCTCGCACGGCTTCGACCCGGCGCACGACCCGATCCCGGTCTCCCCGGCCGCGCACTACACCATGGGCGGGATCGTCACCGACCTCGACGGCCGCACCGGGGTGGCGGGCCTGTACGCGGCAGGCGAGTGCGCCTGCACCGGGGTCCACGGGGCGAACCGGCTGGCGTCGAACTCGCTGCTCGAGTGCCTCGTCTTCGGCCGGCGAGCCGCGCTGGCCGCTCTCACCGACCCGTCCCCGCCCAAGCAACAGACTGTTACTAGGAAGGACATGGCCGGGATCGACGCTGTGCCGGTCACGCCCGAAGTGCGCGAGCAGATGTGGCGCGACGCGGGCCTGATCCGCGACGCGGCCGGGCTCGGGCGCCTCGCGCACAGTCCGCACCCTCTCGCGCGGCTGATCGCGACCAGCGCGCTCGCGCGCCGCGAGAGCCGCGGCGGGCACTTCCGCACCGACTTCCCGTTCGAGGACGCGCGATTCGCCGCCCACACCCTGATTCGTTCGGCGGAGCAGGTGGAGCTCGAGCGATGGAGCTGACCTCGACCGACGTCCGGGCCTGGCTGGCCGAAGACGTGGGCGCAGGCGACGCGACCACGCTCGCCGTGATCGACGAGGACGCGACCTGCGAGGCGCGGATCCTGCTGAAAGAGCACGGCGTCGTCTGCGGCCTCGACGTCGCGGCCGCAGTGTTCGCAGAGCTCGGCGCCCAGCTCGAGCCCCTCGCCGCCGACGGCGACAGCCTGCACGGCCCGGTGGCGCGCGTCGCGGGCCCCGCCCGGGCGGTGCTGACCGGCGAGCGGCTCGCCCTCAACGTGCTCGGCCGCCTGTCCGGCATCGCGACGCTGACCCGCCGCTACGTGGACGCCGTCGAGGGGACCGGAGCAACGATCCTCGACACGCGCAAGACGACTCCCGGCCTCCGTGAGCTCGAGAAACATGCGGTCAGCTGCGGCGGCGGTACGAATCACCGCTTCCGCCTCGACGACGGCGTGCTGATCAAGGACAACCACCTTCGCGTCGCCGGCTCGATCGCGAATGCGGTCGCCCGCGCGCGCGACACGGGGCTGCCGGTCGAGGTGGAGTGCGACACGCTCGTCCAGGTCGGCGAGGCCCTCGTGGCGGGCGCCGACCGGATCCTGCTCGACAACATGACGCTCGACGAGCTGCGCGAGGCGGTCGCCGTGACTGCCGGCCGCGCCGAGCTCGAGGCCAGCGGCGGCGTCAACCTCGACACCGTCCGCGCGATCGCCGAGACCGGCGTCGACTTCATCTCCGTGGGCGCGCTCACCCATTCCGCGCGCGCCCTCGACGTCTCCCTGGAGGTTCTGTGACCACGCTCGAGCTGACACGCATGCAGGACGAGGTCAAGGCGCTGGCGCGCGAGCGCGGCGCGGTGATCCTCGCTCACAACTACCAGGTGCCCGAAGTGCAGGACGTGGCCGACTACGTCGGCGACTCGCTCGGCCTTTCCCGCGAGGCGGCGGCGACGGACGCCGAGGCGATCGTCTTCTGCGGCGTCCACTTCATGGCCGAGACCGCGGCGATCCTCTCGCCGGACAAGACGGTGCTGATCCCGGATCCGGACGCCGGCTGCTCGCTTGCCGCATCCATCACCGCCGAGCAGCTGCGGGCGTGGAAGGCCGAGCACCCCGGCGCGGTCGTCGTCTCGTACGTGAACACGACCGCCGAGGTCAAGGCCGAGACCGACTACTGCTGCACGTCCGGGAACGCCAAGGCCGTGATCGAGGCGATTCCGGCCGACGAGGAGATCCTGTTCTGCCCGGACATGTTCCTCGGCATGTGGCTCGAGAAGGTCACCGGCCGGAAGCTCAACGTCTGGCTCGGCGAGTGCCACGTCCACGCGGGGATTCGGCCCGCCGACATCGAGCGCTGGCAGCGGGACGCGCCCGACGCGGAGCTGCTCGTCCACCCCGAGTGCGGCTGCGCCAGCCAGTGCATGGCCTTCGCGAACGGTCGGACGCACATCCTCTCCACGGAGGGGATGGTCAAGTTCGCCAAGGCCTCGCCGAAGGAGCGCTTCCTCATCGCGACGGAGACCGGGATCATCCACCGGCTGCAGAAGGACGTCCCCGGTAAGCGCTTCGAGGCCGTGTCCGAGCGGGCGATCTGCCGCTACATGAAGATGATCACGCTCGACAAGCTCCGCGACTCGCTCCGCGACTGGAAGCACGTCGTCACGGTCGAGCCGGAGATCGCGGACCGCGCCCGCGGCGCGATCGAGCGTATGGTCGAGATCGCCTAGACCGCCGGCAGCAGGTCGACCCGGTCGAGCCGCCGGGCCAGCGGCAGAATCGTGTCGGCCGCCTCGATCAGCACCGGATCGTGTGTGGCGCAGACGACCGCGAGGCCGTGCACGCGTGCCGCGCGGCCGAGCAGGCGCGCGACGGCCTGCGCGTTCTCCTCGTCGAGACGCGCCGTCGGCTCGTCCATCAGCAGGAGCTCCGTGCCGGCCGCGATCGCGCGCGCGATCGCGAGGCGCTGGCGCTCGCCGGCGGAGAGCTTCGCTGCGGGCGCGTCCGCGCGATGCCCCAGCGCCACCTCCGCGAGCACCTGCTCGACGAGCGCCTCGTCGTCCGGGCGTCCGCGGAGGGAGAGCGCCAGGCTCGTGTTCTCCGCCGCAGTCAGGTACGGGATCAGTCCGGGCTCCTGGGTCACGAGCGCGACATGACGGCGCCGCAGCTCGGCGAGCTCTGCCCGGTCGAGGTCGTCGAGCTTCCGGCCGAGGACGGACACCGATCCGCTCGACGGCCTGTCGAGCCCGGCGAGAAGATGGAGCAGGGTCGTCTTGCCGCTGCCGGAGCGGCCTACGAGGGCGGTGAAGACACCTGCGGCGAAGCTCGAGCTCACGTCCTTCAGGACGGCGTCCACTTCGTCCGCCGCGAAGCGCCGCGTCACGCCGTCGAGCTCGGCGACGACCACGCTCTCGCGTTCCGGCTCGACGGCCTCGCCGATCTCCGCTTCGCCGGGAGCCGCCTCGCCGACCGGGCGCAGCACGATCTCCCCGGCCTCGTAGGTCACGCCGAACTCGCGCGGGTGGCCGACCTGCCTGAGCAGCGGCTCGGGGATCCGCAGCCAGCCGTGCGAGGCGATCAGTGATCGCGGCTCGTCGGGTCGTGCCTCCTCGACCACGCGCCCGTCGCGGATGTAGACGAGCCGGTCGGCGATGTCCGCGGCGGCCGTGTCGTGGCTGACGATCACGGCGCTGCCCTCGGCCTCGCGGACGAACTCGGCGATCATCGTGTAGACGATCCGCGCGTTGTCGGCGTCGAGCTCGCCGGCGGGCTCGTCGGCGAGCAGCAGTCGCGGACGGTGAGCGACGGCGGCGCAGACGGCGACGCGCTGCTGCTCGCCGCCTGACAGGACGCCGGGGCGGTCGCCGGCTCGATCGGCCAGCCCCACCCGCTCCAGTGTCGCCAGCGCGCGCGTCTCAGCCTCGGCACGCGGCAGGCCCAGGATCCGAAGCTGCAGCGCGACGGACTGCAGGCAGGTCAGGTCGGGCGACAGGAAGCGAGCGTAGTGCTGGTCGAGCAGCCCGAGCTGCCGCGCGCGGAAGGCGGCCGCTGCGCTCCTCGACAGCCCCCCGATCTCGACGCCGTGGACGCGCGCCGTCCCGGCCGTGAGCTGCTCGAAGCCTGCCAGGACGCGGAGCAGCGTGCTCTTGCCCGAGCCGCTCGGCCCGAGGACGACCACGATCTCGCCCGGCGCGACGGTCAGCGACAGGCCCTGCAGCGCGACCGAGCCGCCGGCCTCGGACTCGAAGATGCGGAACGCGTCGTGGGTCTCGACGGCCGGCGTCATTCGAGGCTCCAGTTGGCGCGCGGCGGCAAGTCCTGCGCGAATGCCCGGCGCGTCGTCAGCTCGACGAGCGCGACGAGGACGACGAGGAGAACGGCAGCCGCCGCCAGACCGATCCCCCAGGCCGGCACGAGCCGGAGCGGCGGGTCGGGCACGGCGTCGGCCGCCGAAACCTGCACGAGTGCCACCGCGAGCTGCGACAGCACGAGCCCGAGACCGATCCCTCCGGCTGTCCCGACCAGCACCAGCACGAGCGAACGGATCTGGAACTGGCGACGCAGCACGACGGGCGCGACTCCCTGGGCCTCGAGGTCGAACAGCTCGCCTCGCTCGTCTCGGAGGTCGCTGACGAGCGCGACCAGGAAGCCGACCGCCGCGAGCACGAGCGCGGCCAGGGCGGCCGCGGCCAGGGCGATCTCGATCGCCCTGGCCAGCGGGTCGCCCGCGAGCTGTGCCTCGATCGCGGGTCGAGACGCCACGTCGAGCGCGGCAAACGGCGGCCGGCTGAGCGCTTCGGCAACCCGGCGCTGTGCGCTCGACGGCGCCGAGATCCAGAGCTCGAGCGGGTCGCCCCGGCCGGGGAGCTGCGAGTCGAGGGCCGTCGAGAGCGCCGACTCGTCCGCGATCACGAAGCCGTTGCCGAACTGCTCGGAGTCCGGGAAGCGCGAGGCGACGCCGACGACTTGCGCCCGGAGCTGGATGTCGCCGAAGTCGAGCGGGAAGCGCGTCCCGACGTTGAGGGCGCGGCCGAGATCCGTGCTGACGACGACCGGCAGCGGCCACCGGTCGGTCGGCTGCGGCCGGCGGACGAAGACCGTCTGCCCCGTGGCGAACGAGTAACGGAGCTCGTTCCCGCTCAGACTCGCGCCGTTTCTGGCCACGTAGCCGGCCCAGCGGGTCAGCACGCGTCCGTCGGCGCGAAGAGGTCCGAGCTCCATCCGCCCGGACGCGATCGTGCTCGCGCCGACCTCTGCGTCGCGGTGGTTGAAGCCGTACTGCTCACCGGTCGAAAGCGACACCTCGAGCCCGTCGACCCGGCGGACGCCGGCCGGCACTCGCGTGCGGAGCGTGTAGCTCCCGGCGCCGTGGTTGCCGAGCGGCAGCGTCACGGTCCGTCCCCGCGCATCCGTCGCCGCGAGGGCGAGGTTGAGCGCGACCCCCTGGAAGCGCACGGACAGCGCCAGCGTCCTCGTCGACGCCGCGAGCCGGACGCCCCTGAAGGCGACCGCGCCGTGCGTCGCGAGCCGGTCGGCGATCTGGCCCTGGCTGAGCGAGGAGAAGTCCGAGCGCCAGTGCATGCTCCGGATCGCCTTCGCCGGCACCCCGAGGACGGTAGGGCTGAGCGCGGCCGTGCCCTGGCCGGGCGAGGCGCCGAGCTCGCGGACGATCGGATAGGTGCGCACCCCCGGCGCGAGGCGGTCGTACGAGCGGACCGAGGCGGCGTCGAGCGGCAGCACGAGCCGCGAGCCTTCCGTCGCCGCGAAGTCGAGCGGGACGGCGAACGCGGCCTCGTCCTGCGCGCCGGTCGTCAGCGTGGCGCGGTAGCTCGAGGCGAAGAGCGCCAGGCCGAGGCTGATCACGAGGAAGGCGCAGATCGCGACCGTGCGCCGGCGCGCGCGGGTCAGGGCGAGGGCCGCGAGCCGGAGCGGGATCGCAGCCTGCCGCGACACGCGCTCGAAGCCGCGCATGAGCGGGCCGAGCAGCCGCGCGACGATCACGGCGGCGACGAACGCGACCAGGCCGGGGAGGAGGATGAGCAGCGTCGGATCCCCGCCCGAGGCGAGCGAGTCGGCGTTCAACCCGCCTCGAGCGACCTCGAGGATCACCGCGACCAGGGCGCCTGCCGCGGCGACGTCGAGCAGGCCGACGCGGCGCCGGTGGACGCCGTCCTCGGGCACGGACGAGACGAAGAGAATCGCTGCCGTGGCGGCCAGCCACGCCCCGCCGGTCGCGGCCAGCATCGTCCAGCTCACGATCGTCTCCGAGAGGACGCCGCCCACCGGCTGGCCGAGCGCGCCGGCGACGACCGCCACGACGGCCAGTCCCGCCCCCAGGCCGAGCGCGAGCCCGGCGAGCGTCATCGCCGAGACCTCGCCCGCGAGCGCGAGCACGAGCTGGCGCCGCCGCGCGCCGCGCTGCGCCAGCCGCCGCTGCTCGTTCGCGAGGCCTCGTCGCAGGCCCATCGCCGCCACCAGTGCGAACCCGAGCAGGAGTGCGCTCACCTCGCCTCCGATCAGGACCATGCGCGCGCTCGTCGAATGCCCGCGGGACTCGGCGCCCTGTAGTGCGGCGTCGGGGCCGCTCAGCGCATACAGGTCGCTGATCGTCGACAGCCGCGTCTGCTCCTGTGACTCTCGCGCCAGCAGCGACGGGATCTGCCACACCTGGATGTGCGCAGGATCGATCGGGGCCAGCCAGCTGTAGGCACGGTAGATCCCGTCGAACGCGGGTAGCCGGTCGAACGCGGCGGCCCCCGGAGCGAGCAGGATCGTGGGCCGGTCGCCGTTGTTTTCGGCCACGGTCTGCAGGCTGTCGCCGAAGACAGCGCGGTCCGGCAGGTCGACGACTCCGACCCGGACGAGGTTGATGCCGCCCTCGCTCCAGCTCGTCCGCGTGCCGGGCCCGATCTGCACGACCTCGCACGCGGCCGGAGTGCAGTGCCGGGGCAGCCGGCCGGACTCGACGCGCGCGATCCGGTCGAGCCCCTGGACGCTCGCCAGCTGCACGAGGCCGCCGCCGACGCGAAGCTCGCGCAGGAACGTCCCGGACAGGAGCGGCGCGTGCGTGAGCCCGGCCAGCGCTCCACGCGCCGTGGCGTTCGCCTTGGCGTAGTCCTGTCCGAAGGGGAGGTTGAAGAGATCGATCCGAAAGGCGCGCTGCGAGAGCGGCAGGTCCCGGATCGCCTGCTGGACAGCCCGGTCACGCGCCTCGACGCTCCCGCCGACGGCCGCGATCAGCATCGCGACCGCCACCGCGAGACCTCCGACGATCAGCGTCGCGCGGCCAGGCTGCGCGCGCAAGCGCGCGGCGACGACGGAGAGGACCGCAGCCGATCGCCGGGCGCCGACGACGAGGAACTGACGCATAACCGGCAAACAGTTTAGACTGGTGTCGCGGGCGATGGCAAAGAACCAACCACGTTACGACGTTCCGAACGCAGCCCCGGAGCCGCTGCTCCTCGTGCAGCGGTTCGTGAACACGGTCAACTGCGAGAGCGGCCACGACTGGCTCGAGGACTGGCTCGCCGAGGAGAGCATCACCGGGACGCCGGACGAGCTCGACCGCGCGCGCGACGTCCGCGAGGCAATCCGCGAGCTGCTCTACGAGAACAACCGGCAGCGCGGCCAGGGCGACCCGCGCGCGGTGCTCACGGCCGCCGCGGACGCTGCGTCACTCTCGCTCGACTTCGCGAAGCCGGACCTCGTCGTCCGCGCGCCGGGCGTCACGGGAGCCGTCGGGCGCGTCCTCGCCGTGTCATTCCTGGCCATGCTCGACGGCAGCTGGAGCCGGCTCAAGTGCTGCCGAAACCACCATTGCCGCTGGTCGTTCTACGACTATTCGAAGAATCGCTCGGCGAGCTGGTGCTCGATGCAGCTCTGCGGCAACCGGACGAAGACGCGCGCCTACAGGGCGAGGCGCGCCCGGACCGCCTAGGGACGCGTCCCGAAGACCTGCTCGTAGGACGTCTGCCAGTTCGACGCAACGGGCGCTGCGCGTGCCCGAGCGACACGCGGCCGGAACAGACGAGCGTGCGGAGCCGCTACGACGAGGTAGCGGTAATGGTTCGGAGAACGACTAAACCGGGCCGGCCGTCACGGCGCCGGAAGCCAGGAGCTCGTCGATCTCCCCGCTCGAGTAGCCGGCTTCGGCCAGCACCTCGCGGGTGTGGGCGCCGAGCTCGGGGGGAGCCGAGCCGTGCGCGACGCGCTCGCCGTCGAGCGAGAGCGGGAACGCCGGCAGGCGCAGGTCGGTGACTGTGGGGTGGGGCAGCTCCTGGAGGATCTCGAGCGCAGCCGTCTGTTCGGCCACAGCCACCTCCGACACGTCCTGCACGGGCGCGGCCGGGACGCGGGCCTCGCCGAGGCGGGCGATCCACGTTGCGCGGTCCTCGGTCGCGAACCTTTCTTCGAGCAGCGCGGTCAACTCGGCGCGGTTCGCGACCCGGTCGGAGTTGGTCGCGAAGCGCGGGTCGGATGCGAGCTCCGGGAGGCCGACCGCGTCGACGAGCGCCGCGAACAGTCGGTCGTTCGCGGCCGCGACCATCAGCCGTCCGTCCCGGGCGGGGAACGCCTGGTAGGGCGCGATCGAGGGGAACTCCGTTCCGCGCCCGGACGCGACCGCGCCGGCGCCGAGAAATGCCGTCAGGTGGTAGGCCATGAAACCGAGCGCCGTCTCGTAGAGCGACACGTCCACCTCGCGCCCCTCACCCGTCCGCTCCCGCTCGTGCAGCGCCGCCAGGACGCCGAGCGCCGCCCACATCCCGGTCCCCTGGTCGGCGACCGACACGCCGGCGCGAACGCCGTCTCTCCCCGCCTCGCCGGTGACGCTGATGATCCCGCCGGCCGCCTGGGCGAGCGGGTCGTAGCCCGGCCGGTCGCGCCACGGGCCGACCCGTCCGAACGAGCGGATCGAGCAGTAGACGAGCCGCGGGTTCCGCGCGCGAAGCGCCTGGGCGCCGAGGCCGCGCTCGTCGGCGAGGCCGGGCCGCAGGCTCTGCACGAAGACGTCGGCACGGTCGACGAGCCGCAGCACGACGTCGAGCCCGCGCCGCAGGTCGACGCACACCGAGCGCTTTCCTGCGTTGACGGTGAGGAAGAGCGTGCTCTCGCCCTCCCAGAACGGCGGCCCCCACGTCCGAGCCTCGTCGCCGGTCCCCGGCGGCTCGATCTTGACCACGTCCGCGCCGAGGGCCGCGAGGATCTCGGTGCAGTAGGGACCGGCGAGGGAGGTGGTCACGTCGACGACGCGGATGCCGCTCAGCGGGAGGAAAGCCATGCGCCGATGCTATTTCAGGTGCTCGGCCACGACGCGCAGGTCGTCCGTCAACGCCGCCTGCATCTCGTCCCGACGGTCCTGCGCCCGCAGCACGGCCGACGGGTGGAAGGTCGCGACGACGACTGGAGCGAGCTCCGACTCGAGCGGTTGCCCGCGCTCGCGCGTGATCGCCACCGTCCGGCCGGCAACGGCGCGCGCCGCGGTTGCCCCGAGCGCCACGATCGCCCTCGGCTGCACGGCCGCGATCTCTCCCTCGAGCCACGGGTGGCAGGCGGCCACCTCGGACCAGTTGGGCTTGTCGTGGATCCGGCGCTTCCCGCGTGCCTTCCACTTGAAGTGCTTGACCGCGTTCGTGACGTAGGTCTTGTCGCGCGGGATGCCCGCGTCGGCGAGCGCCTCGTCGAGGATCCGCCCGGCCGGCCCGACGAAGGGATGGCCCTGCTTGTCCTCCTGGTCGCCGGGCTGCTCGCCCACCAGCATGACGACAGCCTTCTCCGGCCCCTCGCCGAAGACCGTCTGCGTGGCGTTCTTGTAGAGCGGACAGGCCGTGCAGTCGGCGGCGGCCTTGCGGAGCTTGTCGAGCTCGCCCACGGCAATGGTGTTCCCCTAGGCTCTCGTGGTGAATCGCCTGGCGCGGGAGACGAGCCCGTACCTGCTGCAGCACGCGGACAATCCCGTCGACTGGTACCCGTGGGGCGACGAGGCGCTCTCCCGCGCCCGCGACGAGGACAGGCCGATCCTGCTCTCGGTCGGGTACGCGGCCTGCCACTGGTGCCACGTCATGGAGCACGAGTCGTTCGAGGACGAGGCGACGGCCGCGCGGATGAACGAGCTGTTCGTGAACGTGAAGGTCGACCGCGAGGAACGGCCGGACATCGACGCGCTGTACATGGACGCCGTCGTCGCGCTGACGGGCCACGGCGGCTGGCCGATGACCGTGTTCCTCACGCCGGCCGGCGAGCCGTTCTACGGGGGCACGTATTTCCCGCCCGAGCCGCGGCACGGGCTGCCGAGCTTCCGGCAGATCCTCGACGCGGTCGCCGAGGCGTACCGCGAGCGGCCGGGTGACGTCGCGCGGACGTCGGGACAGCTCGTGGAGGCGATCAAGCGCGGCGCGGAGACGCGGCCCTCGTCCGATCCGCTGACGGAGTCGATCCTCGGCGAGGCTGTCCGCGCGCTTGGACGCCTTTTCGATCCTGCCCGGGGCGGTTTCGGCGGCGCGCCGAAGTTTCCCCCGTCGTCGGCGATCGAGCTTCTGCTGCGCCGCGGCGAGCTCGACATGGTCACCGGCACGCTCGACGGGATGGCAGCCGGGGGCATGTACGACCTGGTCGGCGGCGGCTTCCACCGCTACTCGGTCGACGAGCGATGGCTCGTCCCGCACTTCGAGAAGATGCTCTACGACAACGCGCTGCTCGTCTCCGCCTACCTCCACGGGTGGCTCGTGACCGGGCGGCAGCGCTACCGCGAGATCGTGGAGGAGACGGTCGAGTACATGCTCCGCGAGCTCGCGCTCCCGGAGGGTGCGTTCGCGTCGTCGCAGGACGCCGACACGGACGGCGTCGAGGGGCTCACCTACACGTGGACTCCGGAGGAAGCAGGCCCGGACGTCCCGCTCGAGCCGTTCGAGCACGGGCGCTCGATCGTCCGCGGCGAGCTCTCGCCCGCGACGCGGGCGCGACTCCTCGCGATCCGTGCGGAGCGGCCGCAGCCCGGGCGGGACGACAAGGCGATCGCCTCCTGGAACGGGCTGGCGCTCGCAGCCGTGGCGGAGGCGGCGCGCCGGCTCGACCGCGCGGACTGGCTGGACACGGCCCGGCGGCTCGCGGAGTTCCTGCTCGGGCCGCTTTCCCCGGACGGTCGCCTGCTCCGCTCCTACCGCGCCGGACGGGCCAGCGGAACCGGCTACCTCGACGACTACGCGAACGTCGCGCACGGTCTGTACGAGCTGCATGTCGCGACCGGCGAGCTGCGCTGGCTCGAGGAGTCGCGGCGGCTGGCGCTGCTCGCCGTCGACCTCTTCGCGGACGAGGAGCGCGGCGGCTTCTTCATGACCCCCGTGGACGGCGAGCAGCTGATCGCCCGCACGAAGGATCTCGACGACAACCCGATCCCGTCCGGCAACTCGATGCTCGCGTTCGTCCTGCTCCGGCTGGCGCGGATCTACGGCGAGGACGAACTCGAACGACGCGCGGTTTCGGTCTTCAGGCTGCTGCGGGCCGCGATGCCGCGGAGCCCGTCCTTCTTTGCCTGGGCGCTCTGCGCGCTCGACCTGCACTTCTCGGCGCCGCGCGAGATCGCGATCGTCGGCGCCCCCGGCGACGAGGTCGCACAGGTGGCGCTGGCCGGGTACGCCCCGAATGCGGTGATCGCCTTCGGTCCGTCGGACGACGTGCCGCTCCTGGAAGGGAAGAGTCAGGTCGACGGCAAGCCGACGGTGTACGTGTGCGAGCGCTTCGCCTGCCAGGCGCCGGTCACGGATCCGGCGGCGTTTCGCTGAGTTGCTCGAAGGCCCGCTCGAAGACCTCCTGCGGCTGCGCGCCGAGGACGAGCAGGCGCCGGTCGAGCAGGAAGCCGGGCACGCCGGTGATGCCGATCGACACGGCCTGCTGAGTCAGCCCGACGACGCGGTCGCGATACCGGTCGCCCGCGAGGACGTCGTCCACGTCGTCGGCGTCCAGCCCGGCACCGACGGCCAGCTCGCGCAACACCTCAGGGTCGCCGATGTTCTGCGCCTCGGCCCAGTACGCGTCCATCAGCCGGTCGTGGAACTGCGCGTGCAGTCCGCGCTCGCGCGCCAGTTCGGTCACGCGCAGCGCGCGCATCGTGTTGGGGACGACCTCGGGCGGTGGGTTGTAGACAAGGCCTTCTTCGGCAAACCGCTCCCGCAGACGGTCGTGGAACGACGAGCCGTAGCGGGCATGCAGCTGCTCGCGCGAGATCCCTTCCTGCGGGTACTCGGGATGGAGGTCGAACGGGAGCCACGTGACCTCGGCGCCGAACCGGCGCGCGATCCACTCGGCCGTCGGCTGGCCGAGCCGGCAGAACGGTCAGATGTAGTCCGACCAGAC
>Ga0070741_10007429_pt1 | contig 22659 bp, 21 predicted proteins | sample Coa_R1_4_FD_66440 | JGI IMG/M metagenome (GOLD analysis project Ga0070741, IMG submission 66440) | Surface soil microbial communities from Centralia Pennsylvania, which are recovering from an underground coalmine fire - Coalmine... | ecosystem: Environmental > Terrestrial > Soil > Unclassified ... | reverse complement strand
ACTCGCTGGACTCCATTTCGAGCCCCGAGTGGGGAAGCCTGACGTGGCTGGCGCGGCTTCTGCATGGTCGCGGCGAGATCGTGTTGCCCTGGGGGGCGCCACAATATGTGTTGTTTCCGCTCATTCCGCTGGTCGGCGTCATGGCGGCCGGGTATGTGTGCGGACAGTTGTACCTGCTGGATTCATCCCGGCGGCGCACATTCCTGAGGCGGCTCGGGCTCGGCCTGATCCTGGCCTTCCTCGCCCTGCGAGTGTCCAATCTGTATGGCAACCCTCCACCGGGCCTGGGTGGAGTGTCACAAGGTGACTGGCATCCGCAAGCGTCTCTCGACAAGAGCCTCATTCTCTTCCTGGACGTGGAGAAATATCCACCGTCCTTGCAGTTCCTGCTGATGACGATCGGGCCGTCGCTGCTGTTTTTGAGTGGGCTCGAAGGCAATCCCCTGCCGCGAGCGACTGCGATACTCCGGGTATTTGGTCGGGTGCCTCTGTTGTTTTACGTTCTGCACCTGTATCTGATTCATAGTCTCGCGATTGTGGTTGCCGCCGCGAGCGACCAACCCGTGCGGTGGCTCTTTCAGGGGGCGATCTTTGCCGATATCCCGCCAGGCTATGGGCACGGATTGGCGTTCATTTACGGGATGTGGCTGATCGTCATCGCGCTGCTCTATTTTCCGTGCCGTTGGTTCGCCCGTCTGAAGGACCGGCGGCGGGACTGGTGGCTCAGCTATCTCTAGAGGATAGTTGTCGGTGTTGGTCTCGCGCCGAATACCAGCTCAGCACCCGTAAGGCTCGAAGGGTGTTCCACCGGCTCGGCTGGTGCTCGCCGTCGTCCATCTCGACTGGCATCTTGCCCGGGTACTGGACTTCGAGCGGCCATCGGCCGTGGTCGTCGCGTTTCGAAGCGACGAGCTCGATCGCTTCGGCTACACGATCGTCCGGTGTGACACCCGCGCGGCGCAGGTAGTCGAGTGCCCTGAGCACGTCGTAATGCCACCACGTTGGGAACGCAAAGCGCATCCACGAGGCATTACCCTTGCGATCTCGCTCGATCACCTCGCCGGTCGACCGCCGCCGCAAGAGGCGGCGCTCGAGGAGGTACTCCTGTCCGCGGAGACGGGCTGCGGTGACGGCTGGGCTGGCCCCACCCTGCAGTTCGTACTCGAGGAGGGCCTCGAGTACGCAGATGGTGGTGTTGAATGAGGACTTCATCGAGCGATTTGGGGCTTCGCAGTTCCAGCCGCCGTCGGCCAACTGCTCGCGAAGCAGCCGGTCGATAATGCCGCGGACGTCCTGGCCGAAGTAGGCGCCTACCGTGGCGACCTGGCCGTTGATGCATGGCTCCAGCTCACCAGCGAAGAAGGCATTCTCCTGCGTCTCCCGCGGACCGCAGCCTCGCCAAGTCACACGATCCTGGACGAGGCCTAGCGCGTGCCGTGCCTCATCGCTGGCCGGGTCGAGACCCATCTCCCGGAGGAGCCATAGGACGTGCATCGTGGAGTCCCATCCGCGGTTCCAGGCCGCGCCGCCCCACCGTCCATCGGCTGTTTGCAGGGCCAGAAGCCGCGCGCCGGCGCCCTTGGTGGCAACCTGTGCTCGCTCGGCCTCGATCTCATGGGGCGGCGCATGGGTCAGATCGCGCATCACCTGCCAGCGGATCGAAGGGTCAGAATCTAGGAGCCACTGGACGACCGATGCTTCCGGCTTCACGGCTTCCTTTTTGCCTGTGACGTCATCATCTTGCGAATATTCCAGCCCGATGGGGTCGTTGACAAGGGCGACCCGATCGCCCTATTTTACGTGCAGAACATCGTTTCATAAATAAAAGATCCGAGGTATAGGCCGTTCCGGTCATGACTCAGTCTGGGATACGGCTGCCGACGCTAGGATTCGGAGCGGCGGCCATTGGGAATTTATATTCCGCCGTCGATGATGAGACGGCGGAAGCGGCGGTTGCCGAGGCACTGGCTCTCGGTATCCGGTATTTCGATACGGCGCCCTATTACGGCTACGGCCTGAGTGAAGCCCGACTTGGGCGCGCCTTGGGACGCGCGCGCCACGCCGGTGTGATGGTGTCTACCAAGGTGGGTCGCCGGATCGAGGTTGATCAGACCGTGATCGAGCCGCGAGACGGTTTTGCCGTTTCGGGACGGCGTGCGGTGTTCGATTACTCCCGTGACGGAATATTGCGCTCGTTCGAATCGAGCCTGAAGCGTTTGGGACGTGATCGCGTGGAGATACTCCTGTTGCATGACGTCGGCCGCGACACGCACGGGGATCTCCACGAAGTACGGCTCAGGGAGGCGCTCGAGATGGCGTTGCCGACGATGGCGGCTCTCAAATCAGCGGGAGCCTGCGACGCCATTGGGATAGGAGTGAACGAAGAGGCCGTTTGCCTGGAGATCATGCCGCGTTTCGACCTCGACTTCATTCTGCTCGCGGGTCGGTACACGTTGCTCGAGCAGGCGAGCGCGCGCGGAGTCCTGGCCGAGGCGCAGCGGCGGGGAGTTGGGATCATCGCCGGCGGCCCTTTCAATTCTGGACTCCTCGCCGATGCCCAGGCTCCTGGATCGACCTATAACTACCAACCCGTGAATGCGGAAATGTTGGAGCGTGCGCGTCGCATCTATGCGATCTGTGCGGCGGAACAGATCGACGTCGGCGCGGCTGCCCTGCAGTTCGTGCTCGCGCATCCTGCGGTAGTTGCAGTCATTGCAGGCATGCGCTCGCCAGCCGAGGTCGCCAGCGCAGTCGCGCGAGCCCGAGCGAAACTCCCCAGCTCGGTTTGGCGAGCGCTACGTGATGCAGGGCTGCTGCTCCCCGAGGTCCCCACACCATGAATGTCCTGGATGCACACCAGCATTACTGGCGCCTCTCGCGAGGCGACTACGGATGGCTCACGCCGGACCAGGGCGTGTTGTACCGGAATTTCGAGCCGCAGGATCTGGCTCCCCAGCTCATCGAGTGCAGCGTGACAGGCACGATTGTCGTGCAGGCCGCGCCCACGGAAGCGGAAACCCGGTTTCTCCTCGGGCTCGCTCGCCAACATACCGATATTCGTGCGGTGGTCGGCTGGGTCGACTTCGAGGCGGCGGATGTCCGTGAGCGGATCCGCGCTCTCGTTCGCGAAGGGGCCGGGAAGCTCAAGGGATTCAGGCCCATGGTACAGGACATCGCCGATTCACGGTGGTTGGCGAAACCCGCGCTCGATGCCGCTTTCGACGGACTGGTTGAGCACAACCTGACATTCGACGCGCTGGTGAAACCCGTCCATCTGGAAATCCTGATCCGCAGGTTGCGGCAGCATCCTGGCCTGAAAACAGTGCTCGACCATGCCGGGAAGCCGAATATCGCGGCCGGGCAGTTCGAGCCGTGGGCCGCCCACGTGCAGGAGCTGGCGCGCACCACATCCTCCTATTGCAAACTGTCAGGCCTGTTGACTGAGGCGGCGCCCGCCGCAGGCGTGACCGAGCTCGATCCTTATGTCGCCCATGTATTCGAATGTTTTGGGGCGCAGCGGGTCATGTGGGGCAGCGATTGGCCGGTCCTGATCACGCGCGCCTCGTATGGAGAGTGGTTTGCCATGGCGCGGGAGCTCGTTGCGCGGCACGCCCCAGGCCATGAGGAAGCCGTCTTCAGCGCCAATGCCCGCCGCTTCTATCAACTCGACTGACCCACCACTGACGAACCCTAGACGAGGCTCACTTCAATGGCTGCTTTCACCGGATTGGAAACGTACGACGTTCGGTTCCCCACCTCACGGGAGCTCGACGGCTCGGACGCGATGAACCGTGATCCGGACTATTCGGCTGCTTATGTGCGATTGTCCACCGATGAGCCTTCAGGCCTGGCTGGACACGGCTTCGTGTTTACGATCGGCCGCGGCAACGATGTCCAAACCGCCGCGTTGGCGGCCCTGCGTGACCATGTCGTCGGCCGCGACGTGGACGCCGTGTTGGACGATCTGGGCGGGTTCGCGCGGAGTCTGGTTGACGATTCGCAACTGCGCTGGTTAGGCCCCGAAAAAGGTGTCATGCACATGGCGATCGGGGCGGTGATCAACGCCGCCTGGGATATGGCGGGCCGGCGGGCCGGCAAGCCAGTGTGGCGACTCATCGTCGACATGAGCCCGGAACAGATCGTGGATCTGATCGATTTTCGCTACCTCACCGATGCGCTTACCCCCGCGGAGGCTCTGCGAATCCTGCGGGCCGCCCAGTCCGGCAAAGCGGAACGCATCGCAAACCTCCTGGAGCACGGCTATCCCGCCTACACCACATCGCCGGGCTGGCTGGGTTATTCGGATGAAAAGCTCGTACGGCTCGCCAGAGAGGCAGTCAGCGCAGGCTTCGATACCATCAAGATCAAAGTGGGTCTGAGAATCGAGGACGACGTGCGGCGTTGTGAGCTGGCGCGGAGCGCGATCGGCGCCGACGTCGCTCTGGCAGTCGATGCCAATCAACGTTGGGATGTCCCCGAAGCGATCGCATGGCTCCAGCACCTCCAGCCGTTCGGTATCGCATGGGCGGAGGAGCCTACGAGTCCGGACGACATCCTGGGACATGCCGCGATCCGCGCGGCGGTGGCGCCGATCCCGATCTCCACCGGCGAGCACACTCACAACCGAATCATGTTCAAGCAGCTCTTCCAGGCGCAGGCGGTCGATCTCGTGCAGATCGATTCGGCGCGTGTGGGCGGAGTGAACGAGAACCTCGCCATTTTGCTGTTGGCCGCGAAGTTTGGTGTCAGGGTCTTTCCGCATGCGGGCGGAGTCGGGCTTTGTGAGCTGGTGCAACACCTCGCCATGGCTGACTATATCGCCATCAGCACGAGGATGGATGATCGACGCCTGGAGTTCGTCGATCACTTGCACGAGCACTTCCGCGACCCGGTGCGCATTCGGGCGGGGCGCTACCTCGCGCCGCAAGCGCCCGGGTTCTCGGCGGAAATGCATCCGCAGTCGTTGCAGCGGTACCAGTTTCCGACGGGCGCCGTCTGGCGAAAATGAGGGCGCGGGCCGCGGGTCATCGGTTGGTCGCGTGCGTGGCGAAGTAAAGCACCACCAGGAAGCTCGCACACGGGACGACCATCGCGGAGTTGATGCCGCCGTACCCGGAAATGGCGCCCATCAGCGGTGTCAGAAGCGCTCCGCCAATGATCGACATCACCAGGACCGATGAGGCCAGCTTGCGGCTCTCGCCCAGACCGCGGATGCCCAGCGCAAAGATGGTCGGGAACATGACCGACATGAAGAAGCTGGTTGCAATGAGCGCAGCCAGCCCGATGCGGCCGGGCACGAAGACGGCTACCGCCGCAAGCAGTGTATTGATGAGAGCGTACGCTGCGAGCAACTTGCTCGGAGCGACATAGCGCAGCAGTGCCGTACCCACGAATCGGCCTACCATGAAAATGGCCAGCGATCCGATCAGGTAGTCCGCAGCGGTCTTTTCAGGTGTGCCGGGCACGGTGCCTTGGGCATACCGGATGAGATAGCTCCAAATGCCCACCTGCGCACCCACGTAGAAGAACTGGGCGGCCACGGCGAGCACGAATTGTTTCCTGCCGACCAACTCGCGCAGGCCTCCTTGGAGGAGGCCACCCTCATCCGTCGCGACCTGACTGGATTCCGGAAAGCGGGTGACGCTGATGAAGACGGCCAACGAAGCCACTACCGTGGCAATGACGAGATAGGGTGTCTGAACGGCCAGCGACTCGGCCGTGAAATACGCGCTTCTGGCCGCGGGGGACAGCGCTTGCAACTGTTCCGGGGTGTGCTCGATCCCGGAGAAGATGAATACGCGCCCGATAAACACTCCGGTGATGGACCCGAGCGGGTTGAACGCTTGCGCCAGGTTGAGCCGTCGTTCGGCGGTTTCGGCCGGGCCTAGCAACGTCACGTAGGGGTTTGCCGAGGTCTCGAGAAATGCGAGGCCGCTGGCGATCACGAACAACGCGAGCAAGAACAGCGAGTAGGTGCGAACTTCCGCGGCCGGATAGAACAGCAAAGCGCCGGCTGCGTATAACAGCAGTCCCAACACGATCCCGCCCTTGTAGCCCCAGCGGCGCAAGAACAGTCCGGCCGGCAAGGCGAACAGGAAGTAGCCGAGATAGAACGCGGACTGGACCAGTCCGGATTGCAGATCGGTCAGCTCGAAGACCTTCTTGAACTGCCGGATAAGAATGTCGTTGAGGTTGTTGGCGATGCCCCACAGGAAGAACAGGCTCACCACGAGGACGAAAGGCAGCAAAGCCGTTCGTGCTGTGTGTGTCTGGCTGACCGTGCTATGCATGCGCCCTCCCCAAAAGGCCCAGCCATCGTGCGAAAACGGAACGGTTTTACTGCTGAAAGTCAGTCGCAGCAATAAAACACAGCTCTCGCGGGCCCGTCAAGCGGGAGTGGCGGGGTGAGCCGGCGCGCGCGCTCAGCGCCGCAGCTCGCTGTCATCGCCGTAACTGAGCGTCTGGGAAATCTGCTGCGCGGCCCGGGACAGCAAGCCGACACACTCCTTTTGCGCGACTTTCGGCGTGCGGCGCTCGAGATACGGTACGGTCAGTGCGGCGATAGCGACGTTGTGCTGAACGATCGGTGCCGACAAATCCGTGACACCCGGGACCAGCTCGCTGGCAATGGCGGCATAGCCCTGTGCGGCAATGGCCTTGGTCTTCTCGGTCAGGCGCTTCCGGTCGTACCGGACCTGCTTGCTGTCGAGCATGTCCAACCAGGCGGCACGCTCTGTCTCCGCTTGGAACGCAACCAACACCAGGCCCGATGTGGAATGGGGCAGGGGGCGTCGGTGGCCGATGCGGACCACGAACCCGATGTCCCCCGGCGAATCGACGCGCGCAATGACAACGATGAATTCCTCCGACGGAACCGCAAGGTGACAGGGCTGCAGGATGTCATCCGCCAGGCGATGCATGATGGGCAACGCGACCTCGAGTAGCCCCTTGACCGGCGGCTTTTCGAGTCCGAGCAAGAACAGCCGATTGGTCAGGACATAGCCCTCATCGCCTGCGGTTCGCGCGAGGTAACGGCGTTCTTCGAGCACCTGGAGCATCCGGAAGATCTCGCTTTTCGAGCGCCCGAGGCCATCGGAGATCTCGGACAGGTTCATCGGTACCGTTTGCCGAGCGAGAAACTCGAGAATTTCCAGGCCTTTCTCGAGCGCCGGCGCACGATAGCGTGGCGAGGATGGCATTTCGTAAGGCTCCGTGACGGCGGAGCTGGGCAGCTTATGGTTTATCCGGCGCGCGTCAAGAATCGACGGACGGGTGATCTAGATGGGTTGGCTTGGGATGGCGAGCTCTGAGGCCGTCCGGGCGATACGCCACCTCCCCGGAGTCAGGCCATACCGACGCTTGAACGCACGCACGAAGTGCGCTGCGTCTTCAAAGCCGCTCGCACGAGCGATGTCGCGTATGCACTGGCGACCTCGAGCCGGATCACGCAGCAACGACTCAGCGCGCGCGAATCGGCGCTGCCAGATGTGCGCGGCCACCGGCCTGCCCACGGCGGTGATGAACAGCTCGTCCAGGCGCCTGCGGCTGATCCCTGACCTCGCGGCAATCGAGACCGCGCTCAACTCCCGATCGGTGAGATGCAACTCGATATGAGCCAATGCGTCGCGGATCCGCCGCTCCGTCGCCGGTCCGTGCTCGTGTGCCAGCTCGACGACGCCCAATATACTCATGACACCGGCCAGAGCCGAGGCGCTCTGACTCGGCGACAAATACGGCGCGGCGGTCGCCAGTCCTACGACGGTGTTACGTAGGAGAGTTGTGTCCGGGCTCTTCCCTTTGAGCGCGCACGCGGTGCGCGAGGCCAAAAAGGGATGCGTCGCGATCACCGCTTCGCGGGGCATTTCCAGAATGATGAACTCGGACGAGTCGGTGCTCCCCACCCGGAACGCATCGATAGCGTCGAGGAAGCACAGGTCGCCGGGCTCGACGACGCACTCACGACCCGATTGGGCCGCTGTCGTGCTGCCGGTGAGCTGCGCCAATAAGCCGAAGGAAGGTTGCATCGAGGGACTGACGCTCGCCATCAAGGGCTGATATTTGAATAGGGATGGCGGTGAATGGATGTGCCACAAAACCCCTTCCGGGAGCGCGACACGAACGATTTCACCCAGAGTGGGCCGGGGTGGCAGATTCAGAATCGCCCCGCCCGGGAACAGGGCGGCGGCGTTCGATGACCAGACATGGGCGCGTTGACTCGGGGGCACACGACTGAGATCGACTGTCGGCAAAAGAGTCGCGCTGACTGGTGCTTCCACGTGATCCCCCCGCCCGGTAGGTTCCAGGCCGATCAAATCATACGCCACTGCGGTCCAGCGCAAGCGCTCTGCATTACCTGCCTCGGCAGGGAAGTGCCGGGAGGAGCGCGGGGTTGGAATGGGGCTCAACGAGGGGTCGCGGTTCCAATAATGTCAGTGCCGGTTCCATCCTGGCCAATGCGCTCGCGGGAAACGCTCCAAAACACGAGTCAACTGTTGCGCGCAAAGGGCATTGCGTTTCACTATCGGTCGCAAGCTCGCTCGGCGCAGAAGGGCTCTGATGACCGAATAAAGATGAATAGCGCCCGACGTTGCGACCGGACTGGGCCGGTGCGTAATCGTGACTCATAAAAGGGGGGATCACTCGTGAAAGGCTCTAGAATCTGGCCAGCCGTAGATCGGCCGGCGGCTGCTGCGCTCGTGTCCTGGTGCCGGCTCGTTGCCGCGGGCACCGTGACCGCCTGTATTGCTCTACCTGTCGAACCGGCCTTCGCGGCCGACGCGACGCCTGCGGAAAACTCGGACGCGCTGCAGGAGGTCGTCGTGACAGCGCAATTTCGCAGGCAGTCGCTGCAGGAGACGCCAATCGCCATCACCGCCGTCAACTCGGCGATGCTGGAACAGCGGAACCAAACTGACATCTCACAAGTGGCCGGGCAGGCGCCGAATGTGACCCTGCAGCCCAATGGCGCGGCTTTCGGCTCGTCGATGGTTGCGTTTATCCGCGGTGTTGGCCAGACGGACTTCAACCTGGCTCTCGAGCCCGGTGTCGGAATCTATGTCGATGACGTCTATTACGCGACTCTCACCGGCTCGGTGCTCGATCTCCTCGATCTGGACCGCGTGGAGATCCTGCGTGGACCGCAGGGAACCCTCGCGGGCAAGAATTCCATCGGTGGCGCGATCAAGCTGTTTTCCCAGAAGCCGACCGGCTCGAACGATGGTTATCTCGAGGCCACCTACGGCAGTCTCAACCGCGTCGACGCGCGCGGCGCGGGCGATTTCACGATTTCCCCGGACAAGTTGTTCGTGCGCGTGTCGTTCGCCAGCAAACATCATGATGGTTATGTCACCCGCGAGGACTATGCCTGCAGCCATCCGGGCTCCGATCTCCCAGGGCACTCGGTCGGTGACGGATGCACCTTGGGTAAGGACGGCAGTCAGGCTTTCGATGCCGCACGCGTCGCGCTGCGGTGGTTGGCGACAGACACCCTGGAGTGGAATGTGGCGGCGGACGCCACCAACGACCAGTCGAGCGTGCAGGCCAACACCATCCTGAAGTTCAACCCGGCCAGCCTGGGTGCTCTGACCTACACGAAAGGGAAGGACGGCAAGCTCATTTACTACGGTTCGCAGTTCATTCCTTACGGACCCCAGTCGACCGATCCGAACCACCCGAACAATCCTTACCTGAGCTATGCAACCTATACCTCGAATGCGGGGGAAGGCATTCCTGGGGCGCCGCCGCCGCCGGTGGGCCCTCCCAATTTCGGTCCCGATCCGTACGGTCCCATCACCGTTCCACCCATCAACCACTTCAGGACCTGGGGCCTGTCGAATGATGTTCGTTGGCTGCTGGCGGACAAGCTCACACTGACTTCGATCACGGCTTATCGGAACTACACCAACCAATTCGCGGAGCAGACCGATGCCTCACCCATCGGCGTGCAGATCCTGTTGCAGAAGCAACGGCACCTGCAGTTCAGTCAGGAGTTGCGCCTGAACGGGTCGGTTGGAAGTGCGGTCGACTACACGGTCGGCGGCTTTTTCCTGCGCCAGAATGGCGGTCTGAACGCTCGGGTCGGGCTCCCCTGGGTCGGATTCGATTTCATTCACGGCCCGGACAGCACGCCCTCGCGCACGATCGCCGGGTTCGCCAATGCGGAATGGCATGTGACGGACAAATTCAACGTGGTGGGAGGCGTGCGCTACTCCGATGAAAAGAAGACTTACACCTACTATCGGCACAACGGCGATGGCACGGACATCACCGACCCGTTCGGTTACAACGGCCTGGTCGCCGGTCTGAACGGAACTTCGGCGACGTTCAAGGGTGATCGTACCGACTACCGCATCGACGTGGACTACCGGTTCACCTCGGATATCATGGCTTACGCGGAGGTGTCGACGGGCTACAAAGGTGGTGGCGTCAACCCGCGGCCGTTTTATCCTTCGCAGGCCCTGTCGTTCGGGCCAGAGACCCTCACCGCGTACGAGGTTGGTTTGAAGACCAACTTGTTCGATCAGCACATGAGGCTGAACGTCTCGGCGTTCTTCAATAAGTACAACAATATCCAGCTGACGCTGGCGTCGTGCCCGACCCCTCCGCTCAATGGCGTTCAGTACCCACCGGCCCCGTGCGCGTTACCTTCCAACGTCGGGTCGGCACATGTCAGGGGCATCGAGCTGGAGACCGAGATTCATCCAATTGGCGGGCTCGAGATCGATGCTTCCGCGAGCTATCTGGACTTCAAATACATCAAGATCAACGACGTCGTCGATTCCGGTATCACCCTGGGAATGGTCACGCCCTATACGCCGAAGTGGAAGGGTAGCGCCGGAGTTCAGTACGAATGGCACGTCCTGGACCGGGGAACCGTGACGCCCCGCCTGGATGTGAGCTACCAATCCTCGCAGTTCGCCAATCCCATCAACGATCCGGCCTGGAACGAGATCGATGGCTATACCGTGCTGAACGGCAGGTTGACTTGGCGCAGCATGCGCGGCTCCTGGCAAGCCGCCCTCAACGTGACGAACATGACGAACAAGCTTTACTACCTTACGCTGTTCGACACGCATACCTCAGCGGGCTATGTCAACGGACAACCCGCCATGCCGAGAGAATGGTCTATCTCGCTCAAACGTTACTTCTGAGGACTGCCGTGCCGGCGGGTTGCAGAGACGACCCGCCGGCACCGACAACTATTTACGCCTCGGGCGGGTGAAATCGGGCTGCCAGTCCTCCTGCGCCCGTTGAATCAGGTAGGCGTGGATCGATTGCGCCTGCTCCGGGCTCAGGCGATCGCGGAAGCTCTCCATCCCTTTGTCCTCGAGCTTGCCACCGAGAACGATGTCCAGGAACTGCGCATGCGTGTCCGGGCTCAAGTAACGCAGGTCCTTGACCCCGCCAACGGCATTCTGTCCATGGCATACGGCGCATTGCTCGGAGTAGAGCACCGCGCCAACCTGCACCTGCTCCACGGGTTGCGGATCCGACGGCGGCTCGGGAATCGAGGCGACCGGAGGTGCTGGAGGGAGTTTGGGTCCCTTGGCATCGAGGGCAAACACGATCAGGTTGGCCGGGCCCACATTGAAGGGCTCGGGATCATCATGCAGCCCGCGGACGATCGCGCTGTTCCAACCGGCATTGACCGCGATGTATTGGGTTCCGTTGACCTCGTATGTCATTGGACCCGCTACGGGGACGCTTTCCACAGGCATCTCCCACAGCTTGGCGCCGTTGTCGGCGCGATAGACCGCCAATGTGCGGTTGATGGTTCCTTCGATGAGCAGGTTACCGGCCGTCACCAGCGTTCCTCCATTGCCGGGGTGCGGGTAGGGGATGCGGAACGCTTCGTGTTGCGCGATGGGATCCCACGCCAGCAGGTAGCCCTTGTCGCTCCTCATCTCGGGAGCCGCGTTGAGTTGCTTACGCAACTCGGGATAGTTGTTGACTCCGGCCCCCAGCGTCGATTGGCCGAGGACGAACTTGTACTGTCCCGGCGGCAGCCGGGATTCCACCATCCATTGCTCCATGGCCGGAATGTAGACGAGCCCAGTGAGCGGGCTGTAGGACATGGGATTCCAGCTATGGCCCCCGCCATAACTCGGGGTCATCAGGTGCGGCTTTTCGGCGACGTAGGCTTCGGGATAGATCGCTGGCCGGCCGGTTTTACGGTCGACGCCGGAGGCCCACCTGTTAGGCACGAAGTTTCTGGCTGAAATCAACTTGCCGGTGGCGCGGTCGAGCACGTAGAAGAAGCCATCCTTGGGCGCATGCATCACGACGTGCCGGAGCTTGCCCTCGATGTTGAGATCCGCCAGGATCAGCGGTGCGGTGCAATCGTAATCCCACTGTTCCGCCGGGACCTCCTGGTAGTGCCAGGCGTAATGACCGGTGTGGGCGTTCACCGCCACGATGGAGCACAGAAAGAGATTGTCGCCGCCGCCGGGACTGCGGAATTCCTGCGGGTGGGGTGACCCGTTGCCAGTACCGAAGTACACCAGGTCGAGTTTCGGATCGTAAACGATGGCGTCCCAGTCATTGCCGCCACCCCCGACCTTCCACCATTCACCCGACCACGTCTTCGCGGCCATGGGCATGACTGAATCGGAAGCGGCGCCTTCGGGCATCCGCGCGGGATCGCCGGGTACGATGTAAAACTTCCAGGTTGGTTTACCGGTGAGGGCGTCGTAAGCGGATAGATAGCCGCGTGCGCCAAAGTCGCCGCCCGCATTACCAATGACAACCTGTCCCGCGGCGATGCGCGGCGCCCCTGTCAGTGATAGGGGCTGTCCCGGCTCGATCGTCTGCGTCATCCAAACGGGCTTACCCGACTTCGCGTCCAACGCGATCAGACGGCCGTCCAGCGCTGCGATGATGATATTACCGTGCCAAGCCGCGAGCCCGCGGCTGACCGGCCCGCAGCATGCGAGGCGCGCCCATTCGGGGGCAACCTTCGGATCGTAGGTCCACAACACTTTGCCCGTGGTCGCGTCGTATGCGGTCGTGATGTCCCACGCGGAGATGTTGTACAGAACCCCGTCGATCTCGAGCGGGGTCGCTTCGACTCCCCGGTAGGTATTCAGGGGGGCATACCAAGCCAGTCCCAGGCGCCGCACGTTGGTATCGTTGATCCGCTTCAACGGGCTGAAGCGCTGCTCACTCCAGGTGCGCCCTGGGGACATCCATTGCCCCGGGTCCTTGTCCGCTGCCTCGAGCCGCTGCTGGGTGACGTCGGCCGGTCCCGAGGACTGTGCTGGGGTCCCGAGTGTCAGGCCAATGGCCACGAGAACGGATTGCCAGACACCATTTCGCACGAAAACCCCTCCTGAACGCTCCTACTTGACTGGCCTGGATCGATTTCTTGATTCCCGTGGAAGATCGAAGTCGCCGCCATGCCGCCTAGCGATCATGCCACGGTAAGAGCGCTGCGCTTACTCATCCGTGCAAGCATTCCACAGCGCGGCGTGCGAGCGACGTGGGAGCCTCGCGGGTAATGGCGGCGGGGATGCACAATGTGCGGGCTACTCACGCGGTTCAACCTCCGGTGCGTCAAGCGCCGGGTCCAGTTGGCGGGCATGCGGTTGGGTCGCGTCCAGAGGTCCTCGCGGATTTCTTTACAGGGCGACTTAGGCTCGGCCTGCCGCCCGCAGTCCCCACCAGTCCCGGGTTGTTTGTCGTCTCCGGCGATAGGACTTACTTTGCCCGGTTCGCTTAGAAGCATGTTGATTGCTATACGACTGATGACGTCGTGACCGGACGTAGCGTACTACGTGGGATCCAGGAGGTTAGGGCTTGCGTGCGTTTGCCGCGTGAGATTGCGACGCGAAATCTGCGTGTTTGTTCAATTGTGCCTCGTTATCAGGCGGGGCTGTTGGTAACACTAGTAAAGAGCATTGCGCAGGGAATGTCGGATGATAGACTGGTGCGCGTACAGTGGTGGATCGAGGTGTTTTAGACCATGACAACCAAACAAGACGACCTTCCCGTCGGTTCTGTTTCGGAGAACTACGCGGCGGCGAACGAGCAAGGCGACCTGCTCGAGAGTGACGACGACACATTCGATGAGATCGACTGGGACGAGCTTCTTGCTGCCGCGGAGGCTGATTTCGCAGCCGGGCGCTTTAGATTTATCTATACGTCTGGAGACCCAGTGGAAGGGGCGGCCGCTTTGCAAAGGCATTTGGATGGGATTCTGCAGGAGGTGCTGAGTGAAGCCGCTCCCGCATCTGGAACTGATGCCGCGCGTCGATAAGGACATCAAGCGATGCTTGGATTTTGTTCGTAGGCAACCGTGGGGCGAGCCAGATGATCGACAACGGGACATCTATCGGGGAATTATGGAGGTATGGCGCGAGCCGCGGCGGTCGCCCGTAAAGGCTCACGCAGTGCCGACCGGACTGGAGCTTCGCCGCCATGGATCGGCGCAGTTCGTAATCGTGTACGCCTATCTATCGCCGAACGAAGGATTTCCACGCGGGACCGTGAGTATCCGTGCGGTACGGCGGCCAATGCGTCCGCCAACCGGGAACCGTACCAAGCACTAGCCTGGTACCCTGACGGGTAGCGGTTCAGTCGTCCGCTTTTTCAACTCTTTCGACATATTCGGCAAAGGCGGAAAAGGTGCGTGCCCAATGTTGATCCAACCAAGCCCGAATCTGCGCCAGACCCTGCGGGTCGATTTGATAGATCCTGCTCGTCCCCTGCGCGCGGTCACTCACGAGACCCGCCTCCTTGAGGACTTTCAAGTGTTGTGAGACCGCTGGTCGCGTTACCTTCAGACCGCGGGCGAGGTCGGACACCGAGCGAGGCTTATCCGCCAGCCTCTCGAAAATCTGGCGGCGCGTGTCGTCGCCCAAGGCGCGTAGCGCGCGAGTAGCATCCGCCATGCATGGACCCTCATCAGCTATCCTGTCCATAGGGTAGTACTCACTTACCCATTGGTCAAAGTGGCGGGCGTGTCGCTGACGTCGAAAGGGAGTGACAAGTACAGGAAACTCTCTCGTGAGAGGCCTAAGCGTGCCGTCTTGACGACCCTGCCAGAATTGCCATAGAGTAAGTCATGACTAACGCATGGCTATTGCAGGAGGACTCGTGTCTACAAAAACAATCCTTCCGGCACCCATCCGGAAAGAAATCATCGTCCGAGCATCGCAGGGCAAGACGTTCGAGCTATTCACTTCGCGCATGAGCCAATGGTGGTTCCCCGGAAACGGGATCGGCGCGTCTCCTTTCAAGGAGATCGTTCTCGAACCGCGGAAGGGCGGTCGGTGGTTCGAGCGCGCGGAAGACGGCACGGAGACCAACTGGGGTGATGTACTCGAGTGGGAACCCCCGTCACGGGTCCTGCTGGCGTGGCGTATCGACGGAAAATGGAAATTTGATCCACGACTCGAGACGACTCTCGAGATATCGTTCGAGAACGCGGGCGCGAATACGACACGGGTGCTCCTCGAGCATCGAAATCTCGACCGGCTCGGTGAAGCCGGGCTCAAGGCAGCCGAAGCGATGGATGGCGGCTGGGGCAAGCTGTTGGAGCGTTTCGTCTCTTTCGTCGACGAGGAGGTGGCACGGTCATGATGCGACTTCACGTCCTGCCGCCCTCGCCGAGCGCTGACCCCGCGGGACTGTCGCTCGATGGCTTTGAGGCCGTCAAGCGGTGGTACGCGGCGGTTGAGTGTCTGCCCGGATGGCGACAGGCGATCCCGGCACCTGGCGGGACATAGGTCGATCAGCGCTAGCGCGCAGATGAAATCGAGGCTAGGGCTGTAGCCGTCATTGGGGTACCGCCGCCATCGCGCCCTCGAACGATTTCATGGCGGCATGCATGCGCTCCGCGCGGCCGGCGTAAAAGCCCAGGGCGGCCTGTTCGAAATTACCGACCAGCAACGCTGCAACGGGTCGCGCGTACCAATTGAACCCGGTACTCACGCGGTACGTCATGCGAGCCCGCAGCTCGGTGCCAGTGCCCACCTTGCGAAGACTGTATTCGGTGTCAATCAGGTCGAAATAGCAGCCGCCGATCCTGACGTGCTCGTCCAGCGCTTGCGGAGGAAAGGAGTCTGGTGAGAACCGATACAGCCAGCGTACCCGGCGATTCGGCTCCCAGGTCGCGGCGACCTGGTCGAAGTGGATTCCTTTTCCCATGGTAATGTGCCGGACGGCCTTGCCGTCAGCGAGCTCAGTGACGGCCGCTGTTGGCAACGGCACACCAATCCGGTACATCCACGCCTGACCGATCTCCTCCGCGCGAATGTCCCTGGCGTTCATGAGTTGCTGCCAGACCAACTCCGGGGGCGCCGCCACGATACGTGTCCGTTCGATGACGCTCGTGTCCTGTGGCAAGGGCCAGTGCTGTTCGATGCCACCGAGCACGAGTGGTAGGGCCGTCAAGCAAAACACGGTCTTTTTTGCCCAGATCGTCCGGCGACACACGATCCCCATCAGCACACCGGCGATGCCACCCAACACTCCGAATAGAGGAACAGCGAGTATGGCGCAGATCAGCCCCTCGATCATGATGAGCAGGGTGCCGAGCACGAAGAGCGCGTTGGCGGCTGCGCCGGTCCAGAAGTGATACACCCAACTGCGGTTCTTACCGCGCTCCGCAATGAGAACCGCGACGGCACCCACGAGCACCGGCACGAACAACACAAAGGAGCTGTCCATTGCCGAATAGGCATTCTTCGGCTGACCGGAATACACCAGCCGCATGGCAATGCCGACGCTCGCACCGCCAATGAACGGGGCCCACCAGCCGAGTCGCTGTAGACGCGAATACTGAGGCACCGCGGGTTCAGGTGAGGATGACATGTTCGACTCCCGAATCCGCTGGTGTGCGCACCCGCCAAACCAGACCGGCGCTACGCAAGGCCCGCAATGCCCACCAACCTGGGTCCCACTCACCCGGTGCAAGTCCCAGCCGCGCGGAGCCGGGAAAGGCGTGATGATTGTTGTGCCAGCACTCACCCATGGTCAACAGCGAGACGAATCGCACGTTCCGACCCTGTACGGCCGCACCGCGAACCTCGCGAACGATCGAGCCATGGTTGTGAGCGAGATAGCCGATCAACCAGTGTCCGAACACCGCGGCGGTAATTCGGGCGCACACGCCCCACCAGACAAAGCCCCAACCGCCGACGAGGTAGAGGAGCAGGGCAGGCGGCACCTGCTGTGCCATCCACGTTTTTTCCAATACGCGATAGAAGTCATCCTCGAGAATCCGTCTTTCAATGCGGATTTCGGGAGGTCGGGTCAAGACGAGCTCGCAATGCAGTTGCCACCAGGAATCCACCCATGGTGAGCGGCCGTGACGCAAGTAGGGATGGCAGCCGGGTATGCGTTGCGCATAGTCCCGCAGCTCATGCTGACGCAGTAGTCCTATCGGCCCAGCCAGACCCACCTGCACCCCCAAGTACACCAAGGCATACTCGAGCCACTTGGGGCACTGATAGCTGTCATGCACCAATTTACGGTGGTTTCCGAGCGAGTGCCCCAACAGCAATACCACAATCGTTGCGCACACGAAGATACCAAATGCCGCCCACGTAAATGTCAGCGCGCCGCCGATGATTGCACCGGTTGCCATACCGAAGAACCAAATGGATTTGAGCGGTGCATAACGCACGGCGCCAATGCGCACGCAGTCTGGATGCCACGCTGCTACGCGATGTGAGTCCATTTTGTGAGTGCGGTCCTCGCGGTGTTCCAAAAGGTTAACACATCCCAAGCAACTGGGGCGCTGGGCGCCGCAGATCGGACGGAGAGCAACGTCACAGGCCCTAAGTATCGCTGGCAGTTGTACACTGCCTTCCGACTCGATCGGCCGCGGACGCCCAACCCCGGTGGTGGGCCCGATGTGAGGTTTGATATGGCGGCGAGACAATCGACGATCGCGACGTACGTGGCGCTGCTGCTCGTGAGCTCGTCCGCTTGCCTCGCTACGACCTGGGTCGGCACCTGGGGCGCGGCGCCGCTGCCTCCCACTCCAGCGATGGGGCCCTTTCCGGCTACCCGTTCGTTCAACAATGTAACGATCCGGCAGGTGGTGCGAGTCAGTGCCGGAGGAGGGCGCGTGCGGATCCGGTTGACCAACGAGTACGGCACCAGGCCTCTGGTCATCGGGAAAGCGAGTATCGCCATCGCGAATTCCGCCGGTGAGATTCAGTCCGGCACCGTACACGCCCTGAGTTTCGACAGTCATCCGGGGGTAACCATCCCGGCGGGCGCGCCTCTCCTGAGTGATGCCGTGGAACTTCAGGTTGCGCCGCTCTCTAGCCTGTCGATCAGCGTCTATTTTCCCGAGGACACGGGGCCTTGCACGTGTCACGAAACGGGCCTGCAGACCGGTTATGTCTCAGAGCAGGGGGACTTCACAGCCGCGGGCCCGTTTTCCGCACACGAGAAGGTGCAGGTGCGCGCGTTCATTTCCGGTGTGGAGGTGGAGAGCACCGCCAAAGCGGTGGTCGTGCTGGGGGATTCGATCTCGGACGGGATCGGATCGACACCGGACGAGAATCGGCGTTGGCCCGATCACCTGGCCGAGCGGTTGTTGAAGCATTCCGGTCGCCCGGGTTGGGGTGTCGTCAACATGGGCATCAGTGGCAATCGCGTGTTGAGCGGCGGGTTAGGTGACAGCGCGCTCACGCGTTTCGACCGGGATGTACTGTCCATCCCCGGAGCGGCCTACGTCATCGCGTTCATGGGAGTGAACGATCTAGGCATCTCATACGGCCATGCGGAAGGGCCGATGGCGGAAGCCTTCAAGGCTTTGCAACCTCCCCATCCGGTGACCTCGGAAGCCCTGATCGTAGGCTATCGACAGCTCATCGAGCGCTCGCACGCCAAGGGAGTGAAGATCATCGGGGCGACCATTACACCTTATGGAGGCTCTGCGTACTACTCAGCGGAAGGGGAGAAGATCCGGCAGGCGATCAATACCTGGATACGGACGAGTCGGGCCTTCGACGGGGTGATTGATTTCGATGCCGTCATTCGCGACCCAGCGGACCCCACGCGTATCAAGGAAGGCTTTCACATGGGTGACCACCTACATGGAAGCGACGCGGCTTACGAGGCGATGGCGCAGTCGATCGATCTGTCGCTCCTGCGCTGAGATCCGCTCAGGGGCGCTTGCCGCGCTCGTCGCTCACGACTTTGCCATCCTTCACAACCAACACGACGCGGGTCAGATCGAACACGTCCTGCAGAGGATCCCCGGCCACCATGACCAGGTTGGCACGCTTGCCGGGCTCGAGTGTCCCCAACTCGTCGCCCTTGCCGATGGCGGCGGCGGTATTCGGTCCCATGATTTTGAGGATGTCGCGCGGCGAGAACACCAGGTTGAGCGCTCGCAATTCATCGGCGAGGCTCTCCCTGGGATCCCACTGCGTGTCGGTGCCATACGCATACGCCATGCCGCCGTCCCAGAGGACACGGGCGTTTACCGGGCCCTGACCGCCACTCGAGAGAGGACGCGGCATGGGAAACGGGCCGCCATCCCTGAAGACTGGCTTATTATCCGCGTCGAAATGGGGAATGAACACGGCGAGAGTTGAAACCATCGGCACGTGCGAGTTGAGAAGAGTCTGGCGCGCGACTTCGTCCTCCTCCAGATGACCGATGTGGGCGGTGTGGGCCAGAACGTCGATCTTTGCGTTCACGGCTGCTAGGGCATCGACCACGGCCGTAGCGTGAGTGAATACGCGCAGGCCTCGTTTGTGAGCTTCCTCCACGATTACCGCCAGCGTGTGGCCTTCGGGTCCGCCCGGAGTTGCAATCATGAAAGTCTTGATTGCATCGAACCCGTCTTGTTTGGCGGAGCGAACCGCGGCGCGCGTTTGGTCGTCTGGAATGGCCGCGGGCGCCGTGTCCGGCCGATCAGGCGGCCGCGCCGGATCGGTCCGTGCCAGGTCGGTGAAAGGGCCGCGCGGTGGGGTGGCTGGTGCGGGGGTCGATGCTGCCAACGGGACGATGCGGGCGGCATACAACGTTGGACCTGTTATTTCGCCGCTCGCGAGTCTACGGCGGAGCTCCAGAATGGCATGAGGGTCGTCACCCATCGAGAAGACCGTGGTGAAACCGGCATTTACGAAGGACCGCATGTTCTCGGCACCGTGATCCGCGAGCCACGCGCTCGACTCGCCGCGGATGATGTGCCGATGCGCATCGATGAAACCGGCCATCACAGTCATGCCATGAGCGTCGATGCGAGGCCCGGACACTGACGACGCGATGGCCGACGAAACGGCAACGATCTTGCCGTCCTTGGCGATGACTGAGCCGTGCTCGATGACCTTGCCTGTTCCGTCAATGATATGGGCGTTGGTGATGACGATGCTCTGCGCGCCAGCGCCCAGGGCAAATCCCAACGCCAGCCACCCGGCGAGAATGGACAACACCGGCGATCGTATCTTCACGCAATAACGCCCTTGTGATATTCTTTTTTCGAATAGCGAAATCACTTTCGCCAAACGAATATGCTGAGCGCGACATCGATGCACGTCAAGATCAGACCGATTCTGACCCACGGGGTGGTCGGCGCTGTCATCTGCGTGCTCATCGCACTCGCGGCGTCACCGATCCGCGCGCACCACTCGTTCGCCATGTACGATCAGACGAAAATCCTGGTGTTGACGGGCGTGGTGTACCAGTTCGTGGCGCAAGCCAACCACGCCGAGCTCCACATGTACCTGATCGGTCCGGACGGCAAGTTGGAAAAGGACAAGGACGGCAAACCGCATTCGTACGGCGTGGAGATGGCCGGCGCGGCGGCCGTCGCGCAGCAGGGCATCACGGCTGAGACCATGAAGGCGGGCACGATCATCAGCGTCAAGGTGAACCCGCTTCGTGACGGCACCGATTTCGGATCCAAGGCCAGCAACAGTGCCGTCGCCAAGTGTCCGTGGAAAACGCCGCCCGCGCCGGGTAAGACTTGCGACAGCGTTCCGGGACGCGAGCTCCTGGGCTACGCCACCTTCTGATGCCTTATGTATTGCTCGAGCCTGCGGTAGAGGGCGGATACTGAAGGAGCTCAAGCCTTGAACGATTTCGCGGTCTGGCTCTCCACCACTCGCCCGAGCGTCTTTCTCCAGATGCATGAAGTCTGGATGATCCCGGTAATCCAATCCCTGCATATCATCGGTATCGGCGTCGCGGTGGGATCCGTGTTGATGCTGAGTTTGCGCGTGTTGGGCTGGGCGGGGATGGACCAGACGGTCCGGGAGACCCAGCTGCGCTTCGGCCCCTGGCTGACGGGAGCGTTGTGTTTGTTGCTGGCAACCGGTGGCCTGCTGGTGCTCGCTGAGCCGGTGCGCGAGTTGGTCACGTTCTCGTTCTGGTTGAAAATGGCTTGCGTGGCGATGCTGACGGCGCTTGCCGTGGCCTTTCAGGTCTCGGTCGGTCGGCACGAGCAGCGCTGGGAGCAGACGCTGGTTCGGCACAGGGCCGTTCGTTTGGTCGCGGTCCTGGTTTTCATCGTTCTGGGCGGCATTATCCTGCTTGGTCGCTTGATCGCCTATGATCATATCTGGGGTCACCTTTCGCCTGCGACCCGGTCCTGAAGCTCGCCGTGGAAATCTCAGCCTGGCTGAAGAGTCTGGAAGGAACGGGTCTGGCAGCGGGCATTCGCGATTCTTTGACGATCTTCCCCATCCTGGAATCCGTGCACGTCATGGCGCTCAGCGTGGTGTTCGGCACGATCCTGATCGTCGATCTGCGGGTGTTGGGAATCGCATCGGCGCGCAGGCCTTTTGCCCGCATGTCTTCCGAGCTTCTCAGGATCACCTGGGCCGCGTTTGCCGTCGCCGCGCTGACGGGTGCGTCGATGTTCATCACCAACGCGCGAGTTTATGCGAGCAACACCTCGTTCCGAGTCAAAATGGTATTGCTCGTCGTTGCGGGGCTCAACATGGTGCTCTTCCATTTGACGGCGGGACGGAGTGTCGCGCGCTGGGATCGTGCAGCGTCCGCGCCGGGCTTCGGCAAGGTCACGGCGACCTTGTCGCTCGCCTTGTGGATCGCTGTGATCTTCGCGGGTCGCGTCATCGGGTTCACGACAACCGGTGCGCAAGCGAGGCAGGCTGCGCCGCCTTCTGAAAACTTCGACGATTTTTTGACCGGGGGAGCGGATTCCGGCTCGCCCGCGGCGCGGCAGCCGTCCAGCCTCAGCGTCCGCGCCATCATGGCCGCCATGGTCGATCCGAGCGGTGATTTCCTCTTCGAGTCCATTGCCGATGTTGCTGATGAGCGTGGCGTGACGCATAAGGCGCCGACCACCTCCCAGGAATGGGGCGCTGTGCGGCACCACTTGCAGGTGTTGGTGGACGCCCAGCGTCTTCTCATCGCGCCGGGGCTCAGGGCTGCCGACCCCGGCGACCGAAGCAGCAATCCCGAGGTCGAGAACGAACCCGAGCAAGTGCAGAGGCTGTTGGATTCGGAGCATCCTGACTTCGTGCGCCGCGCTGAGCGTCTACGTGAAGCCGCTACGCTCGGTTTGAAAGCGGTCGATACCCACGACCGTACGGCGTTGTTTGCCGCCATCACAGCGATCGACAAGGCCTGCGAGAGCTGTCATTTGCACTATTGGTACCCCAACGACGAGCGTGCCCACCAGGCTGCTCGGGAAGAGGGTGGGATCATTGAATAGCTCGTTCAGGTGGA
>Ga0070741_10007428_pt1 | contig 22659 bp, 20 predicted proteins | sample Coa_R1_4_FD_66440 | JGI IMG/M metagenome (GOLD analysis project Ga0070741, IMG submission 66440) | Surface soil microbial communities from Centralia Pennsylvania, which are recovering from an underground coalmine fire - Coalmine... | ecosystem: Environmental > Terrestrial > Soil > Unclassified ... | reverse complement strand
TCTGGGTGAATTCGGCGTAATTCTGAGCCGTTTGCGCGGTCGTGCAGCCCATGGCGGTTATCGCGTCGCTTGCCGTGCACCGGCAGCATCGATATAAGCCCGCAACTTCCATCGGCGGTTTTATCTGAGGACTAACCATGGCGATCGAACGCACCTTTTCCATCATCAAGCCGGACGCGACGGCTCGCAATCTGACCGGCGCTGTCAACGCGCTGATCGAAAAAGCCGGCCTTCGCATCGTCGGGCAGAAGCGCATCCACATGACGCGTCAGCAGGCGGAGACCTTTTATGCCGTTCACAAGGCGCGGCCGTTCTTCGGCGAGCTCGTCGAGTTCATGACGTCGGGCCCGGTGGTCGTGCAGGTGCTCGAAGGCGAAAACGCCGTTCTCAAGTACCGCGATGTCATGGGCGCAACCGATCCGGCCAAGGCGGCCGAGGGCACGATCCGTAAAGTGCATGCAAAGTCGATCGGCGAGAACTCGGTGCATGGTTCGGATGCGCCGGAAACGGCTGCGATCGAGATCGCCCAGTTCTTTTCCGGCAATGAGATTGTCGGCTGAGCCGGAGCTTTGTGGCTTGCCGTGAACGCGCTGTTGCAGCTCGTTGATCCCGCCGGCATCGGCGGCTTCTTCGCGCAGTTGCGGACTGACGTGCAGACGCCGGCGTTTTGGCTCGCGGTCGGCAAGATCATCTGGATCAACGTCCTGTTGTCGGGCGACAATGCGCTCGTGATCGCCATGGCGTGCCGCGGCCTGCATGGCCGGCACCGGCTTTGGGGCATGATCATCGGCGCCGGCATTGCCGTCGTGCTGCTGATTGCTTTCACGGGCGTCGTCGCCACGTTGATGGCGCTGCCTTATCTGAAACTGATTGGCGGTCTCGCGTTGCTCGTGATCGCGGCCAAGCTGCTGGTGCCCGAAGACGAGAGTGATGAAATCGCAGCCGGCACGACGCTTTGGCATGCGATCCGCATAGTCGTCATCGCCGACATCATCATGAGCCTCGACAATGTGATCGCGGTGGCTGCGGCCGCCAACGGTCAGCTCTCGCTTCTCATCCTCGGCCTTGCCATCAGCATCCCCGTCATCATCGCGGGCGCCGCTCTGATCATGGCTGTGCTCGATCGCTTTCCGATCCTGGTGTGGCTGGGGGCGCTCCTGCTGGGCTGGATTGCAGGCGATGTCATCGAAGGCGATCCGGCCGTGCAGCCGTGGCTCCTTCGCGTGGTTGACAGCACACACTATCTGGACGCGATGCCCGTCATTTTCGGCGTGTCGCCGCACGAGGCCGTCGGGTATGTGGCGTCGGTGCTCGGGGCGATCATTGTGCTGGTCGCCGGCTCGATCTGGCGAAGGCGCAAGCTGGCCGAAGCCAAGAAGTCGTAACGCCTCGAACAAACCGAGGGATCGTCCCGACGGCCACCAGCGTCATGATGCGCTAGCCAAGCTTGAACGGCTTGGCGCCTATGAGGTTTGTGTCCCAAATTCCCGGCGCGAACGCAGTGACGGCCATGCTTTCCTCGGGGCCGGCATGGAAGCCGGTCAAAGTAATTCCCAACCTTGGGAAGACGAGGGTGCCCGAGACCTCCTTCGGTTGGGAATCGTCATTGTACAGCTTGGTTACGACGGCAGGTCGTTCGCCGGAAAACAGGTTCGTACCGCGGTAGATGACGTCGGTAGCGGCCTTGGTAAACGCGATCTCGGCGAGCTTGGGTTCTTCGCTGCCTGCCGCCGCCTTGAAGGTCAAAGCGGGGCCGCCGGCCCCATACATCTCTCGTAGTCGATGCGTGTCGCGTCGGGAAAATCGCGGAGCTCCCAGGATCTGATGAACCTGCGCTGGCGTCATCCCGAAACGCAGCGCGCCGACGCCGACATATGGCATGATTTCATTTGGCATAAAGAGGTCTCCGTCGCGGTCTTGCTTCGACTTGGTCGCAACTTTCTGTTTGGTGGTTCAGCTCTCGCGGGACACAGGACGGTGTTGCTTTTTCGGGGGCGGTCCAGCGTTCGCGATCAGCGCCGGACGATCGCTCCGGAGCGACCGACGAGCCGTGCGAGTTGCTTGAAGCGGCTGCCGACGCGGTCGGCAACGAGGTCGACGAGTTTGTGCTCGAACACCAGCGTCAGCTTGCGGGCGTGGCTGCGAAAGTGTGTGGCGGGCAGCACGCCGGGCCGCGCGGCTGATATCAGGTGGGCAACACGGAAGGCTGCTCCCAGGAGGCGCGCGCGCTCCAGCATCGCGGGCGGGATCATCCCTTGCATGGTGAGCGGCGGCTCGTTCTGCTCGCTCAAGCCCGCATAACGGTAGAACACCGACAGGGCCACAAAGGCTCGGCCTTGATGGCTGATCGAACCGAAATTCCCGTTGGTGATGAGGTTGAGCGTTTCCTCGCCGCGGTGGTCGGGATGCACGCGCCATCCAATGTCCGACAACAGGCAGGCGGCGTGCCGCAAGCGGCGATCTTCTTCCGTCTCGCGCAGCTTTACGACCCGCACGAAGCGATCGGTCCACTCGATCAACTCCTCGGCGTGACGCGCCGACCGCGACAGCAATTCGTTGAGCTTCTGGGCAGCACAGAGAAAGCCGTCTTTGGCGCGCTCGGCCTCGGGAAGCATTTCGTAGAGCAGCCCCTCGCGCACGCCGAAGGTCGAGAACACGATGGTTTTCGGCCGGGCGACCCGAATGATGTATTCGAGAACGAGCGCGGCGTAGGCGAGCAGCGGCCGTCTCGCATCGGCGACAACCTCTATATTGGCGAGCATGTTCGTCGCCACGAGACGGCGCAGCCGCCGCGCGAAATCGAGCGCGTCCTGGGCGGGGATCGCATAGCCGTGCATCACACCGAGCGGGTACTCGCTCTGGACGATGTGGATGCGCGCGAGCGCGCGCCAGGTTCCGCCCACCGCGTAAAACGTACGGCCACGTCCGCCCTTGATCTGCTCAACCTCGGTGAGTTCGGATTTGACGATGCGTTCGGCGCGTTTGAGCGATTTGTGCGACAGGTCCTGCAACGCAAGACTGCCGAGCGGAAGCGTCAGCCCGCCGTGGACGCGGTTGCCGCGCACATCGATCAATTCCAGCGAACCGCCGCCGAGATCGCCGACGATGCCGTCGGGCCGGTGTACGCCTGAGACGACGCCGAGCGCCGACAACTTCGCCTCGCGCGTGCCCGAGAGAATCTCGATTTTCGCCCCGCAAATGCGTTCGGCCTTGGCGATGAAATCGGGACCATTGCTGGCATCGCGGCAGGCCGCGGTTGCGATCGCATAAACGCGTCCGACCTTCATGACCCTGCATAGCGCGCGAAAGCGTCGTAGCGACGTCAGGGCCTTGGTGACGGCATCGGGTGCGAGCAGGCCCGTGGACTGCACCTCACGCCCGAGGCCGCACAGCGCCTTCTCGTTGAAGATCGTGATCAGGCTGCGCGCCATCGTCTCGTAGACGACGAGACGGACCGAGTTCGAGCCGATATCGATAACCGCGACGCTCGAGGCGCGCTTGCGCGCGCGCGTCACAGGGAAATCCCTTTATGACGCTGTTTGGCGTTCGGTGCGCCGGGTGAGGCGGCGCGGTGATGATTCCTTGAGTGACTTTCCACGGCCGGAGAGACTCGGATTGGTCATGAAATAGTTATGCAGATTGAACGGCTCTTCGCCCTTCGCGGCCTTCATACGCGTTGAGGAACCATCGGGCAATAACTGCCAGCTTTGCTCGGTATCCTTCAGGTTAGCGACCATGATCTGCTCGAGAACCTGCTGATGCACCGTGGGATTCTGCAATGGACAGAGGATCTCGACGCGGCGATCGAGGTTCCGCGGCATCATGTCGGCAGAGGAGATATACACAGCCGCCTTGGCGCTCGGCAGGCCCTGGCCCATCCCGAAGCAATAGATTCGGCCGTGTTCGAGGAAGCGTCCGATCACCGATTTGACGCGAATATTCTCCGACAGACCGGGGATGCCTGGGCGCAGGCAACAGATCCCGCGCACCACGAGCTCGATCGAAACGCCGGCCTGCGAGGCCTCGTATAGCGAATCGATGATCTCCGGGTCGACCAGCGAATTCATCTTCAGCCAGATCGCTGCGGGCTTGCCGTGCTTGGCAAAATTGGTCTCACCGCGAATGTGCTCGATCATCCGCTTGCGCAGGGTCAGCGGCGAGACTGCCATCTTCTCGATGTCGCTCGGTTCGGCATAGCCGGTGATGTAATTGAACACCCGCGCCGCGTCGCGGCCGATCGTCGGATCGGAGGTGAAGTAGGAGAGGTCGGTGTAAATGCGCGCCGTCACCGGATGATAATTACCGGTTCCGGTATGAACATAGGTGGTGAGACTGCCGCCTTCGCGCCGGACCACCATCGACAATTTGGCGTGGGTCTTCAGTTCGATGAAACCGTACACGACCTGCACGCCAGCGCGCTCGAGGTCGCGCGCCCAGCGGATATTGGCCTCTTCGTCGAAGCGCGCTTTCAGTTCGATCAGCGCCGTGACCGATTTTCCGGCTTCGGCAGCCTCCGCCAGCGCGCGCACGATCGGCGAGTTGTTCGACGTGCGATAGAGCGTCTGCTTGATGGCGACGACGTCGGGATCGCGCGCGGCCTGTTGCAGGAACTGGACGACGACGTCGAAGGACTCGTAAGGGTGGTGGACGATGAGGTCCTTTTGCCGAATCGCGGCGAAAATATCGCCCCCGTGGTCACGTACGCGCTCGGGATAGCGCGGCACATAGGGCGTGAATTCGAGATCGGGCCGATCGAGCCGGGTCAGCTGCGACAGCTCGTTCATGGCGAGCACGCCATCGACCAGCAGCACTTCGTCATCGGATGCGGAAAGCGCGCGTTGCACGAAGGCGCGCAGCTCCTCCGGCATCTTGGCTTCCATCTCGAGATGGATCACCGACCCGCGGCGCCGCCGTTTCAGCGCGGTCTCGAACAGGCGAACGAGGTCCTCGGCCTCTTCCTCGATTTCCAGTTCGGAGTCGCGGATGATGCGGAACGCGCCCTGGCCCTTGACGGTGTAGCCGGGAAATAGCCGGCCGATGAAGAGACCCGTCGCCTGCTCGAGGGTGATCAGCCGCACGGCGCTGTCCTTGCCCGCGGGCAAGCGGATGAAGCGGTCGATCTTGCCGGGCATGCGAATGAGCGCATTCATCGCCTTGCCGTCGGCGGTCCGCGCCAGCTGCAGCGCGACGGTGAAGCCGAGGCTCGGAATGAACGGGAAGGGATGAGCCGGATCGATCGCGAGGGGCGTCAGCAACGGAAAGATGTTGTGGAGGAAGTGATCCTCGATCCAGGCGCGCTCGGGTTTGGTAACGTCGCGGCCTTCGACCAGCACGATGCCGACATCGGCGAGAATCTTGTGCAGGTCGCGCCAGATCGCCTGTTGATCTTTCGCGAGCTGGGAGACCGTCTCGTTGATCAGCGTCAACTGGTCCGATGGCGTCAGCCCGTCGGGGCTGCGTTCGGTGATGCCCTCGCGCACCTGGGCCTTGAGGCCGGCGACGCGGACCATGAAGAACTCGTCAAGGTTATTTGCCGAAATCGACAGGAAGCGGACCCGCTCCAGGGCCGGATGGTGCGGATTGACCGATTCCTCCAGCACCCGGCGATTGAAATGCAGCCAGGACAGTTCCCGGTTGATGAAGCGCTCGGGGCTCGTGCTGATCGCAGGCAGGCCGCCAGTGCCTTCATTTTTTTCTGTAATTGCAATGGCTTGTGCGGATTCCATGAAGTTTTCGATCCATTTCTTCTCACGCTGCGCGAGGATGGCAAAGACCATGTGATTTCGCGGCGACGTTTCAATGACATTGACGTTCCCGTTCTGGGTTCCGTCAAGATGGGACAGCCTGTGTCTTTAAGTCAGTCGTTGCCGCGGAAGAGTTCAGCAGCCAGCGCGCGGGTGACTGGCCTGCCGAGCCGCAGGGCCTCGCTATCCAACAGCTCGACCGCGCGCCGCGCGGCCGCATAGGAACGTTCGATGCGGGAGGCGAGATAACTCACAACGGCCTCGTCGACCGCGAGTTGGCGGTCAGCGCAGAATTTGACGACCAGGGCGCGGAAAAGATGATCATCCGGCGGCAGCAACTGCACGGTCGGTATGGCACGCAGCCTTGAACGCAAATCGCGAAGTTCAACCTCCGTCGGTGCTGAGCGCGCCGTCATCAGGACAAAGGCACCATCCTCACGCGCCAGGTTCAACAAATGAAACAGCGCGCGCTCGTCGATATCCTTAGACTTCAGATCTTCGATCACGAGCGCGCCTGTCGCCAGTGCGACCGGAACTTCGGCAGGCGTCAACACGTGGGCCGATGTCGAGCGCGCTCCGGATTGCTCGGCCCAGATCGCGGCGAGGTGGCTTTTGCCGGATCCTTCAGGGCCGATCAGAAGCATCACGCGGTTGGGCCAATCCGGCCAGCGTTCGACCAGCGCGAGGCCTGCGGCATTCGCCGGTCCCTCCAGAAAATCGTCGCGCGTAAAGCTTTCTGCGTGCGGCAGCGCAAATGCCAGTTGTCGAGGTTGAACGCGGCCGGCCACGCAAACTTCTCCTACGGGAGCCGATACTTATCGAACTAAAAATACGTATGATTTCTAAATGAATTTAGCGAGCCTCGATCGTGCTCATATGGCGTACCCACTCGACGAGATAGAGGGACACGGAAACCAGGGTAAACACCGTCACCAATCCCATCAGCACGGCATCATACGGCATCGGTCTGAAACCGAAAGCGAGCGAGGCCAGGATCAATGCCGCGAGCGCCACCTGGGCCGCGGTATTGAGCTTTGACACCATCAGCGGTTTCATCTCGACCGGCTTGTCGAACAACCATGACACGATCACGGCCGCCACGATCATGAAGTCGCGCGAGACGACGAGAATCACGATCCAGCGCGGCACCGCCCCCCAGATGCCGAGCGCCACGTAGATCGAGACCAGCAGCGCCTTATCCGCGAGCGGATCGAGCAGCGCGCCCAGTTCGCTCGCCATGTTGAAGCGCTTGGCCAGAAATCCGTCGACGGCGTCACTGACGCCGGCGATCACGAAGATCGCAAATGCGATCTCCATCTGGTTGGAGGCGATGGCCCAGATGATCACGGGCACCAGAATGATGCGCCCCAAGGTGATGATATTTGGAATGCTCAACTCGGTCGTTCCCGGTGACCTGCTTGATTCCTCGGAGTTATCCCCTTTTTGCGGGGAGGACCGGCTGTTGTCTACATAGTAAGCGCTTGTCACCATTGCACAAAGGTGAAATCCGACGTAACCCAGCGCACATCAATTGGAACAGGTCATGGCTGAGCGCAGGAACGGGCTCACTTACGCGGATTCCGGGGTCGACATCGATGCGGGCAACCGCCTGGTCGACCTGATCAAGCCGATGGTTCGCGCCACGGCGCGCCCTGGGACCGAAGCTGAAATCGGCGGTTTTGGCGGGCTGTTCGATCTCAAGGCCGCAGGCTTCAAGGACCCGGTTCTGGTGGCGGCAACCGACGGCGTCGGCACCAAGGTCAAGATCGCGATCGACACCAATCTGCATGGCGGTATCGGCATCGACCTCGTGGCCATGTCGGTCAACGATCTCGTGGTGCAGGGCGCGGAGCCGCTGTTCTTTCTCGATTATTTCGCGTGCGGCAAACTCGATCCGGAGGCGACGGCTGCAATCGTCGCAGGTATCGCGGAGGGTTGCCGCGAATCCGGCTGCGCGCTCATCGGCGGTGAGACGGCCGAAATGCCGGGCCTTTACAAGGACGGCGACTACGATCTTGCCGGCTTTGCGGTCGGTGCGGCCGAACGCGGCACGCTGTTGCCGCGCGCCGGCATTGCCGCAGGCGATGCTGTGCTGGGGCTGGCGTCGTCAGGCGTTCACTCCAACGGTTTTTCGCTGGTGCGCAGGATTGTCGAAGCCTCCGGCCTTGGCTTTGACGCCCCCGCGCCATTCTCGCCAGTCATGACGCTAGGCGGCGCGTTACTAGCTCCGACCAAGCTCTATGTTCGGTCCTGTCTGCGAGCAATCCGCGAGACCGGCGCGGTCAAGGCGCTCGCGCATATCACCGGCGGCGGCTTCACTGACAACATTCCGCGCGTGCTGCCGAAGCATCTGGGCGTCGGCATTGAGCTGGCCCGGCTTCCCGTGTTGCCGGTTTTCAAATGGCTCGCGGAGCAGGGCAACATCGCCGAACTCGAACTGCTGCGCACCTTCAATTGCGGGATCGGCATGATCGCGGTCGTCGAGCCCGGTGCGGTCGAGGCCGTCACGCGCGTTCTGTCCGATGCCGGTGAAAGCGTGACCGCGCTGGGCGAAGTCGTCCCGGTGCAGGGCGATCACCGCGTGGTCTATAACGGCCACCTCGATCTTTCATGGTGAAGGCGGGGCCACATCGGGGGGCTTCGAAGCCCCGCGTCGCCATCCTGATTTCGGGACGCGGCTCGAACATGGTTGCTCTTGTCGAGGCGGCCAAGGCGGATGACTTTCCGGCCGAGATTGCGGTTGTGATTTCAAACCGCGCGGACGCGGCGGGGCTTGCTCGCGCGGTCAAAGAGGGCGTTCCGACCGTCACGATCGAAAGCAAATCGTTCGGAAAGGATCGCGCCGCGTTTGAAGAGAAGTTGCAGTCGGCGCTTGAGGATCACCGGGTCGAGCTGATTTGCCTCGGCGGCTTCATGCGGCTGTTCACCGCTGAGTTCGTGCAGGCGTGGTACGGCAAAATGCTCAATATCCATCCCTCGCTGTTGCCGTCTTTCCCCGGACTTGATCCTCATGGCCAGGCCTTGAGCGCCGGCGTGAAGGTTTCGGGAGCAACGGTTCATTTCGTCACGCCCGAGACTGACGCAGGCCCCATTGTCATGCAGGGTGTGGTGGAGGTTCGTGATGACGACACGCCGGACACGCTGTCAGAGCGGATCCTCACGATCGAGCATCAGATCTACCCGAATGCGCTGCGGCTTCTTGCGCGCGGAAAGCTGCGGTTGGATGGTGCGGTCTGTCGCCTGACCGACGAGGCGGACGCCGCCGGCAGCTTGATCTCGCCGCGGCCGGCGAAGGAATAGATAACAAAATCCCCCGGCAGGGCCGGGGGTGCATCAGGATTGCTTACGCGGATCGTGACGAGGCTTTAAGAGACCTTGAGATTTTCGGCGGAAGTTTTTCCGCGATTCTCGACAAGGTCGTATTCGATAACCTGATTCTCGTTAAGGGTGGTGAGCCCAGCGCGCTCGACGGCAGAGATATGGACGAACACGTCCTTATCGCCGACCATCGGCTTGATGAACCCATAACCCTTCGTCGGGTTGAACCACTTGACGGTGCCTTTTTGCATCGCCTGTCTCCTGGTCTAGACGTAAAGAAGACGCGCCACGCGATTTGCGTGCCGCGCCACAAGCGGGCTTTCCGGATGTCTGCTGAATGTCCTAGTCGCGAAAGCACAGTCGATCGGCCGAATTCCGATTGTGACAGGGATTGCAACACGAAATTTGCACGTTAGCAAGCGTTTGGGGCGCTTGGGGAAAATCGCCGGGTCGTCTCGGACGCCTCGGGCGGGTGTGGCTTGGCTACAACAAGGCACGCCAATTGCCTTCAGATAAGGGTCAGGAGCGATTGACGCTGCTAGCGAACTGCAGGCAAATCCCCCTCAATTGAAAGCAAATTGGTTGTCGGGCTGAACGCCCTTTTTTTGGAAAACGGCGCAAATGGGCGGGTCATTGCGGTCGTCGCGGGGTGCCTGCCTTTTGCCGGGAAGGGCGCTTTTCCTCGTCCTGGCGCTTGTCGTCGGACTTTTGGCGCCAGCGGCTCATGCGCAAAGTCCAACGCCGCCGCCGACGCCAACGCCCACGCCGTCACCCACCCCGGTCCCGATGTCGACGATGACCGACCTCTCTGCCGGAGCGACGGTCGCGAACCTCGGAAGCAATTTCCTGGAGCGACTTGGCGATCAGGCGAGCGGGGGGTTCGGCCGCGCCTCGCGCAGCAATCCGGGTGGCGGGGGCGCCTCTGAGTCTCTCGAGGGCCAGCCTTTTCGCAGCTGGGGCGAACTCTACGGGATTTCCGGCACGACCGGTCCGCTAGGTGTTTTCGTCGGCGATCATCGTTCAACATCAGGCGGCGTTGCGGGTTTCGGCGCGCGGATCGCGCCCGGCGTGAACGTCGGATTTTCGATCGATCAAAGCCGAACCGGAATCGACGTGCCGCTGGCGTTTCAGTCGGCGACCCTCGATCTGACCCAGCTTGGCTTCAACGCCTCGATCGACAAGGGACCATGGACCTGGGCGATGGCCGCCGTTCACGGTTTTGGAAAGATCAACTCAAGCCGCGACACCGGGTTCGGGATGGCGACCGCAGGCTATGACGGGCAGATCGACGGCGTACTGACCGAGCTCAGTTACTATTGGACCGCAGACCAAAGCCGGCTCGTGCCGAAAGCCGCGCTTGAATATGTTCACGCTTCAACCGGCTCTTTCCAGGAGATGGGAGGCCTCAATCCGGTTTCGGCGAGCGGCGCGACGCTCGATCGGTCGCGAATGCTGCTCGGCGTAGAAGTCGGTCACTACTGGATCGTTGATCAGAAGATCGTGGACCTGTCGGCCTATGGCAAGTTCGTCGATAATTTCGAACAGAAACTCTCTGCGATCACCGTCAGCCTCGGACCTCAAAGCATCCTGGTGCAGGGTATCGGTGAAAGCCAGTACGGGGCGGATGCAGGCGCTGCGCTGTCGCTGAGCCTCACCAACACCGTGCGCCTCTACCTCAACTATGACGGCAAGTTTCGCTCCGCCTTCCAGTCTCACCAGGGTACGGCTGGCGTCGAAGTGAAATGGTAGCCGAACGGTTTTCGCGTGCTGCTTGCGCGCGGCATCGCGGACAGGTGATTTAGCGCCGGCCGGCTATTTTGCGAGACGCTCGGCGAGTTCGATCAGCATCCGTCGATCGGCGGCATCCCTGATTTTCCGGAAGGCAACGACGAGCCGCAATCCTTCGACAACATTGAGGTCGATTTCATTGTCGCGAAGCAGTTGCAGCAACTTGTCCCCGCGATGATCGGGATCGTCGATATTCAACGCAAGCACTCCGGAATACCGAAAAAATGGCGAGTTCTAAAAATGGCCTGGGCGAACTCGCTGGCATGATCTCGGCCGCGATCGAGAAGGCACGCCAGCTCAACATGCACGGAAACTTATATTCTATCAGTGGCGCTGGCGGAAGTATCGGGGGCCGCCAAAGCATCGCCAGACAAGCCCAACGGCGATAAAAGGCCGCAACAATGCGAGTTGTTCGTCAGTGGCGGTCGACCTTTACGACCCGCCCCTTTTCGATCGCAAGCGCGAGCCGGCCCTGCTTGAGCGCGAGTGCGGCTTCGCCGAACAGTTCGCGGCGCCAGCCGTGCAGCGCACCGACATCGGCGTTGTCATCGGCGGCGATCTGTTCGAGATCGTCGACGGTCGCAATGACCTTGCTGGCCACGGCGTGACGTTCCGACGTCATGCGCAGCAAGACCTTGAGCAGTTCGACAATCGCTGCGCCGTTGGAATTGCCGCGCGGCCTTTCGATCTTCGGCAGCGCGGCAAGGTCGCGCGCAAGGCCCCGCTGTACGGCGGCGACAATATCCGTGCCCCATTTCGACCGATCAAAGCCCTTCGGCAGCGAACGCAGGTTGGCGAGTTTTTCAAGGCTCGTCGGCGCGTGGGTCGCGATATCGCCGACGACATCGTCCTTCAGGATGCGGCCGCGCGGTACGTCGCGGCTTTGCGCTTCCTGCTCGCGCCATGCTGCGACCTCGATCAGCACCGCCAATTCTTTCGGCTTGCGCACCCGCGTCTTCAGCCGCTCCCAGGCGCGCTCGGGATGAAAGTCGTAGGTTCTGGGGCTGGTCAGAACCTCCATTTCCTCGCTCACCCAGTCGCTGCGGCCGCGCTTCTTGAGATCGGCATCGAGCGCTGCGAACACGTCTCGCAGATGGGTGACGTCGGCGAGCGCGTAATGCATCTGTTCTTCGGTCAGCGGCCGCCGCGACCAATCGGTGAAACGATGGGTCTTGTCGGGCCGATGACCGGTGACGCGTTCGACCAGCTGGTCGTAGGCGATCGAGTCGCCATAGCCGAGCGCCATGGCGGCGACCTGCGTGTCGAAGATCGGGTGCGGAACGATGCCGGCGCGGTGCCAGACGATCTCGATATCCTGGCGGGCGGCGTGGAAGACCTTCAGCACCTTTTCGTCGGCCATCAGCTCGAAGAAAGGTTTGAGGTCGATTCCGTCGGCGAGTGCATCGATCACCGCCGCCTCGTCCGCGCTCGCCATCTGCACCACGCACAGCAGCGGGTAATAGGTCGTCTCGCGAAGGAATTCGGTGTCGACGGTGATGACCCGGTGTTTGGCGAGGCGATCACAAAAGGCGGAAAGTTCCGCGGTCGTGGTAATTAGATCCATAAATGGTCCATGGCGCTTTCCCGAAGGGCGTTCGGCCGAAAGCGCTGACATGTCAAGGGCCTTGCGGCAGAGTCGAGACCGAATTCTACGCTTTGGTCACGGTGTAACGCAAACGGCAGCCGACGCCGCGCAAGCCGTTGTCACGATTTTTCTTGGAGGATTGCCGGTCAGAGGTCGCGCACGCGCCGTTCCGATGGCCGCCTGGCACTGGGCACCATCAGGACAATGACGCAAAGCCCAACCACCGCCAGGCCCATGAATTCGAAAACCAAAGCGTCCACGGAAAAACCCCCCAAACAAACCGGCAGGTTTGCTGGGAAGCGATTGAACGCCGCTTAATTTCGCGCGCTTCGTGGTGCCTGGCGCGGGCAATGTTCTGCGGAGGGTTAACGATTTATGTTCCACAGAAGGTCTGAAGCACGCGCTGATGCGGCTCGGGCGGACTGGCGTAGTCCGCAAACGCCGGCTGCTCCTTGAAGGGTGTCGATAGAACCGTAAGCAGCTCCTCGAATGGAGCAAAGTCGTCGCGGTTGACGGCTGCCTCGATCACAGCCTCGATCCGGTGATTGCGGGGAATGAAAGCGGGGTTGACGCTCCGCATGACTGCAGCGCGCATCGCAGGTGTTTGTGGCTCGGCGCTGATGCGTTGCCGCCAGCGCGCCGCCCACTCGTCGAACGCTGCGGGTTCAGCGAACAACGAACGCACGTCGCCGTAGGTCTCATCCTCGGCGGCGTCGCCGAGGCGGCGGAAAGTGAGCGTGAAGTCGGCGTGGTTTTTGGCCATGGCGTCGAGCAAGTCTTGCACAAGCGCATCATCGCCGTCCTGCTCGGTGAACAGGCCGATCTTCCGGAGCAGGCCAGCGTTATAGGCGTTCGTAAACTTCCCCGGAAACTCGGCAAGTATCGCTTGCGCCTGTTCGATCGCCTTGTCCTTGTCGTCGGAAAACAGCGGCAGCAGGCATTCGGCGAGCCGCGTCAGATTCCAGAGCGCGATCCGTGGCTGGTTCGCGTAAGCGTAGCGGCCCTGTTCATCGATCGAGGAAAACACCGCTGCCGGATCGTAATGATCCATGAAAGCGCAGGGGCCATAGTCGATCGTCTCGCCGGAAATCGACGTGTTGTCGGTGTTCATGACGCCGTGGATGAAGCCGACCAGAAGCCAGCGTGCCACGAGATCGGCCTGTCGTGCGATCACGCCAGCGAGCAAGGCATGGTAGGGCTGCTCGGCACCCGCTAGATCAGGATAGTGTCGGGCGATCACGTGATCAGCGAGGCGCTTGACGCCATCTGTGTCGCCACGCGCCGCAAAATACTGGAACGTGCCGACGCGAATGTGGCTCGCGGCCACCCGGGTCAAGACGGCACCCGGCAGCGCAGTCTCGCGCATGACGTGTTCCCCGGTGATGGTTGCGGCAAGCGAGCGCGTCGTGGGAATCCCGAGTGCCGCCATCGCCTCGCTGACGATATATTCGCGGAGCACCGGACCCAGCGCGGCGCGGCCGTCACCACGGCGGGAAAATGGCGTCGGTCCCGAACCCTTGAGCTGGATGTCGCGCCGCACGCCGTCGATATCGACGACTTCGCCGAGCAGGATGGCGCGGCCATCGCCGAGCTGCGGCACGAAATAGCCGAACTGGTGGCCGGCATAGGCCATGGCGATCGGCTCGGCTCCGTCGGGCAGCCGTTTGCCGGCGAGGATTTCGGCACCCTCCGGGGTCTCCAGGAGGTCGGGATCGAGCCCCAGTCGGACCGCCAGCGGTCGATTTAATTTGATCAGCCGGGGGGCTGCCACCGGCGTCGGCGCGACCCGCGCGAAAAAGCCGTCCGGGAGCGCCGTATAGGTGTTTTGGAAGGGGAAATGCACCGTCATGCCATCAAGATAGGCATATGCGGACATTAGACAATCCAGAGGTTGCGAAAGGACGAAGTTTCCGCCGTTTCGTGGCTTCTGGAGGGGCTTTGGTCGGTTGCCGCGCCGGACGGCCTCGGGTAAACCCTCAACCTCTTCGGGCAGGCTATTGAGCCACCCGATTCTCCAACATTTGACTGATGGAAACTCGATGCATCGTTACCGGTCCCATACCTGCGGCGCGCTCCGGGAGAGCGATATCGGCCAGAACGTTCGTCTGTCTGGCTGGTGCCATCGCATTCGTGACCATGGCGGTGTCCTGTTCATCGACCTGCGCGACCATTACGGCCTGACGCAATGCGTCGCGGATCCGGATTCGCCGGCCTTCAAGGTGGCCGAAAAGCTGCGCTCGGAGTGGGTGGTCCGGATCGACGGCAAGGTACGGCGGCGCCCCGAGGGCACCGACAATCTGGAACTGGCGACGGGCCTCGTGGAAGTCTACGCAACTGAAATCGAGGTGCTGGGACCGGCGGCCGAACTGCCGATGCCGGTGTTCGGCGAGCAGGAATATCCTGAAGACATCAGGCTTAAGTACCGTTTCCTCGATCTTCGCCGCGAGAAGCTGCACCAAAACATCATCAAGCGCGGCCAGATCATCGATTCCATCCGCAAGCGGATGAAAGAGCAGGGGTTCTTCGAGTTTCAGACCCCGATCCTGACTGCGTCCTCGCCGGAAGGTGCGCGCGACTTTCTGGTGCCGTCGCGGCTGCATCCGGGCAAGTTCTACGCCCTGCCGCAGGCGCCGCAGCAGTTCAAGCAGCTCACGATGGTCGCTGGGTTTGATCGTTATTTCCAGATCGCGCCGTGTTTCCGCGACGAAGACGCCCGCGCCGATCGATCGCCCGGCGAATTCTATCAGCTCGATATCGAGATGAGCTTCGTCACCCAGGACGACGTGTTCAACGCGGTCGAGCCTGTGATGCGCGGCGTGTTCGAGGAGTTCGCGGAAGGCAAATCTGTCACCCAGAAATTCCCGTCGATCCCCTATGCGACGGCCGTGAGCAAATACGGCACCGACAAGCCCGACTTGCGCAACCCGATCGAGATGGAGGTGGTCTCGGATCATTTCCGCGGCTCCGGCTTCAAGGTGTTCGCGCGAATGCTGGAAGATCCGAAGAACCAGGTGTGGGCGATCCCGGCGAAAGGCGGCGGCTCGCGCGCCTTTTGCGACCGCATGAACTCCTGGGCGCAAGGCGAGGGCCAGCCGGGCTTGGGTTACATCTTCTGGCGCGAAGGCGGCGAGGGCGCAGGTCCTCTTGCCAACAATATCGGGCCGGAACGCACGGAAGCGATCCGCGCGCAACTCGGATTGAAGGAAGGCGATGCGGCTTTCTTCGTTGCCGGCGATCCCGACAAGTTCTGGAAGTTTGCAGGCTCGGCCCGCACCAGGCTCGGCGAGGAATTGAACCTGATCGAAAAGGGTCAGTTCAAGTTCTGCTGGATTGTCGACTTCCCGATGTTCGAATGGAACGAGGAAGAGAAGAAGATCGACTTCTCGCACAACCCGTTCTCGATGCCGAACATCGAGCCGGAGGAATTTCTGAAGCTCGATCCAAACGACCACGAGAAATTGCTGAGCCTCAAGGCCATCCAGTACGACATCGTCTGCAACGGCACCGAGCTTTCGTCAGGGGCGATCCGCAATCACCGCCCGGATGTGATGAAGAAGGCCTTTGCGATTGCGGGCTACCCCGAGGACGTACTGGAGGCGAAGTTCGGCGGCATGCTTCGCGCGCTTTCGCTTGGCGCACCTCCGCACGGCGGTATCGCGCCCGGTATCGACCGGATCGTCATGCTGTTGTGCGGTGAGGAGAACCTGCGTGAAGTCGTTCTCTTCCCGATGAATCAGCGGGCGGAAGATCTGATGATGGGTGCCCCCTCAGAGGTCACGCCGAAACAGTTGCGCGAGCTTCACATCCGGCTCAATCTGCCGCAAAACTAGCCGCATCACTGGCGGATACCACCGAGATTTGTTTCGGGGCACAGTAGGCCCCCGGGGGAAGCGAATGTCCATTTCCGAAGACCTTCACGCCGCAGCGCTCGCCTACCATCGGCTACCGCGGCCCGGCAAACTCGAAATCCAGGCGACCAAACCGCTCGCCAACCAGCGCGACCTCGCTTTGGCCTATTCACCGGGCGTCGCGTGCGCCTGTACCGAAATCGCCAAGAACCCGGCGGAAGCCGCCTCGCTCACTTCGCGCGCCAACCTGGTTGCGGTCGTCAGCAATGGCACAGCGGTCCTTGGCCTCGGCAACATCGGACCGCTCGCCTCCAAGCCCGTCATGGAAGGCAAGGCGGTGCTGTTCAAGAAATTCGCCGGCATCGACGTCTTCGACATCGAGATCGCCGCCGACACCATCGAGCGCGTGGTCGAGACGGTCGCGGCGCTGGAGCCGACCTTCGGCGGCATCAACCTTGAGGACATCAAGGGCCCTGACTGCTTCGAGATCGAGAGCCAGCTCAAGGCACGGATGAAAATTCCGGTCTTTCACGATGACCAGCACGGCACGGCCATCATCGTCGGCGCGGCCATCACCAACGGGCTGTTCCTGAACGGCAAGAAACTGTCTGACGTCAAGATCGTCTGTTCGGGCGCGGGCGCCGCCGCGCTTGCCTGCCTCAATCTTCTGGTGTCGATGGGCGCGAGGCGCGAGAACATCTGGGTCTGCGATATCGAAGGCGTCGTCTACGAAGGCCGCGCCAAGCTGATGGATCGCTGGAAGTCGGTCTATGCGCAGAAGACCGACAAGCGCGTACTGGCCGACGTCATTCCGGGCGCCGATATCTTCCTCGGACTTTCCGCGCCCAACGTGCTGAAGCCCGAGATGGTCCAGCAGATGGCCGAGAAGCCGCTGGTGATGGCGCTCGCCAATCCGGATCCGGAGATCATGCCGGACGAAGCGCGCAAAGCGCGCCCCGATGCCATGATCTGCACCGGCCGGTCGGACTTCCCCAACCAGGTCAATAACGTTCTGTGCTTCCCGTTCATCTTCCGCGGCGCGCTCGATGTCGGCGCGACGGCGATCAATGAGGAAATGAAGAAGGCCGCGGTCGATGCGATCGCGCAGCTCGCCCGTGATCCGCCGGTCGATGCGCTGGCGCCCGGCTTCGACAGCGGGCAGGCGCAAGGCTTTGGCCCGGGTTCGCTCATTCCGGGACCGTTCGACCCGCGCCTGATCCTGCGCATCGCGCCGGCAGTTGCCAAGGCCGCGATGGAGACCGGCGTCGCGACGCGCCCGATCGAGAAATTCGAGGACTACGCAGCCTACCTCGAGCGCTTCGCGTTTCGCTCCGGCCTGATCATGAAGCCGATCTTCGCCAAGGCGAAGACCCAGCCGGTCCGGGTCATCTACGCGGAAGGCGAAGACGAGCGCGTTCTGCACGCGGCGCAGGTGGTGCTGGAAGAAAACCTGGCTCGACCGATCCTCGTCGGACGTCCGTCGGTCGTCGAAGCACGGATCAAGCGGTTCGGCCTCGCGATCAAGGCCGGCAAGGATTTCGATCTCGTCAATCCCGAGGACGATCCGCGCTACCGCTCCTATGTTCAATCCTACATCAGCATTGCCGGCCGGCATGGCGTCACGCCGGATAACGCGCGAACATTGGTGCGCACCAATGCCACCGTGATTGCCGCGCTCGCGGTCAGCCGCGGCGAGGCCGACGCCATGATCTGCGGTGTCGAAGGCGGCTATCGGAGCCATCTGCGCCATGTCCGGGAAATCATCGGCTTCCGGCCGGGGGTGAGCGATTTTGCAGCGCTGGCGTTACTGATCACGCGCAAAGGATCCTATTTCATCGCCGACACCCAGGTGCGGCCGGATCCAAGCGCGGAAGAGATCGCAGAAATGGCGGCGCTGGCGGCCGTTCATGTTCAGCGTTTCAACATCAAGCCCAAGATCGCCTTTGTCTCGCATTCCGATTTCGGCAGCTTCGATACGGAATCCTCCTGCAAGATGCGCCGCGCCACGGCACTGCTCCGCGAGAAACATCCCGAAATCGAGGCTGACGGTGAAATGCAGGGCGACACTGCGCTTTCTGAAGCCGCCCGCAAGCTGGTCCTGCCGCATTCGCACCTCGAAGGTGAGGCAAATGTGCTGATCATGCCCAATCTCGACACCGCCAACGTTGCTTATCAAATGATCAAGGCGGTGGCAGATGCCTTGCCGGTCGGTCCGATCCTCATCGGAACGTCACGGCCGGCGCATATTCTCACGCCGTCGGTGACGGCGCGTGGCATTCTCAATATGACGGCGATCGCGGCCGTCGAGGCGCAGGAACCGTCCGGCCGCCTGCAGCCTTCGCTGTTCGGTTAGCGGTCGCGAGAAGGCCGGCTGGCGCAGCAAGCCGGGCACGGATTGACGTTTGAAAAGCCTGCGCGGAACGCCCATAATCGTGTCCCGCGATCCCTGAGCCTGCCGACCCAGAGAGGCCGATGATGCCAGCGTTAGTTCACCTTGGACGAGTTTTGTTCTGCGTACTGTTCGTGGTCTCCGGAGCTTCGAAGCTCCTGGACCTGACGGCAACCGCTCAGATGACGGAGAAGATCGTCATTCCCGCGATCGTGGCTCCCTATACCCAGCAGCTCGAAACGCTGACGGGAATGTCGACGGCGCAGCTGCTGGCGATCGCCTCCGGCGCGATCGAGGTGATCTGCGGCGTGTTGATCGCGCTCAACTTTGGCGCGCGTTTCTTTGCGATCATCCTGATCCTGTTTGTGGCAGCCGCCACGTTCTACTTCCACGACTTCTGGAATCAGACCGGGCCTGAAGCGCGAGGAAATCTCGTCCACGCGCTGAAGAATCTGTCGCTCATCGGTGCCTTGTTCATGATCGCCGGATCAGGCCGCGCGGCCAAGGCTCGCGAGGCGGCCTACGACGTTTAAGGCCTTTGACGTCTAAGGCTTGCGTTGCCACGGCGTCACGGTGACGCCGTTGGCCTCATCGAGGACTTGTGCGTTGCCGGGCTTGAGACCGTGCTGCGCCAGGATTTGCTGCGGCGTCTGGCCTGGCACCCCGGAGAAAACAGCCTCTCCGCCGGGCAGGCGCACCTTGGACGCCTGCGAAAGCCAGAACGTGTCAAAGCGATCCATGAACATGTCGAATACGCTGGGGCCGCCGATGACAGCGACGGTGCCTGCGTGAACGCCGGCATGGTTGCACGCGGCCTCGAAAGGCGCGCCTGCGGGATTCCACAGGGTGGCATTGGGATTTAATGGGTCGTCAGCGACACCGGCGATCGTTCGCGTCACGGCAACCCGCTTTCTCCGCGGCGAGTTCGGCTGCCCTTCATGCGAATGACGGCCGTGAACGATCAGGTCGGCGGAATCGAGCGCGGCGGTAAAGAACCGCTTGTCGCCCTCGAATTTCAGCGCCTCCGGCATGACCCCGCTCGCATCCGCCAACATTCCGTCGGCGGACACGATTACATAACCGTCGATACGAAGCGCCGACACGGCGGGATTGCGATCCTCGAACGCTATTCCGAAATCGTTTGCACCACGCTCGATACCGGCCGCGAACTGACGGTCGGCAGCTTGGCGTCCTTCAACACTTCCTCGTCGTACTGCGGAAGCGTTTCGACGGGTGCCTTGGCCTTCATCTGCACCACCTTGTAGCCGCCTTCCTTCAGTTTACGCAGCAAAGTCGGCAACGCTTCGGCGGTATGCTTGTGGAAGTCGTGCATCAGGATGATGCCCTTGCCGAGCTTGTCGAGCTTCTTCATCGTGACGTCGATGACCTGCTGCGGGTTCTTCGCCTTGAAATCGAAGGAATCGAGATCGCAGGAGAACATCGCGATATTCCGCGTGCCGAGATAGGTCACCATCTCCGGCGGATGTTGCAGCGCCGGGAAACGGAAGAAGGGTGCAGGAGAAACGCCTCCCAGCGCCCACTTGACGGCTGAAAAGCCTTTCTCGATCTCTTCCTTGCGCTGGTCTTCGGTCAGCTTCTTGTTGGTGAGGGTCGCATGCGACCAGGTGTGTGAGCCGATGGTGTGGCCGGCGGCCAGGACCTGTTTGAGAATTTCGGGATAATAGGTTGCATGCTTGCCGATCGAGAAGAAGATGCCGGTCGTGCACTCGTTGGCCAGCGTCTTGAGGACGGAGGGCGTGTTCTCCGGCCACGGACCGTCGTCAAAGGTCAGCACGACCTCCTTGTCGCGCAGGAAGTCGAGCTGCTTGAAATGCTCGAAGCCAAAACCCGGCCCACCGGTGGTGTCGATCTCGACGACGCGGCCGATCCCGAGCGCATCAGGATTGGAGCAGGGTATTTTTGCCGCGGCAGGCGCTGCGGCGGGAGCAGGAGCGGCTGCCGCAGCAGGCTTGGCATCGGTCTTGGCGGGCGGGGTTTGCGACCACGCCGCTCCACTTGCGCAAAGTGAAATCGCGCCTGCAAAGATCAATCCTGCCGCCATCCGCATCCTGGTATTCCTTGTGCTCTGACCGCGCCCGGCAAAGCCTTCTGATGGCCTGCCGCACGGCTTCCCCGCCTTCATCCATCATAACCGAGTTGCGGCGTAACGCTATATCGGCGTTGGCAGTCTCCGGGATTCTCCGGGGGATCAGGAACTTCAAAGTCGCCGCACTGGGCACCAGGGTAGCGGCATCAGCGGCATGTAGTACTGGTTCCACTCGCATACGGACTCCGGTCCGCGGCGCATCAAGGCGTATTTGATCGGTTCAGCCTGGCTGACCACGATCTGCAAGAAGAAAAGAGCCGCCGCGATCAGGAAGGCCCATTTGTGGAAACGCAGATCGTTCAGCCGATCGAGCAGAACAGCGCCTGCCAGGATGATCAAGGGATCTGTGAAGATGAAATATTCGGACTTCAGTCCTCGCCGCACGCCGAGGGTGTCGATGCCGGCCGCCGCAAGGAGCAGCAGCAAGGCCTGGATCGCCGCCTGCCTTTCACCGCGCGTCCATGCATAGACGATACCCGGCACGATCAGCCAGATCAGAAAAACCGTCGGGCGCGGCGAGGAGTGAAGGACGAAGGAGTAGCGCGCCGCGACCGAGCCGATGCCATCGAGCAGCAGCCGAACGATATCTGTCATGCTTGACTGGTTGGCGGCCGCAGCCGTCGTCGCATCGACGAATTGCAGCATCTTCTCGACGGGATTGAACACCGCGATCACGTTGCGGGTGTTGTAGTCGAGGTTGAGCACGAGCAACGCCAGCGCAGCGCCGGCCGCAACCGCGGCCATCGATGCGAGCGTCTCCGCCGCGCTGATCCGCCAGATCGATGCGTAGGCCAGCATGCACGCGCCGATCAGGATCAGTAGCGCCGCCTGGTAGGTTCCAAAGCGGCCAAGCAGGAGCGGGTGAAAGCCCGCCGCATCCAAAAGCGCGCGATCGAATCCGGTCGAAACAAGCGGCCACGCTGTCCAGATCGCGGCAATGGCGGCGATCGCCGAGATAATGACAGCCAGGAATGCGGTTCGGCGTTCGCGCCAAAAGGCAACGCTCTCGCTTTCCGGGTCGCCGAACGGCAAGATCAACAGCGGTAATGCCGCGATCAGGAGGATCGCCTGCACCTTGTTTAACAGGCCGAGCACGCAAAGGGCGGCGGCGAGCGCCATCCACAACGGGCGCGCGATGCTCGCACGCCGCCCGATCACGATCAGGATCATCAACGCGCAGATCACCGGGCACGCCGACAAAAGCTCGGTGCGCAGGATGCGCGCGTGCACGGCAAGACCGCCGGAAAATGCGAATGCAAACGTCGCGACCAGGGCAAGTCGCCAGTCGCGCACGATCGCGCGCATCAGGCCGGCGAAGATCAGCACCGCACCAGTTGCGGCCAGCCAGGCAAGCAGGCGGCCAGCGCGGACGACGCTCGTCATGGCGGCATCGAAGGCTTCAGGATTGGAAGCCGGCGGCATGCTGGAGAGCGACCAGGTGTTCAGCAGGCCGAGTGCATGCAACATCTCGAGCCAGACCTTGACCGAGACGATGGTGAGATAACCGGTGTGGTCGAAGAAGTGTTGCGGCTTGCCGTCGTTGAGGGCAAGCGCGTTGTAGATCACCATGAAGTCCATATCGGCATTGCGCCAATAGACCAGCGCGTAGCCGTAGAGGAAAAACGACGCCGCAAGGCCGATGACAACGGCGGCCAATCCCCATCGCCAGCCGAGAAAGGTCAGCGGCGCGAGGGCATCAAGGCGGGTGCGCGGAAGCGTTGAGGTCGCAGAGGAGTCCATGCCGGCCGTCTTTTAGGCGTGGCCGGGATGATTGGAAACCGGTTTTCTAGCGCAGCGAAACGATGAAATCCGTTCCTTCGCCGGTTTCGCCGGCCGCGATGCCCTGATCGGAGACGATGATCGATCCGCCCGTCGACAGG
>Ga0070741_10007427_pt1 | contig 22659 bp, 21 predicted proteins | sample Coa_R1_4_FD_66440 | JGI IMG/M metagenome (GOLD analysis project Ga0070741, IMG submission 66440) | Surface soil microbial communities from Centralia Pennsylvania, which are recovering from an underground coalmine fire - Coalmine... | ecosystem: Environmental > Terrestrial > Soil > Unclassified ... | reverse complement strand
GAGGCGATGGGCGGGACCCACATCGCCGACGGAGGATGGCTGTGGCTCGAGGCGTTCGGGAATCTGGAGGCTGAGTACGCGGCACCGCGCGACGACGTGGGGGTCTGGGATGTGTCTCCCCTCAACAAGTGGGAGTTCAGGGGTCCGGACGCGATGCGGGCCGCACAGCACGTCTTCTCCAACGACGCTCTCGGGCTCCAGGTCGGGCAGGTCCGTTACGGAGCCTTCCTCGATGAGGACGGCCTGATGGTCGACGACGGCACCGTCTTCCGGACCGCCCGGCCGGACCATTGCTGGGTGATGACGAACGGGAAGGATCTCGACGGGTACTTCGCGTCCATGCTCGAGGGCTTCGATGTGCAGGTCGAATGGATCGCGCCGACGATGCCGCACCTGGGCGTGATCGGACCCCGCTCTCGCGAGGTGCTCCAAACCCTGACGAAGGCCGACCTGTCGCGGGAGGCGCTGCCCTACTTCCGCTTCATTCCCGAGCCGGTGGAGGTCGCCGGCGTCCCCGTCACCGTCTCCAGGACGGCCTACGGCGGAGAGCTCGGCTTCGAGCTTTTCCTCGTGGATCGCGGCGATGCCGCTGCGCTCTGGACGGCGGTCGTGGGGGCCGGGGTGACCCCGTTCGGCGTCGAGGCGATCGAGATCCTGCGCATCGAGGCGGGACTCATCGTCACCGACTACGACTACGTCGCGCATCGCCGCACGCCCTACGACTTCAACATGGATCGCCTGGTCGCGCTCGAGGCGCCGGTCGAGTTCGTCGGCAAGGAACGGCTACGCGGGATCGCCGCGGACCCGCCGAACCGGTTCGTGACGCTCCGCCTCGAGCTCGATGGGGAGGAGCTGCCCGAGTACGGCGCCCCGGTGACCAAGGGGGGCGAGGAGGTGGGGACCCTCACGAGCCCCACGAGGAGCCCGAGGTTCGGTCCGATCGGGCAGGCGATCCTCCGACGTGACCTCGCGTCGGCGGGGGAACGGGTCGAGGTGGCGCTCGCAGAGGGCACCGTGCGCGCGACCGTGGACGTGCTCCCGATCTACGACCCCGACAAGCGCCGCCCGCGCTCCTGAGGCAACGGCCCGTCGTCCTCGCGCCTTCCCTCGGACTCGGATATCCTTGAAATGACATGGATGTGATTTCAAGGAGGCCTGGATGCATACCTGCGCGCCGCCGAAGAACGAGCACCCCAGGTCGCAGACGCTCTGGACGTGCCCTGAATGCGGGTCGGTGTGGGAGGCCGCGCCCTCCGAAGGCGGCATCTTCGACTTCGACCGGAACGACATCGTGAGCCGCGCGGAGTGGATCCGCCTGGAGACCGGGCCCGCGGCGCTCGCGGGCTGAGCCTCCGGAACCCCGACCTTCAGAACAGGCCGACCGTTCGTCCCTGCTCGTCGATGTCGACCTTGGTAAAGGCCGGAGTGCGGCCGAGCCCGGGCATTCGCTGCATGTCACCGCAGAGCACGACCACGAAGCCGGCGCCGGCGCTCGGCACCACGCTTCGAACCGGCAGCCGCCAGCCACGGGGACGATTGAGGGCGAGCGGGTCGTGCGAGAGCGACAAGTGGGTCTTGGCCATGCAAACCGGCACCGTGCCGAACCCGAGCGCCTCGAGCCGGGCGATGTCCTTCTCCGCTTGCGGGAGGTAGTCGACGCCATCGGCGCCGTAGACCCGGGTCGCGATGGCCTCGATCTGCGCGCGGATCGGCGTTTTGTCCGGGGTGAGCGGCGAGAACGTGTTGGGGCGCTCCACCGCTTCGACCACCGCGTGAGCGAGGTCGACGGCCCCCTCGCCGCCGCGGGCGAACCCGTCGTTCACCACCGTCCTCTCGGCTCCGACCTCCCCCGCGAGCCGGCCGACGAGGTCGATCTCGGCCTCGGTGTCGCTCGGGAACCGGTTGATCGCCACGACGCAGGGAAGCCCGTAGGCCTTCACGATCTCGATGTGCTGGGCGAGGTTCTCCGAACCGAGCTTGACGGTGTCCAGGTTCTCCTCGTTCAGGCTCTCGAACGGCACGCCCCCGTGCGACTTCATCGCGCGAACCGTGGTGACGAGCACGGCTGCGCTCGGCCGGAACCCCCCAAGACGGCAGACGATGTCGCAGAACTTCTGGAACCCCAGGTCAGCCGCGAACCCACCCTCCGTGACCACGTAGTCGGCGAGCTTGAGCGCGATGCGGTCCTCGATGATCGAGTTGTTGGCGTGCGCGATGTTGCCGAACGGGCCGGCGTGGATGAAGACCGGCTGACCTTCGAGCGTCTGGACGAGGTTGGGCTTGATCGCGTCCTTCATGATCACCGTCATCGCGCCGGCCACGTTCAGCTGCTCGGCCGTGACCGGCCGCCCGTCGTGGGTGTCGGCGACGACGATGCGCCCGAGGCGCGCCCGCAGGTCGTGGAGGTCGGAAGCCAGCGCGAGCACCGCCATGATCTCGGAGGCGGCCGTGATCACGAACTGGCTCTCGCGCGGGATGCCGTGGGCCTTTCCGCCCAGACCGATCACCGTGTAGCGGAGCTCCCGGGCGTTCACGTCGAGCGCCCGGGGCCACGTGATCGTCGCCGGGTCGATGTCGAGGGGGTTGCCGAAGTACAAGGAGGCGTCGATCGCGGACGCCAGGAGGTTGTGGGCCGCGGTAACGGCGTGGAAGTCGCCGTTGAAGTGGAGGTTGATGTCCTCCATCGGAACGACCTGCGCGTAGCCGCCGCCGGTCCCACCGCCCTTGATCCCGAACACCGGGCCCATCGAGGGTTCGCGAAGGCACAGGGCTACCTTCTTGCCGATCTTCCCAAGCCCCTGTGTGAGCGACAGGGAGGTGGTGGTCTTGCCCTCGCCCGCCTTGGTGGGCGTGATCGCCGTCGTGATGATCAGCTTGCCGTCGGGGCGGTCGCGCAGGCGCTCGAGCACCCCGAGCGACACCTTGGCGCGGTACGCGCCGTAGGGCTCGATCTCCTCGGGAGTGAGCCCCGCCGCGGCCGCGATCTCCGTGATGGGACGGAGGACGGCCTCCTGCGCGATCTCGAGTCCGGTCTTCATCGGAGCGACTCCTTACTCACGGTGGTCATGTCGTTGATCGGCGGGTCAAACCGTCGGGAGGATACCCCGAACCCTCCCCCCACGGTCCGGGCGGGGTGACTCGAGGTCACGAGCACGCGGTGTCCGAACCCTACCCGCCTGGTGGATAATGCCTGGATGATCGGGGCCGACCCCGGGGTTCGCAGGAACGTCGCGAACCGGCGCGTCCTGGCCGTCGGTGAAGGTGCTCGGATGGAGCGTCCGGACCGGCTGGCCGCTGAGGAGCCGATGGAGATCCGCGCGGCAGGGCCCGGCCAGGAGCCCCGGCCGGTGGCCGTGACGATGCGCACGCCGGGAGGCGACTTCGAGCTCGCGGCCGGGTTCCTGTTCACCGAGGGGCTGATCGAGGGCCGGGCGGACATCCGTCGCGTGAGCTACTGCGAGGACCTCGCTCCGGAGGAACAGCACTACAACGTGGTGACGGTGGAGCTCGCGCGCGCCTTCGACCCCGCCGCGGCCGCGAGGAGCTTCTTCGCCACCTCCTCGTGTGGGATCTGCGGCAAGTCCTCGCTCGAGGCCGTCGAGGTCAGATGCGACCCGGTCGGGCCCGGCCCGACGGTCGAGCCGACGGTCCTCGGCTCACTGCCGAACCGGCTGCGGCAGGCCCAGCGGCTGTTCGACCAGACCGGCGGGCTTCACGCGGCCGGCCTGTTCACCCCCCACGGCGAGCTCGTGTCCCTTCGGGAGGACGTCGGCAGGCACAACGCGGTCGACAAGGTCGTCGGGGAGGCGCTGCTCGCGAGCCGCCTGCCGCTCGCCGAGCGCATCCTGCTGGTCTCGGGCCGGGCCTCGTTCGAGATCGTGCAGAAGGCCGCGGTGGCCGGCATCCCGGTGGTGGCGGCGGTCTCCGCGCCCTCCTCGCTCGCGGTCGACGCCGCGGACCGTCTGGGGGTGACCGTGCTGGGGTTCGTCCGCGGGAGGCGGTTCAACGTCTACTCGCATCCCGAGCGGGTGGCGGTCTGAGGATGGCCGCCGTCCTGCCGCTCGCCTGTCGTTGAACGGCGAGATAGGATCGGGTGTCCCGGTGAACGAAGGAGGTCGCCGCATGTCGAGCGGGCAGACGCGACTCACCGAGCCGATGGTTCGCGAGAACGGTTCCCTGCGCATCGCCACGTGGGACGAGGCGCTGGAACGGGCCGCGGCGGGGCTGCGCGCCGCGCACGAGCGGAACGGCGGCAATGGGGTCGGCCTGTTCAGCTGCTCGAAGGCCACGAACGAGATGAACTTCGTCGCCCAGAAGTTCATGCGCCAGGTCCTCGGCAGCAACAACGTCGACAGCTGCAACCGCACCTGACACGCTCCCAGCGTGGTCGGTCTGGCCACGGTGTTCGGTGCAGGTGGGGGAACGAGCTCGTACGAGGAGATCGAGAACACCGATCTCATCATCCTGTGGGGGTCGAACGCGCGCGAGACCCATCCGATCTTCTTCCACCATCTGCTGAGAGGCGTCCGGAACGGAGCCCGGCTCTACGTCGTCGACCCGAGGCGGACCACGTCGGCGCAATGGGCCGACGTGTGGCTCGGCCTCGACGTGGGTTCCGACATTGCCCTCGCGAACACCGTGGCGCGCGAGATCATCCACGCGGGCTTGCACAACACGGCGTTCATCGAGCGCGCGACGGTCGGGTTCGAGGACTACGCGGCGTCGGTGGAGCGATGGACGCTGGATGAGGGCGAGCGCGTGACCGGCGTGCCGGCCGAGGCCATCCGCGATCTGGCGCACGCGTACGCGCGAGCCGACCGCGCGATCCTCTGCTGGACGCTTGGCATCACCGAGCACCACAACGCGGTCGACAACGTGCTCGCGCTCATCAACCTCGGCCTGCTGACCGGTCACGTCGGCCGCTACGGCAGCGGATTGTCGCCCCTTCGCGGGCAGAACAACGTTCAGGGCGGCGGCGACATGGGCGCGATCCCGAACAAGCTGCCGGGGTTCCAGGACGTCGTCACCGACGAGGACGCCCGCCGGCGGTTCGAGGCTGCATGGGATTGCGAGATCCCGAACACCTACGGATGGCACGTTTCCGCGATGTTCGATGCGATGGAGCGGGGCGAGCTCCGCGCGCTCTACGTGATCGGCGAGAACCCCGCGCGCTCCGAGGCCGACGGCGGGCGGGCGACGCGTCTGCTGCAGGGCCTGGACTGCCTGATCGTCCAGGACATCCTCCTCACGCAGACCGGCAAGCTCGCCGACGTGATCCTGCCGGCCGCGGCCGCGTGGGCGGAGTCGGAGGGCACGGTTACCAACAGCGAGCGACGAGTCCAGCGGGTTCGCCGGGCGCTCGAGCCTCCGGGTGATGCCAGGGACGACATCTGGATCATCGCGCAGCTCGCCCGGCGTCTCGGACGCGACTGGGGTGACGTTACGCCCAGGGATGCCTGGGACGAGCTGCGGAGCCTGTCGCCGATGCACCGGGGCATGAGCTACGAGCGCCTGGAGGCGATGGGCGGTATCCAGTGGCCTTGCCCCGACGAGAGCCATCCCGGCACGAAGTTCCTGCACGCCCGGCTGTGGGAGGAGGATCCGGACCGGCGGGGGCGTCCGGCGCCGTTCAGCGTGGTGGAGTTCGAGCCACCCGTCGACGAGCTCACGCCCGAGTTCCCGATCCGGCTCACGACGGGCCGCCGTCTTGACGGCTACAACACCGGCGTGCAGACCGAGCTGTACGCCTCGCCGCTGCGGCGACATGAGGCCCTATGCATCTCGCCGGAGGACGCCGAGGGTCTCGGGGTCTCCGACGGCGAGCTGGTCCGTGTCACCTCCCGGCGGGCGAGTCTGGAGGCCCCGGTGCGGATCGACCGGACGCTCCGCCCCGGGCTCGCGTTCCTGTCGCTGCATCAGCCGGACGAGGTGCAGACCAACCTGCTCACGATCGACGCGACCGATCCGAAGTCGGGCACGGCGGAGTTCAAGGCCACGGCGATCCGGGTGGAGCGCCTCGCGCATGCCGCCGCGGGAAGGGAGTGAGGGCCGCTCGTGGACCTGCATCCGATCGACGCGGAGCCGACCGACGAGGAGCGAGAGGCCGTCGACCTCGTCCTCGGGCCCCCCGCGTCCGGCTGGCATGGGGGTGGGTGGCGCCCCGAGGTCGACGGGCACGTGGCCTTCGGCGGGCGCGGCGACCGTGAGCAGCGGCATCTGCTGCTACCCGCGCTTCAGGCGCTTCAGGGGCGTGCGGGGTGGATCAGCCGCGGTGGGCTCGGGTACGTGTGCCGTCGGCTGGCGGTTCCTCCCGCCGAGGCGTACGGGGTGGCGAGCTTCTACGGCCTGCTCTCCACCCAGCCTCGTCCGGATCGGGTGGCGCACGTCTGCGACGACATCGCCTGCCGGACGGCCGGCGCGGTCGAGCTCTGCGCCGACCTCGAGCGCCGGTTGGGCCCGGAGGGCGTGGGCGAGTCGGGTTGGACCTGGATGCGGAGCCCCTGCCTGGGACGGTGCGAGCGCGCGCCGGCCGCGCTGTTCGAGCATGCGGGCGTCGACGGATACCAGTGGTCGATCGGCCCGGTCACGGGCGAGCGCGTTCACGCGGTCCTCGCCGGCGAGCCCTGGGATCGGCCCGCGCCGTCGGCCGACGCCCCCCAGACGCAGGACCCGGAGGCGCGCGATCGCCTTCGCCTGCTCCGGCGGGTCGGGCTCGTGGATCCCGGGAGCCTCGACGAGTACCGGGCGAGCGGCGGCTACGCGGCGCTTCGCCGCGCCCTCGGCCTGGGTCCGGAGGGCGTGATCCGCGAGCTCAAGGACTCCGGGCTCCTCGGCCGGGGTGGGGCGGCGTTCCCGACAGGCGTGAAGTGGGAGGCGGTGGCGCGTCAGCCGGTCCGCCCGCACTACGTGGTGTGTAACGCGGACGAGTCCGAGCCGGGGACGTTCAAGGACCGCGTGATCCTGGAAAGCGATCCCTTCTCCGTCGTCGAGGCGCTCACGATCGCCGGGTACGCGACCGGCGCGGAGCGCGGGTTCGTATACGTGCGCGGGGAGTATCCGCTCGCGCACCGGCGGCTCGCCCGGGCGATCGAGATGGCGCGGGCGCGGGGGTTCCTGGGCGAGGATGTGATGGGCGGGGGCTTTCGGTTCGACATCGAGCTGCGGCGGGGCGCCGGTGCCTACATCGCCGGCGAGGAGACCGCGTTGTTCAACTCGATCGAGGGTCGTCGGGCCGAGCCCCGCAACAAGCCGCCGTTCCCCGTCACGCACGGTCTGTTCGGCAAGCCGACCGGCATCAACAACGTCGAGACGCTCGTGAACGTGCTCGAGATCCTCCGGATCGGCGGGCCGGCCTTCGCGCGGATCGGGACACCGGAGTCCACCGGGACCCGACTGTTTTGCGTCTCGGGGTGTGTGGAGCGCCCGGGGGTCTACGAGGTCGAGTGCGGAACGCGCCTGCGGGACCTGCTCGAGCTGTCCGGAGGGGTTCGGGCCGGACGGGAGCTTCGAGCGATCCTCCTCGGCGGCGCCGCCGGCGCGTTCGTCGGTCCGGAGGCGCTGGATCTGGAGCTGTCGTTCGAGGGCGCGAGGAGCGCCGGCGTCACGCTCGGATCCGGTGTGGTCATGATCTTCGACGACACGGTGGACCTCCAGGACATCGTGATGCGCATCGCGCGGTTCTTCCGTGACGAGTCCTGCGGACAATGCGTGCCCTGTCGAGTGGGAACGGCGCGTCAGGAGGAGGCCCTCCACCGGCTCGCGACCGGACGCGAGATCGGCTCGCGCGAGCAGGAGCTCGGCCTGCTGTCTGAGATCGCGCAGGTGATGCGGGACGCCTCGATCTGCGGGCTCGGCCAGACCGCCGCCTCGGCCGTTCAGTCGGCCCTGCAACGCTTCCATCTGTTCGAGGGGAGGTCGTCGTGAGCGTCCCCGTGCCGCTCGATCCGCCCAGGCGCCTTGTCGAGCTCGAGATCGATGGAGCGCCGGTCCGGGTGCCCGAGGGCGCCACGATCCTTGAGGCGTGCCGTTCGCAGGGCATCGAGACGCCCACCCTGTGCTTCCTCGACACCCTGGCGCCGGTGAACGTCTGCCGGGTATGCGTGGTCGAGGTCGAGGGCTCGCGCGTGCTCGCACCGGCCTGCTCTCGGCCGGTCGAGCAGGGGATGAAGGTCCGGACCGACTCCGAACGAGTCCGCACATCCCGGCGGATGGTGCTCGAGCTGCTGGCGAGCTCCGTGGATCTATCCCTCGTCTCGGCGGACGTCCGGCGGTGGATGCAGGACTACGGCGCCGAGCCCGAACGCTACGGGCCTCCGGCTCCCCCCGCGGAGCCGGGGGAGCGCGACCGACGCCGCGCCGGCCACCACGAGGAGCCGGCGGACGGGCTGGCGGCTACCGTCCGGCAGCCCGTGAAGGTCGACAACGAGCTGTACGTGCGCGACTACTCCCGCTGCATCCTCTGCTACAAGTGTGTCGAAGCGTGCGGGGTCGAGGCCCAGAACACATTCGCGATCGCGGTCGCGGGACGAGGGTTCGACGCGCGCATCTCCACCGAGTTCGCCGTGCCGCTCACCGAGTCGGCCTGCGTCTACTGCGGCAACTGCATCGGCGTGTGCCCGACGGGCGCGCTGATGTTCAAGAGCGAGCACGACATGCGCGCGCAGGGAACCTGGGACGAGTCGCGGCAACGCGTCGTGGAGACGATCTGCCCGTACTGCGGCGTCGGCTGTCACGTGGAGCTCCATGTCCAGGACGACGAGATCGTGAAGGTCACCTCGCCGCTCGACCACGACATCACGAACGGACACCTGTGCATCAAGGGGCGGTTCGGCTACCAGTTCACCCAGCGCCGCGGGCCGGCCGGCGCCTCCCCCGATCCGGGGGGTCCGCCTGAGCGCGCCGTCTGAGGCCGCCGGGATCGTCCTCGCGGGAGGGGGATCGGTGCGCTTCGGTCGCGACAAGCTGCTCGAGCCGTATCGGGGTGTGCCGATGCTGCACCGCGTCATCGGGCGTCTGGCCGAGGTGTGCGCCGAGGTGATCGTCGTGGCGGCGGCGTCGCGGCCTCCGCCCGAGGTTCCGGCGGGCCTCCCGGTCCGGGTGGTCGCAGACGTCCTGGAGGATGAGGGGCCGCTCGTCGGTGTCGCGTCGGGGCTGTTGGCCGCGCGAGGTCCGCTCGCGCTCGTCGCCGCGGGCGACATGCCCGACCTCGAGGTTCACGTGCTTCGCGTCCTGCTCGAACAGGCCGGTGCGGAGCGTGCCGAGGCGGTTGCCCTGCAGGAGGGCAGGGGCTTTCGACCGCTTCCCTGCGTCCTGCTCGTCGAGCCGGCGCGGCGGGCGGCCGACCGGCTCGTGGAGGCCGGAGAGCGGCGTCTGCGCACCCTGCTCGGTGCCCTCCGGCTCACGCTGGTGCCCGAGGATCGGTGGGTCCGACTGGACCCGGAGCGGCGGACGCTCTACGACGTCGACGTCCCCGAGGACCTCGAACGATAGCTGCCGCAGGCGTCTCGCCGATGCCGCTCGGCCCCGTCGTGGGGTAGGCTCCGGGGCGAAGAGCGGGGCCGACACCCGCGCATCAGACCGCTCCCGAAAGGATCCCGGACATGGCACGACGAGTTCTCATCATGGGCGCTGCCGGCCGCGACTTCCACAACTTCAACGTCGTCTACCGCGACGATCGCCGCTACGAGGTGGTGGCCTTCACGGCGACCCAGATCCCGTTCATCAACGATCGCACGTACCCACCCGAGCTTGCCGGCCCGCGGTATCCGCAGGGGATCCGAATCCACGACGAGAGCGAGCTGTCGAGGCTCATCCGGGAGCTCAACGTCGACGACGTCGTCTTCGCCTACTCCGACGTCTCGCACGAGCACGTGATGCACAAGGCCAGCGAGGCGCTGGCGGCCGGAGCGAACTTCGTGCTGCTCGGGCCCGAGGCCACGATGCTGAACGCGCGTGTCCCGGTGGTCGCCGTGTGCGCCGTCCGCACGGGGTCGGGCAAGAGCCAGACGACGCGGGCGGTGGCTGCGACGCTGCGAGGAGCCGGCAAGCGGATCGTGGCCGTCCGCCATCCCATGCCGTACGGGGATCTCAACGCCCAACGGGTTCAGCGCTTCGCATCCATCGAGGACGAGGATCGCTACAGGGTCACCATCGAGGAGCGCGAGGAGTACGAGCCGCACATCAACGCTGGGACGGTCGTCTACGCGGGCGTGGATTACGGGGCGATCCTGGAACAGGCGCAGCAGGAGTGCGACGTCCTGCTGTGGGACGGAGGCAACAACGACCTTCCCTTCTATCGACCCGACGTCCATATCGTCGTGACCGATCCGCTCCGAGCGGGCCACGAGACCACCTACCATCCCGGCGAGGCCAACCTGAGGATGGCCGACGTGATCGTGATCAACAAGATGGACTCGGCCTCGCTGGACCAGGTGGGCCAGCTCGAGGACACGATCCGCCGGCTGAACCCGCGGGCCACCGTCGTCAAGGCCAACAGCGTCGTGACGGTGGACGACGGCATCGACCTGGCCGGCAAACGGGTGCTGGTCGTCGAGGACGGGCCCACGCTCACGCACGGCGAGATGAAGTTCGGCGCCGGGGTCGTCGCGGCCCGCCGTCGAGGGGCCGAGATCGTCGACCCACGGCCGTACGCCATCGGAACGTTGGAGGAGACCTACCGCAAGTACGACGTCGGCCCCGTCCTGCCTGCGATGGGCTACTCGGAGGGTCAGCTCGCCGAGATGGAGAAGATGATCGACACGGCCGACTGCGATGTGGTGGTGATCGCGTCGCCGATCGACCTGCGCCACGTGATCAGCGTGTCCAAGCCCGCGGTGCGCGTTCGCTATGAGCTCGAGGTCCTGGAGGGCCAGCCGAGCCTGTCGGACGTGCTCGCGCCGGTGCTCCGTTAGGCCTCGGCCACCACGGCGGCCGAACTGGCCCGCCGGACGGTCTCCGCGTAGGCTCCGCGGTGATGCGGGTGCGGGTGGTGATCTACAACGTTCGGGGGTTCCGGGACGGCCTCGACCTGGTCTGGCAGGTGACCGCGCACCTCCATCCGGACATCCTGCTGCTGAACGAGACCGGCTCCCGCCGCAAGCTCCGGAAGTTCGCCAGGGCGATGGACATGGAGGTAGCGGCCGATCCGATCTCGCCCTTCCGGCGCCGCGTGAAGAACGCCGTCCTGGTCGGCCCGCCCTGGCGGATCGTCTCGCACCGCCTCCATCGGTTCGGGGACGTCCGCCGCCGGATGTACCCGCGGGGGGCCCTGATCGCTCAGGTCGGTAGGGCGGGGTACCGCCTGTGGGCCGTGTCGGTGCACCTGGGACTTCACCCGCTGGAACGGCTCCACGCGGTTCAGGAGCTGTCCGATCTGACTCGGGGGCTCTCGGGACCCGTGCTGATCGGCGGCGATTTCAACGAGACGCCGGACCGCCGGGCCGTTCGATTCCTCGGCGAACGGTTCTGGGACGCCTGGCTGCTCGGCGGCGAGCTCGCGGGCGAGACCTTCCCGTCGACCGATCCCACCGCCCGGATCGACTACCTGTTCGTCTCGGAGGCTGTGGGGGTGGAGCGGATCACGGTGCCTCCGGGGCGAGACGTCCGGCGAGCGTCCGACCACCTCCCGGTCGTGGCGGAGCTCAAGCTTCCGCGTCCCGGCTCGTCCTGAAGGATCGACGGCTCTACGGGTGCCTCGGCCGGCGCCCCGGGTTCACGAACAGCCGCGCGACCAGGTACAGGAAGAACAACCCGACGGCGCCGGTCAGGCCGACCAGGATGACGACGAAGATCCACTCGAGCAAGCCCCAAGCGAGCATCACGCCCACTCTATCGAACGCGGAGGGGGAGGACCGAGGAAGGAGACGCTCGCCCTCGCCACGAGCATCGATCTCCGGCCGGCCGAGCCGCCAGCGGGCGGCCGCTCTGAAGGCCCTTCGACTCCGCCGCCGCGCGGTAGTACCGTGACGTGCATGCGCGTGGGCATCTTGACCGGCGGTGGAGATGTCCCCGGACTGAACGCCTGCATCAAGGCGGTCACGATGCGCGCGTCGGAAGAGGGTCACATCGTGATCGGCATCCGGCGCGGGTGGGCCGGCATCCTCGAGTGCAACCCGGAGGACCCCGAGTCCATCAAGGAGAACACGATCCCGCTCAACCCGTCGGTCGTGCGCACGATCGACCGCTCGGGAGGCACGTTCCTGCACACCTCGCGTACCAACCCTGCCAGGGTCAGGCCGAAGGACGAGCCGCCCTTCCTCCGCAGGGAGGGAGGCGGCGACGAGCCGCGCGACCACACCGACCATGCGCTTCGGGTGATCGACAAGCTGGGTATCGACGCCATCATCCCGATCGGCGGCGACGACACGCTGTCGTTCGCCCTGCGGCTGCACGACGAGGGCGTCCCGGTCGTCGCGATCCCCAAGACGATGGACAACGACGTCCACGGCACCGACTACTGCATCGGTTTCTCGACGGCGGTCACGCGGACGGTGAACTTCATCCACCAGCTCCGCACCAGCGCCGGATCGCACGAGCGCCTGGCGGTGGTCGAGGTCTTCGGCCGCTACAGCGGCGAGACGTCGCTGGTGTCGGCGTACCTTGCCGGGGTCGACCGCGCGATCATCTCCGAGGTGCCTTTCGACATCGAGAAGCTCGCACGCCTGCTGATGGAGGACAAGGCCGCGAACCCCAGCAAGTACGCGATGATGACGATCTCGGAGGGCGCCACCATGACCGGCGGAGAGATGGTCATGGGCGGCGCCGAAGACGCCTACGGCCACCGCAAGCTCGGGGGCATCGGCGCGATCACCGGCGAGGCCCTCCGCGAGATCACCGGCGAGGGGATCGTCTACCAGCAGCTCGGCTACCTGATGCGGTCGGGCAGTCCCGATTCGCTGGATCTCATGGTCGCGATCAACTACGCGGTCATGGCCGCCGACCTCGTGATCGGCGGTGAGTTCGGCCGCCTGGTCGCGCTCCGCAACGGCAACTACACGAACGTGCCGATCGCCGTGGTCCGCCAGGGCGTGAAGCGCGTCGACGTGGGCGCCCTGTACGACGTGGAGAACTACCGCCCGAAGATCCGCCACGTCGACGGCAAGCCGATGTTCCTGTACTGAGCCCGCCCATATACTGGCCCACCAATGAACGTCTACGCGGTCGACCTGCGCTCGGACACCGTCACGAAGCCCTCGGCTGCCATGCGCAGGGCCATGGCCGAGGCCGAGGTGGGGGACGACTGGTTCGGCGACGATCCCACCGTGAACCGCCTCCAGGAGCGGGCGGCCGAGGTGATGGGCAAGGAGGCGGCGCTCTACGTGCCGACCGGCACGATGGCCAACCAGATCGGGCTCCGCCTGCATTTCCATGGCCCCGGACACCTGGTCGTCGCCGAGTCGCGCGCCCACGTTGCGACCACCGAGGTGATGAGCTCGGCCGCGCTGTCCGGGATCGCCTTCCGGACGGTGGAGGGCGACGCCCGGGGGCGGATGAGCGCAGAGCAGGTGGGGGCGGCGCTTCGCCCCGACGAGCCCTACGATGTCGAGGTCTTCGACCTCGTCGCGGTCGAGAATACCCATGGGCACGCGGGGGGGACCGTGATGTCGGTCGAAGACCTGCGCGCGATCCGGAAGGTCGCCGATGAGGCCGGCCTGCCGATCCACCTTGACGGCGCCCGCATCTTCAACGCGGCGGTTGCGGCCGGCTGCGACGTGACCGAATGGACCCGCGAGGTCGACACGATGATGTTCTGCGTGTCCAAGGGGCTCGGCGCGCCGATCGGGTCGCTGGTCTGCGGTCCGGCGGAGCTGATTCGCGAGGCCAGGCGGCTCAAGATCCTGTTCGGGGGCGCATGGCGGCAGGCCGGGATCATGGCCGCCGCGGGCCTCGTCGCCCTGGAGGAGGGGCCGAAGCGCCTCCACGAGGACCACGCGCGCGCTCGGCGCCTCGCCGAGGGCGTGGCGGAGGTCCTTCCGGGCGCGATCGATCCGTCGGCGGTTGAGACGAACATGGCCTACGTGGACACGGAAGCGGTGGGAATGAGCCCGCTCGAGGCGGTTCGCCGGCTCGAGGAGCAGGGGGTGGGCGCGACGCTCGTGTCGGGGAAGGTCCGGATGGTCACCCACCTCGACATCTCCGACGAGGGCGTCGAGACGGCGATCGCGGCCTGGCGCGAGATCGCGCGGGCGTTGCGTGAGGGGGCGGGATGAAGCTGTTCGGTCAGAGGTACCCGGAGGAGATTGCCAAGCGTATCCCGCCGGGTCAGCGCCTGGTGAAGGGCTGGCCCGTGCTCCACTACGGCCCGATCCCGCGGTTCGACGAGCGCGAGTGGCGGTTCGAGGTATTCGGCCTCGTCGAGCGACCGATCTCGCTCACGTACGCCGAGCTGAAGGCCTTGCCGACGACCGAGCTCGTGGCCGACATGCATTGCGTGACCGGGTGGTCGACCCTCGACAACACGTGGACCGGCGTCTCGTTTCGGACGCTCGCGGAGCGGGCGGGGGTAAGGCCCGAGGCCAGATGGGTGATCGCGCACTGCGATCTCGGCTACACGTCCGATCTTTCGCTCGAGGCGATGATGGAGGACGACGTGCTCGTTGCGTGGGCGCACGGCGGCGAGGACCTCACGCCCGAGCACGGGTTCCCCCTCCGCCTCGTGGTGCCGCAGCGCTACGCCTGGAAGAGCGCGAAGTGGCTCCGGGGGCTGGAGCTGACCGAGAACAACGTCCGCGGGTTCTGGGAGGCCCGCGGGTACCACGTGCACGCGGATCCCTGGCGCGAGGAGCGCTACTCCTACCAGGAGGGTCCCGGCGCCGAGCTGGAGCCCTGAGCAGCTAGTCTGTAACGGACGAGGTTGCCAGCCGACGAAGCGTCGCGATGTTGCGCGCGAGCTCGTGGAGCGGGCCCGGCGTCTCGACGACCAGCGCAAGGTCGGCCAGTTCCGGCCGCCGCAGGATCTCGAAGAATCCCTCGACCCCGATGTGTCCCTCGCCGATGTGCTCGTGGCGGTCGAGGCGGCTCCCGCGCGGGTGCTTCGCGTCGTTCGCGTGGACCAGCAGCAGCCGGGGGCCCAACCCGCTCGCGCGGAGCTCGTCGAAGCAGGCGGCCACTCCCTCGGGCCGGTCCAGCGCGTAGCCGGCGGCGAAGAGGTGGCACGTGTCCAGGCAGAGCGCGAGTCGGGGGTGGTCGACGGCCTCGAACAGGCGGAGGGCGTCGGCGATCGTGGCGGCCACCGAGCCCGACGTCCCGGCAGTGAGCTCCACGATCACGGCCGGGCCGCTCTCGGCCGCGAGCGTCCGCAGCGAGGCCGTCGCGCGCTCCAGGGCCTCCCCGGGCTCGCCGGGGCCGCCGGAGCCCGCGTGGACCACGAGGCCGGCGGCGCCGATCTCGTCGCACGCGGCGAGCGTGAGCCTGGCGAGCTCGATCGACTTGCGGAGGAACTCCGGGTTCGGCGAAGCGACGTTCACCAGGTAGGGCGCGTGAACGAACAGCGGGCCGAGCCCGGCGCGCGGAAAGGCCTCCCGGAACAGCTCGGCCTCGGCGCGAGCGATCCGCGGGGGAGCCCACCCGCGCGGGTTCGAGGCGAAGATCTGGACGGCCTCGGCTCTGCACTCCGCGGCCGCCCGTACCGCCCCGAGGATGCCCCCACGTACCGGGACGTGCGCTCCGATCCTCACGCGACGTAGATCGTGACGGTCTGCCCGTACTGGACCGTCTGGCCGGCGGCGGGGATCTGGCTCACGACGGTCGAACCGCTCGAGCCCGGAACCGGGAGCGCAGCGACCCGCAGGCCGAGGTCTTTCAGCTTGGCGATTGCGGCGTCCCTGGGCATGCCCACCACGTTCGGCATCGGAAACGTCCTGGGACCGAGCGAGACGACGATGGTCACGCTCCGTCCTGGCTGGAGCATGGTCTGCGGGGCGGGCCGCTGGGCCATGACCTCACCCTTCGGCACCGTGTCGGAGAAGCGGGTCTTCAGCGTCACCACCCATGCGCCGAGCAGGCCCTCGGCCTCCGTCCGGGTCTTGCCGATGACCTTCGGGACCGGCTCGGGCTTCGGGCCCTTGCTGACCCAGACCTCGACCTCGCTGCCGCGAGGCGCCTCGCCCGTTGCGGCGGGATCTTGTTGGACGATATCGCCGGCGGGGACGGCGTCGCTGTAGATCTGGTGTCGCGGTCCCAGCGCGAGGTGCGCCTTGCGGAGCGCGGCCGTCGCCTCGCCGACGGTGAGGTGCGTGAGGTCGGGGACCGGCACCGGCGGCGGGCCGAGCGAGGGCACGAGCGTGACGACCGAGTCCCTTCGGACGGACGAGCCGGCCTCCGGCTCCTCCCGAATCACGGTGCCTTTTGCGAAGCGCATCGAGTAGCGCCCGGCGGCGATGCGCACCGTCAGTCCGGCCTCGTTCAGGCGTGCGGATGCCGCCTCGACGTTCAGCCCGACGACGTGGGGGACGTCCACCCTGTGCGGGATCAGGTACGTCCAGGCGCCCCACCCCGCCGCCGAGAGCGCGATGAGCGCGAACAGGCCGCCGAGGAGCCATCGACCGCGCCGCCTCCTGCCGCGGCGGGTGCGGGCGATCGTCACCGTCGGGGCGCGGCGAGGGTCATCGGCCGGCGTGAGCTCGGGCGCGGCGTGGACGAGCTCGGCGACGGGCTGCGCGGGCGGAAGGTGTCGGGCCTCGGCCGCGAGGTCGCGGCGGGCCTCGAATGCCGACTCGGGTCGGAGCTCGCGGTCCTTCTCGGTCATCGAGGCGACCCACGCGTCGAGCCCCTCGGGGACGGTGGGGTTGACCGACGAGGGTCGGGGCACGCGCTCGCGGACGTGCTTGACGGCGATCGCGACCTGCGTCTCGCCGGAGAACGGGACGCGGCCGGTGAGGAGCTCGAATGCGACGATCCCGAGCGAGTACAGGTCGGTGCGCGGATCCGCCGGCTCGCCTTGGAGCTGCTCGGGTGCGAGGTACTGGACGGTTCCCGCCACCGTGCCGACCTCGGTGACGCGAGAGTCCGCGTAGGCGCGCGCGAGCCCAAAGTCCGCAACCTTCACGATGCCCTCGCGAGTCACGAGCACGTTCTCGGGCTTCACGTCGCGGTGGACGATGCCCTGGCGATGCGCGTGATCGAGCGCGGCGAGCACCTGGAGCACAACGTCGGCCACCTGTGCCGGGGCGAGCACCCCCTGCTCGTTCAGGATCTCGCGCACGCTCATCCCGCGCACGTACTCCATGACCATGAAGTAGATGCCGTCGACGGCACCCCAGTCGTGGACGGCGACGATGTTGGGGTGCGAGAGTCCCGCCGCGGCGCGCGCCTCGCGGCGGAATCGGTCGACGAACCCTGCGTCGGCCGAGAGGTTGCGGTGCAGGACCTTGATCGCTACCTCGCGCGCGAGGACCGCGTCGTAGGCGCGGAAGACCTCGCCCATGCCGCCGGCGGCGATCCGCTCGACGACGTGGTACCTGCCGTCGAGGGTCGTTAGGCTGAAGGCGTCCGAACGGCTCCCGGGCCGCTCGGGAATGGTGCTCCTGGACGTGGCCGATCCTCCCGTCGAGGGCGAGCTGTCTGGGGGGCCGAGATCCAATTGTAGGGGGTAGGTCGGCCGGGATGGCGGAAGCGTCGAACGCCGAGACCTTCCAGGACGCGTTCGCGAGGATCGAGAGCGCGATCGCGGCCGGTGACACCGACCTTGGCGGGTTGGGGTTCTGGCGCCTCCTGCGTCAGGTGAAGGCCGACCCCGTGCTCGCCGACCACTGGGCGGACCAGGTCGGGCGGATCGACCGGGCCGCCTTCGAGGCGCGGGTGCGTCTGCGGTTTCCGGTCGCGTTCGGGAACGCCGCGCTGGCGCTCGGCACGCTCGTCGGGGCCGCGGCCGTCGTCCTCGCGCTTCGGGTCGCGAACCCGGCGCTCGCGGGCGTTGCGCTGATCGCCGCGGGTGTGATCTGGTCGATCAGCCTGCACGACCTCGCGCACTGGGCGGCGGGGCGGATGGTCGGGATCCGCTTCACCCATTCCTTCATCGGCGGTCCGTTCCCGCCGCGGCCGGGGCTCAAGATCGACTACGCCAGCTACCTGCGCGCCTCTCCGGTGGAGCGGGCGTGGATGCACGCCTCCGGCGCGCTGGCGACCAAGGTCGCCCCGTTCGCGGCGCTCGGGTTCTGGTGGGCGAGCGACGCGCCCGCCTGGTCGGCCTGGGTGCTGGTGGCGCTCGGGCTCGTTCAGGTCGCGACCGACGTAGCCTTCTCGACGAGATCGAGCGACTGGAAGAAGGTCCGTCGCGAACGAAGCGTGGCGCGCGCGCACCTCTCGCGGCGCATCTGACGTCCGAGTCGGCCACGCGCGGATCCGAGTCCGTCCGATAGACTGGTGCGCGAACCACCGGGGAGCTCGGGCGACCGGGCTGAGAGGGCGGCAGATCGCGCCGCCGACCCGCAGAACCTGAACCGGGCAATGCCGGCGGAGGGAGCCATGGACGCGAAGGCGCTTCCGCTCCGGGTGTATGTGGTCACCTCGAGCGGGCTCGCCCCGGGCCGAGGACACGCTGAGGTCGCGCTCGCCGCAATCGAGGGGGGTGCGAGCGCGGTTCAGCTCCGGGCCCCGGAGCTCGACGACGACGATCTCCTGCGGCTCGCGGCCCGTTTGGTCGGGCCCTGTCGCGAGGCCGGCGTCCTGCTCGTGGTCAACGACCGGGTCGAGGTTGCCGTCCGAAGCGGGGCAGACGGGGTCCACCTCGGGCAGCGAGACGAGCTGGAGGGGGCCCGCGAACGGCTCGGTCCGGATCGCGTGCTTGGGATCAGCGTGCGGACCCCCGCGCAGGCCCGCGCTGCCGAGCGCGCCGGCGCCGACTACCTCGGGGTGACGGTCTGGGCGACGCCGACGAAACCGGAGGCGATGCCGGTCGGGATCGAGGGGCTGCGGGATGTCGTGGCGGCGACCCGCCTTCCGGTGGTGGGGATCGGCGGGATCACCGCGGCGAACGCCCGCCGGGTGCTCGACGCGGGCGCGGAGGGAGTGGCCGTGGTCTCGGCGGTCGGCGCCGCCCCCGACCCGGTGGCCGCGACGAGGGAGCTGGTTGCCGCGGTCACCACGAGCGTGAGCGAGCGGAGGGAGCGATGACTGGGCAGCGTCTTGGCAAGGCGACGGCGGAGCTGTTCGAGCGGGTCATCCTGCGACGCTTGGGGGCGCCGGACCCCGACGTGTTGGTGGGGCCGCGCCACGGCGTGGACGTGGGCGTGGTCCGCGTCGCCGACGGCGTCGCGATGGCCCTCACCGCCGACCCGGTGTTCGTGGTCCCGGCGTACGGATGGGAGCGCGCGGCCTGGTTCGCGGTCCACATCCTGGCCTCGGACGCGGCGACCTCCGGGCTGCCGCTTCGATGGATGGCCGTCGACCTGAACCTTCCGCCGGAGATCACCGACGAGGACCTCACGACGCTGTGGGAGGCGTTCCACCGTACGTGCGCAGACATCGGGATCGCGGTCGTGACCGGCCACACCGCGCGGTACGAGGGCTGCACGTGGCCGATGGTCGGGGGCGCGGTCTGCATGGCCGCCGGACCCGAGGACCGGTTCGTCACGCCGACGATGGCCCGACCCGGCGACAAGGTCGTCGTGACCAAGGGCGCGGCGATCGAGGCGACGGCGCTCTTCGCCGCGACCTTCCCCGAGCGCCTGGCCGCAGGGGTCGGCCTCGAGACCGTGACGGCGGCCGACGCCCTCTTCACGCAGATGACGGTCGTGCCCGAGGCGACCGTCGCACGCGAGTTCGGCCTGCGGGAGGAGGGGGTGACCGCGATGCACGACGCGACGGAGGGCGGCGTGTTCGGGGGCCTCACCGAGGTCGCCGCGGCCTCCAACGTCGGCATGCGCATCGAGCTCGAGGCGATCCCGGTCCGGCCCGAGGTACGTGCGGTGTGCGAGCACACCGGGATGGACCCCTACGCCTCGATCTCCGAGGGAACGCTCGTTTGCACGGTGGTGCCCGACCGCGCGGACGCTTTCGTGCGCGCGTGCGCCGACGCCGGCATCGAGGCGGTTGTTGTCGGTGAGACGACGGAGCCGGAGCGCGGCACGGTGCTGGTCACGGCGGAGGGGGAGCGACCGCTGGAGCACCCCGGACTCGATCCGTTCTGGGGAGCGTTCGGACGCTGGGCCGAGGAGGCCGCGGGGATCCGCGAGAGCGCGTAGGGGTCCCGGGTCCGACGGGACCTTCGTCACTGAACCGGGTCGTGGCAGAAGGCCACGCTCGGGTCGGGGGGAACCATGTCCGACTCCGACGTGCGCTCGTCGGTCGACCGGTGGGCGGCCGCGGGACTCATCACCCGGGAGCAGGCGGAGGCCATCGAGGCCTTCGAGCGGGCGGGAGCCCCGGCGCCGAGGCGCATCCCACTGGTGACCGAGGCCCTCGGGTACCTGGGCGCGGCGCTCGCGCTCGCGGCCGGGGTCGCGTTCCTCGGGCAGATCTGGGACGAGCTCTCCAGGGTCGCCGAGCTCGCGATCCTCGCGACGGGCGCGGTCGCTTTGTGGTTCGGCGGCTGGCTCGTTCGCGGCGCCGAGGACCCGGCGCCGCGCAGGTTGATGAGCGTGCTGTGGTTCCTGTCCGTGGGCGTCGCGACCGGGTTCTTCTTCGTGCTCGGGTCGGAGGACGACCCCGAGACCGCCTGGCTCGTCGCGGGGATCGGGGCCACGCTCTACGGGGGGGTCGTGTGGCGTGCGAGGAAGACCCCGCTCCAGCTCCTGGCCGCGTTCGGCGGGCTCGAGATCGCGGCGGTCGCGGGCCTGCTGGTGGCGTGGGAGGACGTTCCCGGGTGGACGGTCGGGGCGGTGGTCTGGGCTCTCGGCCTGGCGCTGGTGCTCGCGGGTTGGGCCGGCGCGGTGAGACCCAGGACGGCGGCGTATGCGATCGGGTCGCTCGCGGCCGTCGTCGGCCCCCGCATCGGCGAGGTGGACTGGCCGATGTTCGTGGGGCTCGCGACGGGCGCGGGGCTGATGGCCCTGTCCGTGGCCGTACACCGGACGGTCCTCCTGGGCTTCGGTGCCGTCGCGGTCTTCATCTATCTGATGGGGATCACGCTCCGCTACCTGGGTGAGACGATCGGCGCGCCGCTCGCGCTGTTGGTCGCGGGCGTCGCGCTGCTCGCGGTGGCCCTCGTGACCGCCCGCTTGCGGCGGCTGACCACGCCGGCCGACGTCGCGGCGGCCCCACGCGGCTGAGGCGCGGCTCCTCCATCGCGCGACCGGCCCCGCGGTAGGGTTGTCGCCGGCATGGACCTCGTCGTCGTGGGCGATGTGATGGTGGACGTCAGCGTGGAGGCGCCGGCGCTCGCGAAGGGCGGCGACGTGCACGGTCGTGTCCGGCTGCGCCCGGGCGGGAGCGCGGCGAACGCCGCGGTGTGGGCGGTCGCGGCCGGCGCGCACGCCCGAGTGCACGGTCGGGTGGGCGACGACCTCGCGGGAGCGCTGGTTCGGGGCGAGCTCGAGCGACGAGGGGTCGAGCCGGCGCTCGCCGTCGACCCCTCCGCGCCGACCGGCTCGCTGCTGGTCGTCCGGGAGGCGGGAGAGCGCTCGGTTGTGGCCGACCGCGGAGCCAACGCGGCGATGACCCCGGCCGACCTGCCCTCGCGGGTCGATGCCGACGCCGTGCTCGTGTCCGGCTACCTGCTTCTGCAGCGGGGATCATCGGCAGCGGCCCGCGCCGCGCTCGAGCGGTCGCGAGCTCGGTACGTTGCGATCGACGCCGCGTCCTGGTCGCTCGTCCGCGAGTTCGGCGTCGAGGCGTTCTTCGAGGCGACCGCCGCCGCGACGGTGCTGCTTGCCAACCGTCGCGAGGCTCGGATCCTGACGGGCCTCGAGGGAGAGGACGCGGCGGAAGCGCTCGCGCGCCGATACGCGGTCGTGTGCGTGAAGCTCGGCGGCGAGGGCGCCGTCATGTCGTGGGAGGGTCTGCTCATTCGCACCGGTGTCGACCCGGTCGAGGAGGTCGACGCGACCGGGGCGGGCGACGCGTTCGACGGCGTCCTGCTCGCCTCGCTCGTCGCCGGCGCATCGCCGGGCGAGGCACTGCGGGCGGCGTGCAGGGCCGGTGCCCGGGTCGCCGGGAGCGGCGAGCTGTGGCCGGAGGAGTTCGTGGGGTGAGCGACCCGCCCCCGCTCCACCGAGATCGGGGCCTCCTCCGAGACGGGCGCCCGGTCGTCGCCGTGGAGTACCGGCGCCGCGGCCGCGCTCGCTAGCGGAGCCAGGTCTTGGCGATGGCCTTGGTGAAGTTCCAGCCGTAGCGGAGAGACTTTGGCTTCTTGGAGACCCCGCCGCGGCGGGTGAGGAAGGTGACCGGGACCTCCAGGACCCGCGCGTGCTGCCGCAGCGCCTCGATCGTCACCTCGGAGGTCCAGAACTGGTCCTGTTCGAGCAGGAGCTTTCGAAGCGTCTCCGCACGGGTCGCTCGGTAGCCGCTCGAGATGTCGGTCACGCGCTGCCCGGTGAGGATCGTGACGAGCCACGAGAAGAAGTGCACGCCGGCGTGGCGCACCAGGCTCTCACGCTCGAAGTCGCCCAGCATGCGCGAGCCGTTCACGTGGTCGGCCTCGCCAGCGATGATCGGCTTGACGAGCGTCGGCATCTCCTCGGGCTGGTGCTGTCCGTCGGCGTCGATCGACACGACGATGTCGGC
>Ga0070741_10007426_pt1 | contig 22666 bp, 20 predicted proteins | sample Coa_R1_4_FD_66440 | JGI IMG/M metagenome (GOLD analysis project Ga0070741, IMG submission 66440) | Surface soil microbial communities from Centralia Pennsylvania, which are recovering from an underground coalmine fire - Coalmine... | ecosystem: Environmental > Terrestrial > Soil > Unclassified ... | reverse complement strand
ACGGGACATCTAGCCATATTTCGGGTGCGGCCTCAGGTCCGCCAGATTATTGCGGACAGTTACCCCCCCGATTCGGGGGGGTAACTGTCCGCAATGATTTCCGAAGCGCTGCGCCGAGCCCGCGCAGACCGGGACGCCGGCAACGCAGCTTATCTTGGAACGCTCCCATCTGGCACCTAGACGAAGGCGCTTGTGCCGGTGATCGCGCGGCCGACGATCAGTGTGTTGATCTCGCGGGTGCCCTCGTAGGAGTAAATCGCTTCGGCGTCCGCGACGAAACGGCCGACGTGGTTCTCCAGCAGGATGCCGTTGCCGCCGAGCAGTTCGCGGGCGTACCCGACAGTCTCTCGCATCCGCACGGTGCAGAACGCCTTGGCGAGCGCCGAATGGTGGTCGTACGCCATGTCGTTCTGCTGGAGCGCGGATAGCCTGGCGCACAGGCACGCGGACGCGGTCACGTTCGCGAGCATGCGCACCAGCAGGTCCTGGACCAGCTGGAACCCGGCGATCGGGCGGCCGAACTGCTGGCGTTGCTTCGCGTACGCGAGCGCGTGCTCGTACGCGCCGCGCGCGCAGCCGGTAGCCTGCCAGGCGACCCCGGCCCGGGTGAGCCGCAGCACCGCGGCGGTGTCCCGGAACGTGTTCGCGTTCTGCAGCCGGTTCTCCTCGCGAACGCGCACCCCGTCGAGCGTGATGTGGGCGTTCTGCACCACCCGCAGCGCGATCTTGTCGCGCATCTTCGACGGCTCGAACCCGGGTGTGTCCTTCTCCACCACGAAGCCCTTGACCTGGCCGTCCTCCAGCGACCTGGCCCAGATCACTACGTAGTCGGCGAACGTCGCGTTGCCGATCCACTTCTTCTGGCCGTCCAGCACCCATTCGTCGCCGTCCCGGCGCGCGGTGGTGGTGAGCCCGCCGGCGGCGCCGGAGCCGACGTCCGGCTCGGTGAGCCCGAACGCGCCGATCTTCTCCATCCGGGCCATCTCCGGCAGCCAGCGCTGCTTCTGCTCTTCGGACCCGCACAGGTAGATCGAACCCATGGCCAGCCCGCTGTGCACGCCGAAGAACGTCGCGATCGAGGAGTCGACGCGGGCCAGCTCCATCGCGACCATGCCGTCCAGCAGGCACCCGCCACCGGGGCAGCCGTACCCGTCGTAGGACAGGCCTGCGATGCCCAGCGAGCGCATCTCGGCCACGATGTCGTGCGGGAACTCCTCCCTGATCCAGTACTGGTTGATGACCGGCTGGACCTCCTTCTCCAGGAAGCTCCTGATCCGGTGCAGCAGGTCGCGGCCGGACGGCTCGAGGGTCTGTTCCAGCAGATAGAAGTCGGCGTCCGTCACTGGTGTCACGTCGTCTCTCCCTCGTTGAGAAAGCCAGATACGACCGGGGCCAGCTCGGCTGCCTCGGTCACCAGGGCAAGATGCCCGCCCGGGTGCAGGTGCAGCCGGGAACCTGGGATGAGCCGGTGCATGAGGCGGGCGTTGGCCAGCGGGATGAGCGGGTCGTCCCGGCCGGCGATGATCAGCGTCGGCAGCCGCAGCGTGGGCAGGAACGGCAGGCTCGTCCAGCCGGCCCCAGCGGCGAGCTGGTAGAAGTAGCCGAGCGGTGAGCCGACCCGGTTCCCGTTGTGCATAGTGGCGGCGACCCCGGCCGGATCCTCCCTGGCGGACCCGCCATAGAGGTGGCCGGCGACCTTTTCCAGGTAGCCGTGGTCCAGGTACCGTTGCGGCGTCACCATGTGCTTCAGCACCGACGGCCTGGCCGGCACCATCACCGCGCCGGTCGCGGTCGCGACCAGCACCAGCCGACGGCACCGGCCCCGATGGAAGGCGGCGAAATGCTGGGCCACGGCGCCGCCCCAGGAGATGCCGAGGACGTCGGCGACGGGATGGCCGAGTTCGGTCAGCAGTTCGGCGACCAGCCGGCACAATCCGCCGAACCGGTAGGGCCCCGGCGGCAACGGCGAGCCGCCCACGCCGGGCGGATCGAACCGGATCACCTCGATCGCGGGGTCCACCTCGCTCACGAACGGTTCGAGGAGCTCGAGACTCGCACCTATGCCGTTCAGCAGAAAAAGGGGGAAGCGGGATCCACGCCGGCCGGGGCGGACGGCAACCTTGATCTTCCGTCCGCGCACCGAGACAGTACGGATCTGCGTCTCAGTGGTCGTGGACATAGGTACCCGGCGCCGGGGACAGTACGGGGTACGCCTCGCTGCCGAGGCGCTCCGGGATGGGGCGGCGCTCGCCGCCGCGCTCGGCGAGCCAGGCCGCGTAATCCGGCCACCAGCTGCCGGCGAGGGTGCTGGCGGCGGCGAGGAACTGGTCCGGATCCGCCGGGTTGGCCGGTCCTGTCCGGAACGACGCCTTCGGGTTGCTCGGCGGATTGACCATGGAAGCTATGTGCCCGCTGGTGGACAACACGAACTTGACGTTCCCGCCGAGCAGCTGGGTGCTCCGGTAGCACGATTGCCACGGGCAGATGTGGTCCGCGATGCCCGCGATCACGTAGGAGTCGACGTCGACCGCGGCCAGGTCGACCGGCGAGCCGAGCATCGTCGCGGCGTCCGGCTTGGTCAGCGCCCCGGTCAGGCCGAGCGTGATGAAGTCACGGTGCAGTGCGGCGGGCAGCCGTGTCGTGTCCGCGTTCCAGTGCAGGATGTCGAAGGCCGACGGCGGCTTGCCGAGCAGGTAGTTGTTGACCCAGTAGTTCCAGATCAGGTCGTCCGGCCGCAACCACGCGAAGACTTCGGCCAGCGCGCGTCCGTCCAGGTAGCCCAGGCGCCGCGAGACGGCCATCGCGGCCGCCGCGGTGCGGTCGCTGACCATCGCCGCCGCGGTGCCCGCCCTGGTGTGATCCAGCACCGTGACGCCGAGGCACAGCCCGGCCAGCCGATCGAGCTGGTTCGTCACGTTCAGGTGCGCGGCGACCATGGCGGCGAGGATGCCGCCGGAGCACAGCGCGCACACGCTGGTCTTCGCGGCGCCGCAGATCACCCGCGTCGCGTGCAGCGCGTCGGTGAGTGCGTCCCCGTACCGGTCCAGGCCCCAGTCCCGGTGCCTGGCATCCGGGTTGCGCCAGGACATCACGAACACCTGTAGTCCCTGGCCGACCAGGTACTCGACCATGCTCCGGCCGGGCGACAGGTCGGTGATGTAGAACTTGTTGATCATCGGCGGGACGATCAGCACCGGGAACTCGTACACGGTCTCGGTGGCCGGCTGGTACTGGATCAGCTCGAACAGCTCGGTCCGGTACACGACGGCGCCGGGGGTGACCGCCAGCGTCTTGCCGACCTCGAACGCGCCGGACGGCACCATCGACGGCACCCGCGGCTGCGTGGTGAGGTCCTCGGCCAGTGCGCGCAGCCCGCGCACGACGTTGCCGCCGCCGGTGTCGATGAGCTCCTTCCACGCCGCCGGGTTGACCAGCGGGTTGTTGCTCGGCGCGGCCGCGGCGAGGAGGTTGGTCAGCAGGAACCGGACCCGGGTGTCGTCGCGCCAGTCGAGGTCCGCGCCGTCGAGCAGCGCTTCGGCGGACGCCGCCGTCGCGAGGTAGGCCTGCACCAGCCTTCTGAGCAGCGGATTGCCCCGCCACGCCGGGTCGGCGAACCTGCGGTCCCTGGGGTGCGGCGCCAGCGCCGAACGGCCGGCCGCGATCCGGTACAGCTCCCTGGTGAGTCCCGCGGCGCTTTGTGCCGCCGGTCCGGGCCGACGAGCCAGCGCTTTGGTCAGGCGCAGCACGGAGCTGTCCGGCCGGAGCATCCGCACGATGCCGAGCGCCGCGTCGGTCAGCAGCAAGTCGAGCCCGCCCGCCGCGTCGACGGCGCCGTCCGCCCACGCGCTCTTGGTGTCCTCGCCCATGGAATCCTCCTCTTGGCCAAGCATGCTCTTGGTCTGGGCGGATTCCTATAGCTAGCTGGTCAGCGCGGGGCTAGCTCGTTCCTCGACTTCGACGTGGTCGAGCAGGAGCAGCGCGAACAGCTCAGCCTCGTCCTCGTCCCGCGGTGAGTAGCGGGTTCTGGTCAGCGTGGTGACGACCAGTCCGGGGTCCATGGACGGGAGCAGCAGCCGGGCGATCTCGCTCGTCGCCGCCGGTGCGCCCGCGTGGCCGAGCAGCAGGTGCCCGAGCTCCCGCGCGATGACGTGCAACTGGGTGACCGCCGGCGCGTCCCGCGGGTAGAAGATGTAGTCCTCGTCGGCGGTGGCGATGCACAGGCCCTTGGCGGCGCCGGGCGCGGCGACCAGCCGCAGCGCGCGGCCGCGATCGCACCCCAGCCCCAGCCGGAACCGCTCCAGGTCGAACGGCCGCGGCATCGGCAGCGCCCGGATCACCTCCAGGCACCGCGCTCGAACCCCCCGGTCAAACACACCCCAACTCTACCGCCGCGTCCCACCAGCCCCAGCGTGCGCCCGCCCGGCGGCGTAAAAGGTGGCTATTCATCAGGCGTGAGACGACTGGATTCGTACAAGCGTACGACTCAGTTTCAATGCGTTAGCGGTGCTGGCGTGTTGATCGCGAAGCCTTTTGCCCCCGTTTCGGGGGTAAAACTCTTCGCGATCATGAACGGAACCACGCGAGCAGAGGTGCACCGCCGCACATAGCAGGGCAAACCGGCAGCCTCCCCAGGCATCCGGTCCTCGGACTCGAAGGCCTGCTCCCGACACTCCCGGAAGGCGGCCTCAGGTCGGATGCGCAGCCTGCAGCGCTTGCTGAACAGCTGCCGTAAAAGGTACATTCGGGACGATTCGCCCCGACGGCCACCGTCGTTGAATTATCGTGTGCGAAAAGCGCCGGATACCCGGCGCTTTTCGCACACGATGACGAAGCCTTGGTTGCGTGGCGCGGGGCAGGGCAGCGGTGGCTGCCAGGATCAGTGAGGGACTCGATATCGTATGCAACGCGATGAAGTTCTTCTGGGAAGTGTTCGTCACGATGCTCGTGATCACCGATCCGCCGGGCATCGTGCCGGTGTTCCTCGGGCTGACGAGGGGCCGCTCTGACCGGGACCGGAACACGCTGGCTTTGCAGGCCGCGGTCGTCGCGTTCGGCGTGATCGTGGTGTTCGCGCTGTTCGGCCGGTCGATCCTCGACTACCTCGGCGTCGGCCTGCCTGCCCTGGAGGGCGCCGGCGGGCTGCTCTTGCTGCTGGTCTCGCTGGAGCTGCTGACCGGCAAGTCGAGTGAACCCACCGAGCAGGACCTGCGGACCGCCAGCGTCGCGTTCGTCCCGCTCGGCACGCCGCTGCTGGCCGGGCCGGGTGCGATCGTCGCGGTCATGCTGTATGTCCAGCGTGCACACGGCGTGGCCAACTGGATCGCGCTGGCGGCGGCGATCGTCGGCGTCGCGGCCGCGGCCTGGCTGGCGATGCGGTTCTCGGCGGTGATCCACCGGATGTTGACCGACAACGGGGTGGAGCTGCTGACCCGGATCGCCGGCCTGCTGCTGGCGGCGATCGCGGTACAGCTGGTGGCGAATTCGGTCATTGCGTTCGTCCACAGCGCGTGATCAGGTTTGTGTGGTAGGAAACTGCGGTGAGCGCAAGCATCAAGCAAGTGCCGACGCGCACGGGCAACACGTGGCTCGTCGGCGACGACGAGGAAGTCATCGTCATTGACCCTGGCACCGACGCCGCGACCGTGCTGGACGCGGTCGGCGACCGTGAGGTCATGGCGGTGATCTGCACCCATGGTCACGCGGCGCACGTCACGGCGGCGATCGAGGTCGCCGACCGGGACGCGGCGCCGATCGCGATGCACCCGCTGGACCGGGTCTGGTGGCGCGAGGTGCATCCGGACGAGGACCCGGACATCGACATGGCGGACGGCGGCATGTTCGAGGTGGCCGACGTCCGGCTGGAGGTGATCCACTCGCCCGGGCACAGCGCAGGCTCGGTGAGCCTGTACTGCGAGGAGCTGGAGGCGGTGTTCACCGGCGACACGCTGCTGGCGTCCGGCCCGGCCGAACACGACGGCGAGTTCCCCGACATGGCAGGCCAGCTGACCGCGATCGGCGAGCAACTGCTGACGTTGCCGCGGAACACCCGGGTCCTGCCCGGGCACGGCGACGAGACGACGGTCGCGGCCGCCGAGAAGCAGTTCGACTCCTGGGCAACGGCACGTGGAACAGCTGCCCCTTGAGGGGATGCCGCGCCGGCTCTACACGTGCACGCCGACGCGGCTGGCCACCTGGCTGGACTGCCCGCGGCGGTACCGGTTCAGCTACCTGGACCGGCCGCCGCCGCCGAAGGGGCCGCCCTGGGCGCACAACAGCCTCGGCGCGAGCGTGCACAACGCGCTGGCGGGCTGGTGGCGGCTGCCGCTGGCCCAGCGTACGGTCGGCGCGGCCGGCACGCTGCTCGACCGCGGCTGGATCGACGAGGGGTTCGCTGACGAAACCCAGTCGGTTCGGTGTCGCGAGCGGGCCAGGGACATGGTGGAGGGGTACGTCGCGCACCTCGATCCGGCGGACGAGCCGCTTGGCGTGGAGCGCACGGTGGCGACCAGGACCGACAAGATCGCGGTATCCGGGCGCATCGACCGGCTGGACTCCCGGCACTTCGACGACGGGCCTGAGCTGGTCGTCGTCGACTACAAGACCGGCAGGCACGTGCTGACCACCGACGACGCCCGCAGCTCGATGGCGCTGGCGATCTACGCGCTGGCGGCGGGCCGGGTGATGCGCCGGACGTGCCACCGGGTGGAGCTGCACCACCTGCCGACCGGTGAGGTGCTGGCGTGGTCGCACACCGATCAATCGCTGGCCAGGCACCTCAGCCGGGCGGAGGATATCGCCGACGAATGCGCCGCGGCGGACGAGCGGATGGGGGAGGGCCTGCCGCCGGAACGCTACGACGAGGTATTCCCGCCGCGGACCGGTCCGGCCTGCGGCTGGTGCGACTACCTGCGGAACTGTCCCGAAGGCGCGGCGGCTGCGGTTCGCCGGCGACCGTGGGACGGCCTCAGCCTTGACTAGGGAGTCCGGGGGAGCCGCCGGGGATTACGCCTTCTCCGCCGCATCCCAGAACGCGGTCAGCGCGCTCGCCGTGGTGGCTGGCGCCTCCACGTTCGGTGAGTGCACCGCTCCCGGAATGCACAGCCGCGTGGCGCCGAGCCGCATGGCCATGTCCTCCTGGACGGCGGGTGACCACGAGTTGTCGTTCTCGCCGTAGATGACCAGTATCGGGACGCCGGCGTTGCGCGCCAGCTCGTCGGTCCGGTCCGCCGCGGTGAGCAGGTGCCTGGCCATCGCGATGAGGCCGGCCGGATCGTTGCCGAGCATTCGTTCCCTGAGGAACGCGACGATGGGATCGGGCACCCCGGCCGCGACCGCCTGCGGCTCAAGGTGAGTTTTCCACAGGTCGGCGATGGCCAGCGCCTCGGGCACTATCTCGTCGTCAAGCGCGCCGAGCAGGCCGAGCATGCCGCGGAGTTCGTCCGCCCTGGCGCCGGTGAGCCCGGCCGGGCCGGAGCTCATCAGCGTGAACGACTTGATGCCGTCCTCCGCCAGGCAGTCCAGCATGGCTTCGCGCGCCACCAGCCCGCCGTACGAGTGACCGAGCAGGTGCCGCGCTCCGGTGGCCCGGGCGATCGCGGCGACGTCGGCACCTAGCGCCGCCGCCGTGTACCCGCCGGGCGTGCCCGGCGTCTGGTACTGGCCGCGCATGTCGACGGCCACCACCCGCCGCCCGGCCGCGGCGAGTGGGTCGAGCACCGCCAGGAAGTCCTCCTTGCTGCCGGTGTACCCGGGCACGAGCAGGGCGGTCTCCCGCTCGCAGACACCGGGCACCGGCAGCGCCTCAAGGGCGGCGAACAGCCCGCGGTCGGTTTTGATCTCCGTCCGCTGCACGCCGTCCGAGAGGGTGAGGGAAGTAGGTGTACTCACGGGGCCGAACCTTACCCGGCGATCCTGAACAATTGCTATCGTCCGGAGCGCCAGTCTCAGGAAGCCTTGCGCTCCGGGGCTTGCGCCCCGCCTTGCGCCCCGCCGCCGAGATCATGGCCGCCCCTGGTCCGCCGCCGTCGCCGCGACCGCGAGCGAGCGGGCTCGCCCGCGCTGGCGTCGGTCCCCTCGGTAACGGCAGCCGGACCGCCTTCGGTGCCCGCCGCGGCGAGCGGCGTACCGCTCCTGGTCCGCCGGCGGCTCCGGGCCGGGCGCGCTCCCCGGGCGGGGCTGCCACGGCCACGTGACCTGGAGCGCACCTTGCCGGTCTCGCCGATGTCCTCGATCGCCTCCGCTTCCAGGCCCTCCCGGCCGCGCAACGCGCGGGGGAGCGTTCCGGTCGCCTCGCGCGGGATGTCCAGCTCGGCATACAGGTGCTCAGAGGTCGAGTACGTCTCCTCCGGCTCGGGCTTGCCGAGCGAGAGCGCGTCGTTGATCAGCTTCCAGCGGTGCATGTCCCGCCAGTCGACGAACGTGATCGCGACGCCGTCGCGCCCGGCCCGGCCGGTCCGGCCGATCCGGTGCACGTACGCCTTCTCGTCGTCCGGGCACTCGTAGTTGACGACATGGGTGACGTCGTCCACGTCGAGCCCGCGCGCGGCCACTTCGGTGGCGGTGAGCACGTCGACCTTGCCGCCGCGGAACGCGCGCAGGGCGCGTTCCCGCTGGCCCTGGCCGAGGTCGCCGTGCACGGTGGCGACCGCGAAGCCGCGGGTGGACAGCGCGTTCGCGACCTGGTCGGCCACGCGCTTGGTCTGGCAGAACACCATGGTCAGGCCGCGGTCCTTGGCCTGGAGAACCCGCGCCAGGACCTCGATCTTGTCCATCTGGTGGGCCCGGTAGATGTACTGCCGGGTGCTGGGTGCGGACACCTTCTCATCGAGGCCCTCGGCCCGGATGTGCGTGGGGCGGCTCATGTGCCGCCGCGCCAGGGTGACCACCTCGCCGGGCATCGTCGCGGAGAACAGCATCGTCTGCCGGTCGGGCGGGGTCAGCTTGATGATGCGCTCGACGTCCGGCAGGAAGCCGAGGTCGAGCATCTTGTCCGCCTCGTCGAGCACGAGGGCTCGCACGGCGGACAGGTCGAGGTGACCGCGTTCGGCGAGGTCGAGCAGCCGTCCGGGGGTGCCGACGACGATGCCGACGCCCTTGGCCAGCGCGTCGATCTGGGGCTCGTAGGCCCGGCCGCCGTAGACGGTGAGCACGCGGACACGCATGTTGATGCCGGCCGTGCGCAGGTCCTCGGCGACCTGGATCGCCAGTTCCCTGGTGGGCACCACGACCAGGGCACTCGGCGCCTTGGCCGCCGGCGCCGAGGCGGTCAGCTGAAGCAGCGGGATGCCGAAGGCCAGCGTCTTGCCGGTCCCGGTCCGTGCCTGACCGATGATGTCGCTCCCGCCGAGCGCGAGCGGCAGGGTGAGCGCCTGGATGGGGAAGGTTTTCTCGATGCCCGCCGCGGCGAGCCCGGAGCAGATTTCTTCGGCAACGCCGAGGCTGCCGAACGGGACAGCATGATCCCGGGCGTCATCTCCGGTATCCCCGTCAGATTTCTGTGTGGTCTGGGATTGAGTTGTCAGGGGTTCCGTCCTTCATCGTGGCCCTCCCCGGTTCTGTCGGGGTCGAGCCGTATGGTGCTGGTCCGGCTGCTCTGTTACCCAGCGGAATCGCGGCGTTCCATGCGCCGCCCGCCAGGGAGCCTCGATGCCAGCAGCACGGCCACTCACCCCGGGTTTGCCCCTTTGGCTCCCAGTTCGCCAGACTCCTCGCCCGGCGTGGAATGACCGCCACTTTGTGCAACACGACCCTGGGCTGTGCTATTTCGGGCCATGCAGTCAAGCTGTGCGTTTCACTGACCGATCAGTAAAACTGACCGGCCGTGATCGAGTGTACCAGAGGCCCTCACGGACGCCCGGCGTGCCGCCCGTCCGGCGGCGCGAGGGCGGCCTCGGCTCGACGCACCGCTTGCCGTTCGGCCAAATATAACGTGATGTTCCCGAAGCCCATCCGCCGCGATTCCGGGCCGACGAACTCCAGGTAGGCGATCTTGTCCGCCGGGACGAGCACCCTGCCGCCCTTGGTCACTTCCAGCGCGAACACCGACCCGCTGCCCGGTCCGGCCTGCATCGCGGCGGACAGCGCGCGCTCGATCTCGTCCGGCGGCGTGTCGGTCTCGACGATCAGCTCGCGCGGAACGGAGTGAATGCCGATCTTGACTTCCATGCTGCCCCCTCGACCGTAGGTAACAAGATCAGTGCTCGGTCCGCGGCCATCCGCTGATACCGCGCCAGGCGAGCCTGGCGACCATCTGCTCGGCGGCCTGGCGGGTGATGTGCCCGTGGCTGCTCAGCCAGTACCTGGCGCTCACCTGGGCCATGCCGACCATCGCGATGCTGAGCAGGTGCGCCTCGTCATCGGTGATCCCGGCGTCCTCGCGGACCACCTTGCTGACCATCTCGGCGCACTCGTGCTGGACTCGGTCGAGCCGGGCGCGGACGGCCGGCTCGTTGCTGAGGTCGGACTCGAACACCAGGCGGTATGCTTGTCCCTGACCTCCGACGAACTCGAAGTAAGCGCCGAACGTGGCGCCCACCCGCTGCTTGTTCTCATCGGTGGAGCGCAGCGCGCCCCGGACGGTCTCGATCAGGCCGTCCACGCTCTCGTCCAGCAGCGCCAGGTACAACTCCAGCTTGCCGGGGAAGTGCTGGTAGAGCACCGGCTTGCTGACTCCGGCGCGCTCCGCGATCTCGTCCATGGCAGCGGCGTGGTACCCACGCTCGACGAATACCTCAAGGGCCGCGTCGAGAAGCTGCCGCCGCCGTTCGTGCCGCGGCAGCCGGTTGCTGCGCGGCCGTGCGTCTGGCGTTGCGGTCAACGTAACTCTCCGGCTGGTCGCGCGCGGTCGTTCCGCGCTCGCCCCTATCCTAAGCCGCTATCAGCGATAATCGTCATCGTCGAAGCCGACAGAGCGTTCTTGTTCGGCGGCGTCGGCCTCGTCGACGTCGAAGGAGATGTCGCGCGGCCGGGTTCTGGCCCGCGTCTCCTCGTCCTCGACGACCTCCTGGTGCTGCTCAAGGGCGTCGTCCTCCGGTGTTTCCATATCCATCTCGCTCACGTGGCTGACCTCCCGTTTTGTTCCGCTATGACCGGCGGTCAGCTGGCGCAGAGCCGCCTCAACCGCCTCCCCGTAACCGGGGAAGCCGTGCACGACGTCGGCCAGGATCGCGATCGGGACCCTGGCCCTGATGGCGAGGGTAACCTCGGCCATCCACGATGCGGCGTCCGGCCCCACCGCAGCGGCGCCGGCCAGCACGCCGGCCTTCGGGTCCGCGTACAGCTCGACCCGGCCGAGGTCGCCGTCGATCCTGGCCCGAGCCGTCCCGGCCAGGTCGGCGCCCGCCACAACCAGCCCCGGACCACCACCGGAAACCCCGACCGCGAACACCGAGGGCGTGGTGAGCACCGTCCGCGGGATCGCGCTGTAGTCCGCCTCCCGGGACGCCCCGGTTGAGCACAGGTTGGCGGCGACGATGTCCGCCTGGTACGCCGCCGAATGCGTGTGCCCGACCCCGGTTACGTCACCGGCCGCCCACACGTGCCCGCCCGCGTCCGCCACCTGGCACGTCGTCGTGGTGGGCAGCGCCGCGCCTGGCTCGACCGCGATGCCGAGCGCGTCCAGCCCGAGACCGCTCACCCGCGGCCGTCGGCCCGTGGCCAGCAGCAGCCGGTTCGCGTCGATTCTGGTCCCGTCAGCCAGCCCGAGCGTCAGGCCGTCCGCGGTGCGCTCCGCCTTGGCGGCCGGCGACCCGCAGCGCACGTCCACCCCGGACCGCCGCAGCGCCCTGGCGAGGATCTCTCCGGTGAACGCCGGCTCGTCGGGCAGCAGCCGCCCGGACGCCTCCACCAGCGTCACGTGTGAGCCGAACGCCGCGTACACCTGTGCCAGCTCACACCCGGCCGGGCCGCCGCCGAGCACGATGAGCCGTCGCGGCAGGTCCGGTGAGCACAGCGCCTCCGCGGTGGTCCACGCGGGAATGTCCGGCAGCCCTTCGATCGGCGGCGCCACCGGCTCGCTGCCGGACGCGATCACCAGATCCGTATACCGGAGCACCTCCGGCGAGCCGGCCCCCAGCGGCGCCACAGAAACCGTCCCAGCCGCGGTCACCGTGCCGGTGCCCCGGATCACGGACACGCCGGCCGACGCCAGCGCACCCAGCACGGCAGAGTCGTCGAGGCCGCCGGTCACCTCGTCCCGCCGGGCGATCGCCTGCTCCCAGGTCTCGCCGCGGGCGGCCGACACCAGCAGCGACTTCGACGGCAGGCAGGCGAGGTACGGCGACTCACCGCCGATCAGGCCCGCCTCGATCAGCGCCGTTTTCTTGCCGCCGCGAGCGGCGGTGGTGGCGACGCGTACGCCCGCCGTCCCGCCGCCGAGCACGACGACGTCGAAGTCGCCCATGTCAAACACCGACCCCCTCAGCCCTCACGGTCCGATGAGTCCGGCCGTGCCCAAGCGTCCATCATTTCAGGTGCGGCCGTAGGCTCGCTGGCAGAGTAGGTCGATAGTTACACAGTCTGGCGAAACCGTACAGACGGGCAGGAAATTGGCTCGAACGTATTGTCGAATGACAGAATCTGGACAACACTGGATGTATCAGGTGCATGGCAACCGGGGTAGGTGAACAGCATGCGCAGCATTTGGGCCGGCGCGATCTCCTTCGGGCTGGTCGTGATCCCGGTGAAGCTCTACGCCGCGACCGAGCAGCGTGACATCACGTTCCGTCAGGTGCATCGTGAGGACGGGGGCCGGATTCAGTTCCGGCGGTTCTGCACGGTCGACGGCGAGGAGATCCCGTACGCGGACATTGCCAAGGGGTACGAGCTGCCCACCGGCGACATGGTGGTGCTGACCGACGAGGACCTATCGGAGCTCCCGCTGGTGACCGCGCACCGCATCGAGGTGCTGCATTTCGCGCCGAGCAACCAGGTCGAGCCCATCTTGTCGAACAAGAGCTACTACCTGGAACCGGAGCCCACCGGCACCCGGGCTTACGTGCTGTTCCGCGACGCGCTCGAGCGGTCGGGGAAGGTGGCGGTGGCCAAGGTCGCGCTGCGCCAGCGCGAGGCCCTGGCCGCGCTGCGGGTCCGGGAGGGCGTGCTCACGCTCGAGACGCTGCTGTGGCCAGACGAGATACGCAAGCCGGAGTTCCCGTTCCTCGACGAGGACATCGAGGTCAGGCAGCAGGAGCTGAAGATGGCCGCCTCGCTGATCGAGACGATGACCGAGGACTTCGAACCCGAGGCGTTCAAGGACGCTTACCGCGAAGCGCTCGAAGCCGTCGTCCGGGCCAAGGTAGAGGGCAACGACGTGGTCCGCCCGGCCGGCGTCGACGCTCCCGAGCCGAAGGGCCAGCCCGCCGACCTGACCGAGATCCTGCGGGCCAGCGTCTCGGCGCTGAAGGCAGAGCGCGAAGCCAAGCCGGCGTCCGGCGGGAAGTCGCCAGCCAAAACCCGCGCCAAGCCCGCCTCCCGTCGCAAGGCCAGCGCGTGACCCCGATAGCGCATTGGCCTGGAGAATTCGTCGGGGAGGTGTTCGTCACCGCCGTGCCGCCGGCCGGCGGAGAGCCGGCGCTGTGCGTGCATGGCCTGGCGGGTTCGGCCCGTAACTGGACGGACCTCATGGCCGCGCTCCGCCCGCGGCTCGATTGCGTGGCCGTCGACCTGCCCGGATACGGCGAATCGCCACCCCCGCCGGACGGCGGGTACTCGATCACCGCGCAGGCGCGCACCGTCGCGACGCTGATCGAGCGGCAGGGCCGCGGCCCGGTGCACCTGATCGGCAACTCCCTCGGCGGCGCGGTCAGCGCGCGCGTGGCCGCCCGCCGCCCGGACCTGATCCGCTCGCTGACCCTGATCTCCCCGGCGCTGCCCGACCTGCGGCCCCGGATGGACCTGGTGCGCTTCCCGCTGATGAGCGTCCCGCGGGTCGGCGCCTGGGCGCTGACCAAGTTCAAGACCGTTTCTCCCGAACGACGGGTGTTCAACGTACTCGCCACCTGCTACTACGACGCGAATTCGGTCCCCAAGGAGCGATTCGACGCCGAGGTCGCCGAACTCACCCGCCGCGACGCCCTGCCCTACTCCGACGACGTCTTGATCGGCTCGGTACGGTCGCTGACCGCGGAGTCGCTGCGCGCCGGCGCGCGGTCCCCGTGGCGGGAGGCGGCGCGGATCAGCGCGCCCACGCTGGTCATCTACGGCAGCCACGACCGGCTGGTCAGTCCGCTGATGGCGGGCCGGGCGGCACGGACGATCACCGGCAGCAAAGTGGTGGTGCTGCCGCGCACCGGGCACGTGGCGATGATGGAGCATCCTGAGCTGGTCGCGGCCGAGATCGGCGTCCTGCTCGGGGGAATTCCCGTAGGCTCGGACCCGTTGCTCGGTAGGACAGGCGCACAGAATGGAGAGCACAGTGTCGCTGCCGCCGCTGGTTGAGCCGGCCGCCGAGCTGACCGTGGACGAGGTCAAGCGCTATTCCCGTCACCTGATCATCCCGGACGTGGGGATGACCGGGCAGAAGCGGCTGAAGAACGCCAAGGTGCTCTGCGTGGGCGCGGGCGGGCTCGGCTCGCCGGCGCTGCTCTACCTGGCCGCCGCCGGGGTGGGGACCCTGGGCATCATCGACTTCGACGTCGTCGACGAGTCCAACCTCCAGCGGCAGATCATCCACGGCGTGTCCGACATCGGCCGGTCCAAGGCCGAATCCGCGCGGGACAGCATCAAGGAGATCAACCCGCTGGTCGACGTCGTGCTGCACAACGAGCGGCTCGACAACGACAACGTGCTGGACATCTTCGCGCGGTACGACCTGATCGTGGACGGGACCGACAACTTCGCGACCCGCTACATGGTGAACGACGCCTGCGTGCTGCTCGGCAAGCCGTACGTGTGGGGCTCCATCTACCGGTTCGACGGCCAGGCCAGCGTGTTCTGGGCCGAGCAGGGGCCGTGCTACCGCTGCCTGTACCCGGAGCCGCCGCCGCCCGGCATGGTGCCATCCTGCGCGGAGGGCGGCGTGCTCGGCGTGCTGTGCGCGTCGATCGGATCCATCCAGGTCAACGAAGCGATCAAGCTGATCACCGGCATCGGCGAGCCGCTGCTCGGCCGCCTGATGATCTACGACGCGCTCGAGATGAGCTACCGCACCGTCCGGGTGCAGAAGGACCCGGAGTGCGCCGTCTGCGGCAAGAACCCGACGATCACCGAGCTGATCGACTACGACGCCTTCTGCGGCGCGGTGTCCGAAGAGGCCGCCGCCGCGGCCGCGGACTCCACGATCTCCGCCAAGGACCTGGCGGTCATGCAGGCCAACGGCGAGGACATCTTCCTCGTCGACGTGCGCGAGCCGAACGAGTACGAGATCGTGTCGATCCCCGGCGCGACCCTGATCCCCAAGGGCGAGTTCGTCTCGGGCGCGGCCCTCGAAAAGCTGCCCCAAGACAAGCGCATCGTGCTCCACTGTAAGAGTGGCGCACGTTCGGCCGAAGCCCTGGCGATCGTCAAGAACGCGGGCTTCGCCGACGCCGTCCACGTGGGCGGCGGCGTCCTAGCCTGGGTCGCCCAGGTAGACCCGTCCCTCCCGACCTACTAACCGCCCCCTCCCCCCTCAACAGCCCCGGCGCCTGCCCCCCACCCCCGGCGCCGGGGCCCTCCTTTCCCCACCCGCACCCCGCCACCCGCCACGCGCCGCCGCACGCCACTGCGCCACGCGCCGCCGCACGCCACTGCGCCACGCGCCGCCATCGTGCCCGCCCCGCGACGGCGCCCGCACGCCACCGCCACCGTGCCCGCCGAGGATCGTCGCCCGACATTTCATGACTTGCACCTTTTGTTGGGCGCTGGGCGAGGCGTTAGGTGTTAGAAAAGGGCTTTCTGTTAGAAAAGGCGCCGTGTTTGGCGCCTTTCTGACCGGGAGTGGGGTCCTGGTGGTCTATCAGGGTCGCTCCGCGGCGATCGGCGCTGGAGCGCGGCGTTCGCAGGGCCGCTGACGGTGCTTAGACCTCGAACAACGTGGCGGATTACCCTCTTGTGGAAGCCTGACCCTCGTTCTCGAAGGTTAACCCACCACGATGGGTTAATCCACCACGTTGACGCAGAGCCAGCTAGCGCGCTGGCGCATCGTCAGACACATGGTGCACGCAGCCCCCGCCGCTATCAGGCAGTTGCCGCAGACGGCAGGGCCGGCACATTCAAGGGCGGTCGTTGAGCCGGGCGGCCAACGCCGTTTCGCCGTGGTATGTCAGGGTATATCTTCGAATATAGGTTCAATGGGCTGGGAGGTCGCCGGATGAAGGGTGACTGGGTCGAGATCGTCATTGATTCCGGCTCTGGCGAGGCACCGCGCACGTATGAGGTCGCCGCGACTCGAGCGGGCCGCCGGGTCGAGATCACGAACCGGCGCGGGGTGGTCGAGGTCAGCGAGGTGACCAGGACGGGGACGATGGTACGGACCGCCCGGTTCATGGCCAGCAGGGTTCTCGCGCTGGTGGAGCACCCCGCGGACGGCGTGTCGCCGGTCGCTGGGGACTAGCATGCGCGAGTGGACCTTCTCCAGCCGGTTATCCGGCCGTACGCGTGGGGTTCGAGGACGTCGATAGCCGAGCTGCAAGGTCGGCCCGTGCCGGCCGACGGTCCGGAGGCGGAGCTGTGGATGGGGGCGCATCCGTCCGCGCCTTCGGTCGTGGTGCGGGACGGGCGGGCTGAAGGGCTCGACAAGGTCATCGCGGCCGCGCCGGATCGTGAGCTGGGGGCGGACCGCGCCGCCCGGTTCGGCGGGCGGCTGCCGTTCCTGCTCAAGGTGCTCGCCGCGGAGAAGGCGCTGTCGATTCAGGTGCATCCGTCGCGGACGCAGGCAGCGACCGGCTTCCGTGCGGACAACGAGCGCGGCCTGGCTCCGGGGGATCCGGCGCGGAACTACGTGGACGACTGGCCCAAGCCGGAGCTGCTGTGCGCCCTGACCCCGTTTGAGGTGCTGGCCGGCATGCGCTCCGCCGCGGACGCGCTTGGCCTGCTCCGCGCGCTCGGCGTGGCACGGCTGAAAATGGCCGGCGTCGAGATGGCGCTGGCCGCGGCTCCGCTGGCCGCGGCTCCGCTGGCCGCGGCTCCGGTGGCCGCGGCTCCGGTTGGCGGGGCGGCCGCTCCGGTCGGGTGCGCGCTGGCGACGATCCTGCAGTGGCCCGCCGAAGATCGCGCGGCGCTGATCGACGACGTGATCGCGGCCTGCTCACGGCTGGCGGCGGACGGCGCGAGCCCGTACGCGCCGGCCTGCGCCGCGATCACGCGGGTCGCCGCGGATCACCCAGGTGACATCGGCATCGTCGCTGCCCTGCTGCTCCAGCACGCCGTGCTTCAGCCGGGCCAGGCCGTGTTCATGCCGGCTGGCGGGCTGCACGCCTATCTGCGCGGCACCGGGATCGAGCTGCTCGCGAACTCCGACAATGTGGTGCGGGCCGGTCTCACCGGCAAGCACATCGACGTGCCTGAACTGCTGAAGCTGCTCGACCCCGCCGTGGCTGTGCCGATCGTGGCGCCAGAGGTCCATGGCAACGTGGCCGACTACGGCATCCGGGCGCCGGAGTTCCAGCTGTTCCGCGTCGACCTGGGCGAGGAGGCCATGCCGCTTCCAGGCACCGGCCCGCGCATCATGTTGTGCGTCTCGGGCGGTGTAACGGTACGGGATACGGTCAAGCTTGGCCGAGGTGAGTCGTGCTTCGTATCCGCCGCGGACGGCGCGGTATCGGCCACCGGCCCCGCTCGCGTCTTCGTGGCCTGCGTCGGCAGTGCGTTATAGTTACGTTGTCTTATCGCCTACGGCTGGAGAGACGAGTGGAGTTCTGAGGCCCGCGATGCCGGCCTTGCGGCATCGCAACACGTAACGGAAGCCATTCCTACGTGCTGGGAGCCGCCAGATGTCCACTGCTGCTATTACCTGCTCCGACCTTTCGTTCAGCTGGCCAGACGGCGCAGTTGTGCTGTCGGGCGTACATGTGTCGTTCGGTCCGGGGCGGACCGGGCTGATCGGCGCGAACGGATCGGGCAAGTCGACACTGCTCCGCCTGATCGCCGGGGAACTACGTCCAGGGTCCGGTGCGGTCCGAACGACCGGGGAGATCGGATACCTGCCGCAGGCCATCACGCTCGGCACCAGCCGGACCGTCTGCGACCTGCTGGGTATCACCGCTGTCCGCGCCGCACTGCACGCGATCGAGCGTGGCGAACTGGACGACGGCACGTATGCCGCCGTCGGCGACGACTGGGACATCGAGGAGCGAGCCAGGGCCTGGCTGGACCGGCTGGGCCTGGCGCACCTCGGCCTTGACGACAGCGTCGGGCAGCTATCTGGCGGCGAGACCGTGCTCGTCGCGCTTGCCGCGTTGCTCCTGCGCCGCCCCGACATCCTGCTCCTCGACGAGCCGACGAACAACCTCGATATCGACTCGCGGCACCGCTTGTACGACGCCATCGACTCGTGGCGCGGGGTGCTGATCGTGGTCAGCCACGATCACGAACTCCTTGCGCGCGTGGAGCAGATCGCTGAAGTGCATACCAATGCCGTTCTGCTATATGGGGGAAATCTTGAAGATTATGAGGAGATGATCGCGGCCGAGCAGGCGGCGGCGGTGCGCGAGGTGAGCTCGGCGGCCGCGCAGGTGCGGCGGGAGCGGCGTGATCTGCTCGAGGCCCAGACCAAGCAGGCGCAGCGGGACCGGCAGGGGCGCAAGCTGGCGGCGTCGGGCAGCATTCCGCGGATCGTCGCTGGCGGGCTGAAGCGGCGCGCGCAGGAGTCCGCGGGGCGGTCGCGTGAGCTGCACATGGAGCGGCTGCAGAGCGCGCGCGACCGGCTGACCGAGGCGGAGGACGCGGTCAGGGACGACGCGGAGATCCGGGTGAAGCTGCCCGGGACCGACGTGCCGGCCGGGCGGACCGTGCTGACGGTCACTGGAATCGACGGCGGCGGGTGGCATCCGGCCGGGGCGTTCGCCGTCTCCGAGGTTGGCGCGATCGGGGAGCTGATCGTCCGCGGGCCGGAGCGAATCGCGCTGACCGGGCCGAACGGTGCCGGTAAGACCACGCTGCTGCGGGCGATCGCGGGGACGGCTTCGCTGCCGGGTGTGGCGGTGAAGCCAGGTGCCGTGGTCGGGTATTTGCCGCAGCGGCTGGACACCCTCGACAACTCACTGAGCGTGGTCGAGAACGTGCGGGCGGCGGCGCCGTCAGCCTCGGTCAACGAGGTGCGGGCGAGTCTGGCCAGGTTCCTGTTCCGGGGCGCGCGGGCGGACATGGCGGCGGGTACGCTGTCCGGCGGGGAGCGGTTCCGCGCTGTGCTCGCCGCGCTGCTGCTCGCCCAGCCGCCGCCGCAGTTGCTGCTGCTGGACGAGCCGACGAACAACCTCGACATGGCTTCGGTCCGCCAGCTGGTCGAGGCGCTGGACGGATACCGGGGTGCGCTGCTGGTCGCCAGCCATGACGTGCACTTCCTTCGTGCTGCTGGGATCACCCGGTGGCTTCGGCTGGATCGGGTGGCTGGGCTTGCCGAGATCGACCCGCTATAAGGGGAGCGGAGCAAGCATTCGTGTTGGCCCGCGCGGTCGGCGTCGGCTAGACTGCGTGAGCGCGCCGCCGAAGAGCGGGGCGTGATGCCATTGGGGTATGGGGTAATTGGCAGCCCGACAGGTTCTGGCCCTGTTAGTCTAGGTTCGAGTCCTGGTACCCCAGCCAGCGACAACGCGGACGCCTCGATGCGTCCGCGTTTTTGCTGCGCGGGCCGGCCATTAGCGGGATCCAACGATCCAGGTTGATGCGGCGCCGCGTGCGAGGGGAGACGGGCGGATGCTGGTCAAGGCGTGCTTGAACGGCGGGACCACGCGAGATTCACATGCGGCTGTGCCCCAGCGGCCGGAGGAACTTGCCGCCGATGCCGTCGCCGTGGTTCGGGCCGGTGCGGGCGCGATCCACCTGCACCCTCGCGATGCGTCCGGGGCAGAGGTGCTGTCCGCGGCTGAAGTGCTGGCTGCGGTGGGCGCGGTGCGGGCAGCGGTGCCAGGGGTCCCGGTCGGGGTCACCACCGGGCTTTGGGCGGCCGGGGGAGACGTTTCCCGGCGGCTGTCCCTGATAGCCGGCTGGACGGGGGAGAGGAAGCCGGACTTCGCGTCGGTCAACCTGTCCGAGCCGGGGGCGGTGGAGCTGGCAGGTCTGCTCGGCGAGCTGGGGATCGGTGTCGAGGCCGGGGTGTGGACGGTGGCGGATGCCGACGCGCTCCGCGGTTTCGGGTCGGAGTTCGGACCGCTGGTGCGGATCCTGATCGAGCCGCAGGATAGGTCTGCCGCCGGTGCGGTGGCGTTGGCTGCCGAGGTCGAGGCGGCGCTGGACCGCAGTGACTTGAGCGGAGTTCCGCGGCTGCACCATGGGTACGGCATGGCGACGTGGTCAGTCCTGCGGGCGGCCGTGGCGATGGGCAGGGATATTCGGGTCGGCCTCGAGGACACGGTGGTGATGGCTGACGGGAGCCCGGCGGCTGGAAATGCCGCCTTGGTGGCGGCCGGCGTGGCCTTGGCAGCCTCAGTTGGCCTCAACGGCGGGGACGCGGTAGTCTGAACGCCGCTAGTTCTTAGCCGGCAGACTCTTGCCGGGCATGCACGGCCCCGTCGTCTAGAGGCCTAGGACGCCGCCCTCTCAAGGCGGTAACGCCGGTTCGAATCCGGTCGGGGCTACTTAATGTTCGAGCAGGTCATAGGCTGGTTCCTGGGGACACGGTACCGGCCTTCTTGATTGTCTGCCATCGATCTGCCATCAGGACTGACCGTCATCCGATGTCAGGAACAGGCTGCTGTGGGCCTTTCCTGTCGAGGCCTGATCGTTACGTCGATACGAGGTGCCGTGCCCTGTTCAGCTGTCGGCATGGAGCGTAGGGGCTGCCTGCTGACGTGCCTGGGCGCAATGTCTCAAATGTCAGGTACACTGGAGGTGTAGACAACCACAGTGAAGATGAAGACATGGCGCTAGAAGAGAACAGCTTCCTGGAGTATCTGCAGCTGCAGGGCTCTGATCCCGAGCTCGTGACCAAATCCGAGCTGCTCAGCACTGTCCGCCAGCGCGGCTACAGCGTGGGTGACCGCCAGCTCACCTTCTACATCTCGGAGGGCCTCGTCCCGAAGTCAGTCCGGGTCGGCTCGCGGGCGGGCGCGTATCCGAAGATCGTGATCCAGTTGCTGACGTGGATCTTGCGGGCGAAAGAAGGGGGCCTGTCGGTTGAGGCTATCCGTGAGCTGCTGCCAGTCTGGAAATACCTGATCCGCGCCCGGAACGAGCGCCGCATCGACCTGAACGAGCTTGAGTACATCGCCCGTCAGCATGTCCGGACCATCGAGGGCTCGTACGCTATCCCGCCGGTCGTAGCCGATGTGCTCGTCCGCAGTATCTGCACCGAGTGCAGCCAGGGCATTCTCCTGGTGCTCAAGAACGGGAAAGAACGGTCTTTGTGCGATCCGTCGACAACGGTCGGCTTCGCTATCGCGCGGCGCGGCGATGAGGAGTCCGGCGGCGAAACCGGGCCCAGGTGGATTGCGCGGACCCGGATAGCGCTCTCGGACGGCCTCGACGGCATCACCCAGGACCCGACCACAGTGATCCTCGGGCTCGGCCCGAACGAGACGCTCCCGGAGGACTCGCCGGAGTCCGGTCCGGCCCGCCGCGGCTCCAGCGACGACTTGGCGGAGACAACGTGACCAAGACGACCCGGCCCGTGTCCGACGACCCGTACCACATGCCCCCAGATCTGATGGACCTGCTGATCGAAGCGATCCCAATGCTGTGTCGCTCGAAGCCCGGGGTCCTGGCCTTCTTCCGCGGCTGCGGGATCCCAGATCGCCTCACCGCCGACCTGCGCGCGCAAGTGGAGACCGACCGAGACAGCATCAGCAAATACCAGATCACCAGGATTATCCTGACGCGGATCAACGAGCAAGGCGACCCGGCGCTGACACAGCGCCGGGAGGTGGTCCGGCGCGTCACCGGGTTCGAGGATTTCTCCGCGTGCTGGCCCGAGGATCGGCTCAAGGCGCAAGGCCTGGTTGCCGCGATCCGCGATGTAGTCAATCTGAAGGACTCGCTCACGCGCATCCTGCAGGCGCAGGACGGTGTCCTGCGCGAGCATCAGCGCGAGCAGGAAGCACAGGCCGCAGCCAAACGGCGCAAGCGCGGAGAACGCGAGGCGCTGCGGCGCAGGTTCACCGCCCTGGCCGCGATGACCGTCCCGCGCCAGCGCGGCCTGGCCTTCGAGAGCGCCCTCAACGACTTGTTCAAGCTCGACGGGCTCTGCATCCGGGAAGCATTCACCCTCGCCAGCAGCGACGGCAAGGTAGGCGAGCAGTTCGACGGCCTGGTGACGATGGGAAGCCACCCGGTCCTGGTCGAGGCGAAATGGCACGCGGACCAACTCGGCGTCAATGATGTATGTCGGCACCTCGTCCGGGTCTACGGGCGTCCGCCGGGAGTACACGGCCTGATCATCTCAGCGTCCGGCTTCGCCGTCCCGGCCATCGATGAGTGCACCCGCGCCCTGGCGAGCCGCGTCATCATGCTCGCCGAACTGCCCGAGCTGTTCATGCTGCTCGAAAACCCGGCCGCCAGCATCAGCGCATGGCTCCAGGCCAAATACCTGGCCGCG
>Ga0070741_10007425_pt1 | contig 22672 bp, 28 predicted proteins | sample Coa_R1_4_FD_66440 | JGI IMG/M metagenome (GOLD analysis project Ga0070741, IMG submission 66440) | Surface soil microbial communities from Centralia Pennsylvania, which are recovering from an underground coalmine fire - Coalmine... | ecosystem: Environmental > Terrestrial > Soil > Unclassified ... | reverse complement strand
CGGCATGGTCGAATTGATGGAGCTGTTGGAATGTGGTCACACACACTGGCCGGACAATGACATCTTCGGACATCGGCCTGCCGAACGGCGCCGCTGCCGGAAGTGCAAGCGGGGTGCGCCGCCTGACGTGACCCGCTGACCCCAGCGCCGCCGTCACCTGCGGGGGTGAAAGTCGATTACCGGATGCCCAGACAGGTCGAGCAAGTAGAAGATCACCGCGAGCAGCAGCAGCACCATCAGGATGTAGCGCAGAATGCTCATCCAGTAGGCAGTGACAGGGAACGTCTTCGCCGTCAAGTAGGTGATGCCGAACATGCAGGCGAAGATGGCGCCGACGATCAGCAGGAAGAGGAAGATTGCAACTACGGTGTCAATGCTCATGGCGCACCTCGCGTTCCGGTAAACACGTCAAGACGGGGGCGTGCCGGGGGCGGTCAGGGGCGGTGGCTTACCGCCATTGATCGCTTTGACCGTCTCGTTAAAATCCTTCCTCAGTTCCTCAACGTGCGACGCGAGCGGTCGATACTTCTTCTCCGCCTGGTCGCGGACGATGGCCAGCTTCACAATCTTCAAGAGACGCGCTGGCCACAACTCCGTTTTTTTGATGTAGTCCTGCGCTCCAGCGGAAATAACTTCGTCTTCGTCGAAGACGTAGGACGTGACAACCACAATCGGGATTTTTAGGAACGCCTCGCGCACCTTGCGGATAACCTCTAAACCGTGAGCGTCCGGCAGGCACAGGTCGAGAATGATGCAGTGGACCGTGACCTGTCCAAGCTTCTCGATGCCATTGGCAAGCGTATCCGCCGAATAGACGTTGAATGCCAGTCGAAGATTTTCGATGAAGTACAGGGCGTCCACCGGATTATCTTCAATCAGCAAGACGTTGAAGTCGGGGGCGCTGCTGGGGGGTGTGTCGGCTGGTCCGGTTGGTCCTTGTGGGTCAACGCTTTCCATCGGTTTAGCTCGGCTTTCAGGTCGATGTTTTCCGCCAGCAATTTCATCCGTTCTTCCTTGGCCGTGTCGAGGGCAACTTGCAGCGATTCAATCTTGTCCCCCTGGCGCGTCACCATGTCTCGGTAGGTGTCGGTGGCCCATGTCCGGTCGTCCTTACGTTGCTCCGTTTCGGCATTCAACTCATCAATCCGTCGCTGCTGCTGGTAGCGGAGGTACTGCCAAAGAGCGCCGCCAGTCGTGCCACTGCCGACGACGAGGGCGACAATCGCCGTCCAAAAATGCGTCCAGAAATGGTCATCCACCACGCTCCCTCCCCGGCCCCGGCTCCGTGTGGGCGACAATACCGCAGGCGGGAAGGATGGAGGAAAGGCGGACGGGGGGCGTATAGAATGGGGGCAACCGAAGGGGAGGGACGCGAGATGACAGAAGACGAGTTGCAGGCGATTGAGAAGCAATCAGCAGGCATTTACACCTGCCCATGCCACTTCGCAATTCCAAAGCTGACCGCCGAAGTGCGCCGCCTGCGCGCCGCCGAAATCAGTGTTTTCGACGCTCGCGCTGAAGGTTGGCAAGATGCGCATAACGCCCGCGAGGAGTGTGGTCATCCGTGCGCCTGTTGGCAAGACGAAAACTGGCCAGAGAGCGAGCGGAACTACAATCCAGAGACGAAGACGAGCGACCCGCCGATCAAATACCGCTGCATCATGTGCGAAGCGATTGCCGCGGCCCGCGCGGAGATGCGCGAGCGGTGCGCCGTCCTCGTAGAAACTGTTGAGCCAATTCCCTGTCCAGACGGCTTGCCCGGCTGTGAAGTGTTGCATTTCCGCGAGCGTTCACCTAGCGAACAGACCGCCGCCATCCGCGCCCTGCCGCTGGAGCCGCCTCAGCCGCCGCGGTAATAGTTCGCCGGCAGGTCCAGGTCGATGACCGTCTGATCGGGACCGGGGTTGACAGTGACTTCGACGATGTATTTCGCGCCCTGCGTCAGCAGCGCCGTCACCGCGACCGGCAGATACCCCTGATACTCGCCGTTGGACGCAACGTTGGCCAGCGTAAACGCGGAATTGGCGACCGTAGCGCGGGCTGCGGTCAGCAGTACGCCGGCCACGGTCTCGCTGTTCAGATAAACCTGCGCCACCGCGTCGTATACGCCGCTGAGCGTCACGAGGTTCTTCGTATTGATAGAAACAATCGCGCCCATGCTGGCGATTGTGCCGCAAATCGCCGCGTTTTCTCGACAGTGGACGCCTACGGTGTGCCCCATTTCGGCTGTAAGTAAGCGTAGAGTTGTGCCGGCGTCGGTGCCCCACTGCCATAGAGCAGCACTTCGCCGATTTGGTAAGCGTTGCGTCGCGCCACGAGGTCCATAAAGAGGATGAGGTTTCCGAAGGCGGTCCCCAGCGAATTGCTGCCCGCGTTTCCGCTGGCAATCTGTGTGCCGTCCACGTACAGCGCCGACGACGCGCCGTTGAGGACCATGACGAAGGTGTGGAAGTTGTTGTCGCTTGTGCCGCCGTTGATCGACGTTCCCGCCGTCTCGAACCACGTCCCGCCGCCCGCATTATCGCCCGCCTGGAAGTTGCTCTGGTCGCTGATGAACGGGTTGGTCGTTCCCGCGAGCCGCTTCGCAACCGCGGCGATGGTGTAGGGCTGTGCGACCGTGCCGATTGCCGCGTTCATGAAACCGCCGCTGCCGGCGCCGTTACCTGACGATTGCAGGACCGGCAGGCCATTCTGCACATTGGTCTTGTACACGACCCCCGTCTCGTCCGCGATCATCGGGTGATTGTTGCCGCTACTGTCGGGCACATTGACGCCCTGCGTGTGCAGGTCTTGCCCATTCGTGACTCCGGTGATGGCGTCGGCCTTCCACTGACCCAGCGGTGTCCCTGGTGCCGGCGTCTGTGTGGTGAGCGTGGCACTCTGGCTACCCGCGCCCTGAGTGTTCGTGGCCGTGATCGTGAAGGAATACACCTGTGCCGCGCCGGTCGGCGTGCCGCTAATAATGCCGGTCGTACTATTGAGCGTCAGGCCGGGCGGCAGCGAACCGCTGGTGACACTGTAGGTCGGCGCCGGGATGCCGCTGGCAGCAGTGAATGCCTGCGAATACGGCGTGCCGAGATTGATCGTCGCCGCAAAGGTCGTATAGATGTAGTGCGGCACGTTGATGAGGTTGGAGATTATCGGGCCAATTAGTCCCGCGAGTTGCTGATAGCCGGCATTGGTCGGGTGGATACCATCGCTGTTGTAGATCGGGGGCACGTCGGCGCCCGGCTGGCCCATCGCCAGCGTTGTCACGTCGGCGTAGGCGTTGGCGAACGCCGGCCAGCCGGCGAGCAGGGCGGCATTGAACGGTTGCCGGTCGGTCGTCTCCATATTGTGTCCGGCGCCGTCGTTGCCCGAGCGCGGCAGCATACCCACGGCCAATACCAGCGACCCCGCCGCTTGCAACGCCTGCCCGTAACTCTGATACCAGCCGTACACGTCCGTGTACGTGGCCAGCGTGCCGGCAAAGTCGTTCGTACCGGCGAACAGGACGGCGACGTTGATCTTGCCGACCGTCACCAATTGCAGGGCGCGCCGGTCGGTGTTGATCGCGCTCATCGTGATGCCCGGCTCGCTCAGGTTGTACTCCGTCGCCAGCGCGCCGAGTCCAAGAATCTTGTTCCACGAGCGATTGTTGGTGGCACCCACTCCTGAAGAGATCGAGTCCCCCTCTACGAGCAACACAGCCGGCGTGGAGAACATGACTCCCTGTAATTGTGCCCACGTCTGCATTTGAGCGATCTGCGGCGCCGACAGGGTAAAGGGATAGACGACGAAGTGCTGCACGGTGCCGCCCACGAAAGAATCAAGCGCCGCGTCGGCGATAATATCCAGCCCTGCCGTGGTATGCGCGATGAGAGCGGTTGTTGTGGCGCTATTGCCGTTGACGATCAGTTGTGCAGCAGACGCGCTGCCCACAACGCCAAGCAGCGCCTTGGACGTGGGCAGATACAGGCTCGTGGTGTACGTGTCGCTGGCGTCGGCGACGGCCAGCTGACCGTTACCTGCCCCGGTTGCGCTATCGTAAAAGAGCTTGATAAAGTTGCTGGGATCGTTGAGCAGCGTCCGGGCCGTGTTGGGAAAGCCCGTGCTGACCGGACGGAGATTGAGCAATTCGGCCACGAAGAAAGCCGCGAAATTCTGCGTATTGAAGGCGATGGTGCTATTACCCAGCGCCCCCGCGTTGCCCACGAGGTTGCAGACGCCGGCCTTGTAGGTGTCGTCACTGAGAGCACTGGCGCCCGCCGGCATGACAAAGTTGTTGTGATTGCCGCTCTGGTCCATCACGAACTCGACAGCGCCGCCGTCGGTCGTCTGCGGCATCGTGCCCAGCGTGTCCGAGTAGAGGCCGATGGAGCCATTGAGCCAGACGGAATAGCCGGGCACAATACCATTGGCCGTCGCCGACGCTTCATTGGACGCCGCCGACATGCCGCCTGTGTTCACCGCCTTGACGGTATAGTAATAAGTCGTGCCGCCTATCAGTCCAGAGTCGGTGTACGCCGTGCCGCTGATGCCCGTGGCAATCGGCGTCGAAGACTCGCCGCCCGGCGTCGTGCCGCGATAGACGTTGTAGGACGTAGCGCCGCTGGAGGCCGTCCACGTCAAGGCGATCTGGTTGAGTAGCCCAGCGGCGGACGCTGCGAGATTGGTCGGCGCAGCCGGCGCCAGGGTGATCGTCGCCTCGTTCGACGCTGGCCCCTCGCCGCTCGTGTTGACCGCCGTGACCTTGTAAAAGTACGTTGCGCCGGCAAGCGCCGTCGTATCGGTGTAGCCGGTCCCTGTCACGCCGCTGGTCAGCAGGGTCTCGCCGCCTGATGCGGCGCCGCGGTAGACGTTGTACGACGTGACGGTACTGCCGGTCGGTGCGGTCCAGGCCAGAATGACCGAGCCGGGTAGTGCGGTCAATCCGGTCGGCGCGCCGGGCAGCGCCGGCGGTGGCGGACTCGGCGGCAGGCTCCCGGCCGGGACAACCGTCATGGCCGCGACCGTGAGCGCCGGCTGCACAAGGACCGACGCGACCGCAACGGCGGGCTGCACGGTCAGCGAGGCGATGATGATGGCGTGGACGGTGACAGGGGGCGTGAGCGCCACCAGCGGTCGTACGATCAGCACTTCGCTCTGCGGGCGCCAAGCGGCTCGCCCCGCAATCCGCTGATGCACCAGCGCTCGCCCCACCGCCGGCGGACTACCGAGACGCTTGATAATTACTGGGAATGAGCGGCGGAAGTAACGATCTGCCGCCGTGCGCAGTGCCGTCGGGATCAGGACTGCCCGTGCGACGGCGGGCTTACCGCCTGCCCGCTTGACAAGCGGCACAAGCGCCCGTCGGAAGTAGCGGTCCACAGTAAACTGCCCGGCCTTCTGTCCGAACAGCAGCACCTTACCGATGGGCCTTGTGGACACCGCCGGCGCGGGCGGCGCCGGGCTGATGAACACACTGCGGCGGAAGGGGCGCAGCGCCGCCGTCTGCGCAAGACGCTGGACAGCCAGCGAACGAGCCAGGGCGGGCGGACTACCGGGCTTACGGACGATGGGCGGGAAGCTGCGCCGGAAGAACCGATCCGCTGCCGCCTGACTGGTCTTCTGGCCGGCGAAGACCACGACGCCTTTTTGCGGTGTCACCGGCGCCGCCACAACGCGCGGCGGCAAGATCGTGATGTTGTAGCGCGGACGGCGGACGGCGAGTTGTGCCTGTTGCTGGAGCACCAGCGCCCGCGCCACGGCGGGGCCGCGCCCTGCCGTGCGCATGAGTGGCGGGAAGGAGCGTCGGAAGTAGCGGTCTGCCGCGTGCTGGGCCGTGCGCTGGCCGAAGACGCGCACGCCGTTGACCGACGGCGGCGGCCCCGTCCTGCGGATAATGGGTGGAAACGAGCGGCGGAAGAATCGGTCAGCCGCCGCCTGCGAGGTCTTTTGCCCGGCGATGCTCAGGCGGCCTACAGACGGCAGCGGGCCAGCGCGGCGAACAATCGGCGGGAAGGAGCGGCGGAAAGTGCGGTCGGCGGCGTGCTGGGCGGTCTTCTGTCCACTGACAAGGGAGCGCGCAACGGCCGGTTGACCGCCGCCGCGAATAACCTTCGGCGCGAACGAGCGGCGGAAGAATCGGTCAGCGGCGTGTTGCGCCGTGCGCTGGCCGGTGACCAGAACGCGACCAATCGGCACCTGTGCGGGCGTCAGGCCACGCAGAATAAGCGGCGCGTGCGGCTGTCTGCGTCCGAATATGGCCACGGTTCACCTTCCGCCTCCCTACGCCCTCGCACTCAGGATGCGCGTGGAACTGAGATTCGGCATCTCCAGGGCTGTCCCTTGGTTGTTGATGGCGCGGGCGGCGTCGAGCAGTTTGTCGATGGCCGCCTTCTTGTTCTCGCTGCCGTTGAGCGATTCCGAACACTGGATTGTGAGATGCCCGGCGGCATCCCAGCGAACGGTGATGGTCCCTGATAGCTGCATTTTCTCAAGCCCTCGTTGACGTGCGGAACACCAGACTCAGCCGCTCTCTCATCATACCAATGTCCGGCACAAGCTGGTGATGCCAACCCGCGTGAAAGTCCGCGTCCATCAGGATCGCCGTGCCGTTGACGCACTCAACGCGGATGGTATCGAGGTCGCTACAGCCGCCGCCGTCCGGCACGCGATGCAGCCGCAAGGTCCGTGGCGCTCCCAGCGACAAGATGAAGCCGAAAACCGGCGCGTCGCTGTGACAGGGCGTTGCCGCCCGACCATCCCGGTAGGCTTGCAGAATCACGCCGCGGAACGAGTCAGCGTCCACTTCCGGGCAGACGAGGTTCGCCACGCGCCGCAGTTCCGCCGGCAGCGGCGCCTCGTCCACGAGGTAGGCGCTGAAGCGCCCGTCGGCGTCGTACTGGACGCGTGGGCGCAACCACTGCATCAGGAGAGCGGTCGCGGCTTCGGGGCGCTGGCGGATGGTGAGCAAGCAACAATCTCCTTTATATATCTCAGAACTCCACCGTCACGTAGCAGTACATATTCACCGTGGTCCCGAACGTCACGCGGATGCGGTTGTAGTTGGCCACAAGCAGGTAGGGGCGGTAGCCGAGCGGAAACTGCTCGATGAACTGGTTGGTCGGCGCGATCATCTGCGGGCCCGCCAAATTGCGCGTCGCCGTCGTGCTACCCTCGATGGTCGCCGTGTAGCCGGTCGTTGTCGTGGACAGCGTGAAGAACGTCGTGTTGATGTTGGCCTGCACGGCCTCCGCGTCGAGCTGGGTGATGTCGGCCGTCGCCGTCGCTGTCACGGTCGCATTGACCGTGCCGGTGTCGATGAGCTCCACCTGCCCCGGCGTGGCCGCGGCGCTGCCGTCGAAGGAGACACCCCATTCGACGATGCGTCCCGGCACGTTGGCCAGTTTGACTTGCAGCATCGTCTTGATGCTTGTGCCCGTGGCCACCTTGACCGGGGCCGCGGTCGTGTTGACCGCGCCGTTGAAAATTGTGAATAGCATGACACTGCTCCGTTAGTAAAAAGCCGCCGTTTTCACCGCCTGCTGAACAATGAGCGGTCTGGCCGCCACCACGCCGCCTCCGCCCGTCGCCGGCTTCAGCGCCAGCTGGGCACACACGAAATTGTCGCCCCAGTTCGTAGCTCCCGACCAGCTCGGATCGCCGCTGTACGACCCCGACGCGATCTTGTAGGCGGCGCCGAAGGTCAGGTAGTCGTTGCCGTCGTTGCAAAACGCGATCTGCGAGAACCCACTCGGCAGCGCGAAGTGTGTCGTGTCCGTGCTGGCTGGCAGGCAGAACGTCAGAATCAGGTCGTTGGCGACCGTCGTCGTCAGGGTCGTCCCTGGTTCCACTGGGGCCGTGGCCGGCCCCTTGAACTGCCCGTTGCTGCCGTCCAGCGTCAGCGTGTTGGGCGAAAATTCGGCACATCCCAGAATCATCGACTGGCCGCCGTCGGAGTAGTTCGAGGACGACACCGACGGATTGAGATTGCCGCTCGCCGGGTTGTGCGTGACAGTCGTCGCAAAGAGGACCAGAAAGGAATCCTGGCCCCCGCCCCCCGCATCCGTCTGGGAGAATAGCGCCGTGCCATAGCTGTTCGGCGTCGTCGCGTTGTCGGTGCAACTGAACGTGGAGGGGGTGTTGGTCCCCGGCCCCTCGTGGAAGTTGCCGACAAACACGAACACGTAGTTGCCAATCGTCACCGGCGAGGTCGCCGCGCCCATCGCCTGCGGCGAGTTATCGAAGGAGATACCGCCCGACACGCCCTGGACCGTGAAGCCGGTCTGCGGGCCATTCGTGCCCGGCCACGCTTGCACGAAACTCCATCCGGAATAGTGCGTCGGCACACTGCGAATGGATCGCAGCACTTCGTCATCGGAGACCTCGTCGCTACGCAGGCGGGGCGATCTGGCGCGCTCGGAGCGCAGCCAGCGCTGGTAATCACGGTGGGTCCACGCTTCAATCACGCCGGAGAGATTAACCCGACGACGGCGGAGGGGAGGAAGGTGGACGGAGGAGAGGGTGAGGCGTCCAGATTTGGAAGAGTGTTACGTGTCCCGATAGGCTGCGGGGCAGAAACGAAATGACCGGCGTTATCAGCGCCGGTCATTTCCAAAGGCCCCGTAGTGTAACGGACAGCACGGTTGCCTACTAAGCTTCAAGCATGGGTTCGATTCCCATCGGGGCTACTGTACCGCGCACAGCGTGCGCACACAAGGGCGGAGCGATCCACATGGGCGCAAAGACAACGACCGACGAGCAGGTGATGACGCTGGGCGACGTGGCCCGCGAGTTGGGCATTCAACTCTGGCAGGTGCGGCGCCTCTATGAGCGCGGCCTGCTTCCGGAGCCGCCGCGAGTCGCCGGGGCGCGCGTGGTGCGCCGCGAGGAGTTGGCGAAGATTGAGGCGGCGCTGAAGGAGGCGGGGTATCTGGCAGGGTGAGGGCCGACGGAGGGAACTTTCTCCCCGCCCGCCGCGTCAAAATTCAGCTGATCCCGCTTCGCCCTACGGGGAGCAGCCACTTCTTCCCCTGGTGTTGCCCATGCGCCTATCTTCTCTCAAGTCATTCTGTATCGTTGGCGTGCTGCTCGGTGTGGGTCTGATTGTCGGCGTGAGCCAGTGCCGGCGAGAGGAGCGGCCGGAGCCATCTGCCCTGCTCGGCAAGACGGAGACGGAGGTACGCCAAGCGTGGGGCGAGCCAAGCCGCATCATCGAGCAGCCGGACAATTCGCAGTTTCCGTTGATCTGGTATTACGGTGTCCGCCCGCGTTTCAACGTCGCGTTCCGCGACGGTCGCGTGGTCGATATTGGCCGCGTCGATTGACTCAAAACGGCCCGACAAAGGTCATGTTCGACGTGGCTCCGCCCGCCGACGCGACCGGACCAATGGGCATGATGAGGTTGGATGAGCTGGGATCGGCGCTGCCGTATACCTGCAAGGTGATCGTCGTCGATCCGCTCGCCGTATACGTGCCGGCCAGCGTGCAGGTTCCTTCAATCGTCCCGCCACTGCCGCCGCCTCCTACATTGTCATCAGCGAAAAGCAAAATGTCCGGCTGGCCGACAACGTTGCCCCCGTCCCACATGCGAATGTAAACCGTATCGCCGTTGGAGCAACTGGCGATGTAGCCGAAGCATTGGGAATTGAGTAGATACTTGCCGACGGATGGCAAGACAAGCTGGATGTTGGTGACCGTCGTCCATGACGCGGACGATGAGGACGTGGAGAATTGCGAGGAAAGCGTGTTCTGGCCGACGGTAGCGCCGCCGCTGACCTGGACCGAACAGGTCAACATCCGCCACATGCTCGACGTGCATTTGTCCCACCAGAGAATTGCCACGTCGTTGACCGCAAGCGTGACGCTCGTGCCATAGGCGGGCAGGCCGATAATCTCCTGGTCCGAGGCGCCGGCACTGCTCGACAGGAAGTTGAGGGTGATCGTCTTGCCGCCTGAATCGGCGTTGATGAGGGCGATGATTTGCGGCCCGTCTACGCCACTCAACTGCGCGGGAATGATGCCGTTAATGGTTGCATTTGTGCTGGGCGTAGACAGAAGGTAGACGGTTGCCGCGCCCGCTGAGCCGGGCAAATTGACGCTATTGTTGCTGGCGCTGGGCAGCGTGTAGTTCTTACAACACCAAAACTGAAAGCCGCAAATCTCAAGCGGCACGCTGAGCGTGAAGTACCCTGGCCCGCTGACCATCGTTCCGCCCGCGAGCGTGATCGTCACACCAGCCGACAGGTTCACGGCGCTGACGACCGTTACCGTGCTAAACGTCGGATTGCCGATGCTCGAATTCGCCGCCAGACCGAGCGTTGCGGCGCCGGCAATGGAATCGCTGAGCAGGTATAACCCGCTCGCCGTGTCTACGCCCAGCGTCAGGCCGATTTGCCTCCCCGTTGGCTCGTCTACCTCGTCCGCCACCGCGCCGGCGCCGTCGGCCGTGCGCACGGTCAGGCGCGGCGGCCAGCCGTAGGTCGCGCTGCGGTGCAGCATCTCTTCTGTCAGGTCGTTCCACGGCTGGCGGCGGATGCGCGTGGTCATCTCGCCGACCCGGTGCGTCCACTCCACGACATCAGCGAAGCCGCCGGGTTGCCAGGGCTGGAGGCTGGCGTAACTCGCCTCCACGGCGCCCACCTGCCAAGCGTACCAGTCGCTTGCGACCTGCGCGGCCAGGGCGTTCAACTCGCCGCTATTGTCGAGCGAAGGAGAGGCCCCGTCCGTGGCCAGCGTGTAGTGTGCCACGCAATTATCGTGGATAACGTGAGCGTCGCTGACCGTGGGCACACCGCCCGGTGCGGCACTCATGACTCCATAACGGGCGTGCTGGCGAACGGTGCTATTCTCCGCGGCATAGTAGTACACCACGCGGAAGGCGGTCGTCAGGGTCGCGGGCACGGCGGGCTGCGGGACGGCATTGCCAGCCGTGCGCGGGCCGGCCGCCGCCAGGTTCGCCGTCTGGAGCGCTGTCGCCGACACAGCGTTGTAGGCGTGGACCGTCCCGTCCAGCTTGCGGACGATTCGCTGCCCGCAGTTGAACGCCACGGCGTCGAGCTGCTGTGTCAGGCTATCGTAATTGCCGGCCAACTCGCCATCGGGCTTGAGATAGGCGGCAGGGATCGCGTCGGCGGTAATACTCACGCCTAATGCCGTGCCGATCGCGCTGTAGAGATTGGTCCACGTCGTCGCGTTCGGCGTCAAATTAATGATAGCCGCCTGCTCGCGCCAGAAGTATCGGTCATCGACGAACGTCAGCAGGTAAAGCAGGTCAGGCGTCGTGCAGCCGGTCAACGGCACGGCGGACAGGAGCCAGAGAGTTGTGCTGATCTGGTTGCCGAAGCTGTCGGAGAGAATGAACGTCCCCGATTGGCCCAGCGCGCCAATGGCGGCGAGTTGCGTTGCGTCGGCGAGGAACCAGCCGATGGCGCAGCGGTCGGCGCCGCCGGGCCAGAGGAGGCGGTTGACCTGGATGCGGTCAAGGCCGCGCCAGCCGGGGAAAGCCCATTTCTCGCGGCGAGTGCCCGGCCAGGTGCGGCCGGCGAAGGGGACGCAGCGCTCCAGGGGGATGTGCGACTCGATCCACGCCGCGACTTCGTGGGAGGGGGTGCAGAGGGGGACGTTGCGGAAGGAAATACTCATGAGTCGTCGTCCGGCGTCGGCAGCGGCAGGGCGTAGAGCACGGTCACGGACACGGCGGACTGGCCCCAACCAGCGAGTTTGCGGTCCTGATTCTTGTTGCGCTTCGGCGCCCGCGCCGGCTGCGGTTCCAATGGCTCCTTGACGATCCAGTTGCCATCATCGTCCTTTGGCTGGAAGCCGCTCAGCGCGTCGTATACCGCCTCTTCCGCAACGATGTGCCCCCGCGTCTGATCGACCAACCATTGTCGGTCGCTCGTGCCGCGATCCGTAGCCATGCGCGTCCAGACGACGCACAGCACTTCGCGGCGCAGCACCAGAGCGTTGCGCCCGGCGCCGGCCCACTCGTCTCCGAGACGTGCCGCCCCCACGCGCACGACGATATATTGATCCGCCTGAAGTTTCATGTCGTCATCATCACGGGCGTCGGGGATGACCTGACTCTCCCCCAGCCCGGTAACGTCTACAAGCTGGTCGATGATGGCGCAGAAGATCGGGGCGAACGACGAAGTGGCAAACGTCTCGTTCATGATTATCCCACCAACGAATCGCTGATTGTGGGACTTCCCGACGTGGGCAGGATCAGGCCGTTTTCCCGCATGGCGAATAGCCGCTCGAATAGCAGGCAGAACGCGCCGCCGTAGTTGTTGGCCACTGTGAGGTTCCAACCATCGCCGATGATGAACGGCGTGTTGCCGCTGAAGATGGCGGCGAACGGCCCGCCCTGATACAACTCCGTCGGTTCCGCCAGCGCCACGTTGGCGACGTAGACGTTCTTGCCGCTCGTGAACGCCACGGACTGCTGAATTTCCAGGAAGACACCCGTAGACGGCAGCACGCGCGGCGTGCGGAAGTAGCCGTTGAGTGCCTGATAGGACGTGGTGATCGAGCCGTGCGCGATGCTGATGCTGTTGGCGTTCCCCGCCTGGTCGTTGATGACCGCCCCCGTCGAGCTACTGCCGTCCACCAGCTGAATAACGAGCGTGCCGGCCGAGGCGGACGCATCCACTTTCACGAACGCATTGATGGCGTAGGTCGTCTCCGGTAGAAGGCTGACCTGCTGCTTGATGCAGATAAGCGTGCTGCCGTCGCTGGCCATTTCCAGACAAGCGACGCCGCTCAGGAAGCCATTGCCAACGCTCGACTGGAGGATGGTTGTACCGGCGCTGCCGGTGACAATGGTCCAATTGACGGGCGTGTTCGCGGGTGAGAAAGACGACAAACCGCCGTTGGCTAGAAAGTTGTTCGCCTGCGTCGTGGCGTCCACGGCGTTGACTGTCTGGCTCGCGCCGCTACCCGCCGGCCAGAGAAACGACAGGGGATCGCTTTGCGGCAGCACGCCGGCCACCGCAAACGGCTCCGCGTTGAGGACCGCACTGGACTGTTGCGAGTCGTTGGAGCAGGTCACGGTCAGCACTTCGGCGAACACGTTATCGCGCTGAAGGCCGTTCACCGGATCGAGCAGCGAGGCCACGAGAACGCCGTTGCCGTGGTTGACGCTGAATGCCGAAATGGACGTGGAGACGGTCGGGCGCTGGAAGGACGCGGAAGCCCCGCTTATCTGGGAAATCAGGATTGTTAGGGCTGAAATGAGGTCTTGCGAGGCCAACGGCACATCGTCGTTGACCATCGCAATCGTCGTCGATTCGGCGAGCGATTGCAGGTATTGCTTCCACGCCGTCTGCGCGTCCTGCTGCGCCGCCATCGCGGTATACAGGCCGTCCACGAGGTTGTTATCGACGCTGGCGATGTACTGCGCGCGGATGTTGTCCGTCGCCAGATGCACGGCGTTCAGGTTGCCGTAGAGTCCGCTCGTGAAGGTATCGGAGCCAAGCCCCAGGTTGGTGAAGTTGAGAGCGCCGCCGATGTGCCCCAAGCGCGTCGCATATCCATTGGTTCCGCTTAATGGTACTGTGATACGTCACCTCTCTTCCGTACAGATTGCGACAGCAGTTTACAGTCGCTATCGGTACGGAAGAAAAGGCGGACAACAGTTCTGCTTTTATTGCCCCTTGTCCGGTACAACAAATTCCACGTCGAACAACTGCCCGTGCCCCCGCGCCTTGTCGAGTACCGCGGCGAAGTCGCGCAGCACGTCGGCGGTAGTGCTGGGGTTGAAGGCCGCGTTACAGAAGGGACACGACCGAACGGCGTGCTTTTGCAGATCGGCCAGTGCCAACTCCGAAACGCACTGGCAGCCCTTGCAGAGAATGCGCACCTTGTCGAGTTCGGATAACAGAAAGACAAGGAGTTTACGGCTCATGTGGCGCCTCTTCCAGAACGTGAACGCGCTCGCGTAATTGACGGTTCTCGTTGTAGGTGTTGTTATAGTCGCGCAGTAGGAGGCAAGCCAAGATTCCCATCACGAGCCACAGCAGGGCGATCTGGATGCCAATCCAAAACGCGCTCTTCTGTTTCGTCGCGGCGCGTACTCCTTGCGCCTTGAACAATCCCGCTACTTCGTCCAGCGTCAGACCGCGGGTTTGCTGGCGGTCGCGCCACTCCTGGCCCACGTCCAACATGAGCACGTTGTTTCCGCAGTGCGGGCACGGCGCCATCCACCACGTATTCGGCGGCGGGCGCGTAACATCCTGGTGCGTAGTGCAGTCTTCCAGTTCGGCCCTGACAACAGTCCTGCACACCTGGCACTTCCCCTGTCGCGGCCAGGTGATCGGCTCACTACTGCCGCGTTCAATAATCGTGAGCATTGTCGTCTCCTTTTTACTTCAGGTTCCCGACCGCTTTGTGCGGGCATATTTTACGAAATGACCGAGCGCAATTGCAGGAGTAGCACAGCAAACGATATTTCTCCCTTGGGAATCCCCTTTTCTTCAACCGGATGTATAGTTTACCAACGAGGTTTCTACGCTCTTCGGAACCGTCATTGTTGATGTGATCGATAGTCAGGAACGGCCAGCGACTTTCCCCGCAGCATTCACACACACCGCCGTAAGCCTGAACAATTTCAAGCCGAAGTCGCCGCCACCACCTGACGTTATTTAGCCGCTCTTTGTCAGCCCTGGCCTTTCGACGCTGTTTGGCGCATAGCTTACAAACGTATTGAAAGCCGTTCGCTTTCTGGCTTGCAGACCGATGAAAACCTTCAACCTTTACCTTCCACAGATCGCAGTCGCAGCACTTTTGAAAAATGCCAACCCCGCGGCTTGGATCGGGGAGATATTCGCCAACCGAAATTTTCTGACGGCGCTCCCGATTGTCTACTACGTTGCACGCCTTGCAGCGCGAACTAGCGCCACTCGGATGACGAAAAAAACCAGTAGCAATTGGCTTATCAAGCCCACAGCCTGGGCAGCGTTTTGTTGTTTTAGCTTGCTGCTCAATAGGCTGTTCGGCCACAAACATTTCGGGACGCTGATGGGGGCAGACGCCGAATGCGCCGATGGCGCAGTTGCAATTCCAGCACAACAACCGATAGCCAACTTTCGGCCAGCCAAGTCTCTTCAACTCACGGATGACTCCCCAGGTTCCAGCCATTCGCCTGCGATGCTTCTTGCCACCACCATTGATGTGATCGATTGTTAGGAACTCAGGAACAGACTCTCCGCAACACTGGCATTGTCCGCCATAGGCCGCAATCATTTCTAGGCGAGCCTGCCACGATTTTCTCCGCATTTTTGAGCAAATTGCGGTCTTGTGTTCGCGGTAATAATGCGCCCTTACCTTCACCTTGCACGGACGGCAGAGAGGTTCTAGCTTGCCTTTGCGAGAAGGGAAATACTTCGCTTCCCTGAACAAGTTGCAGCCGGAACAGTATTTCAGAATCCCAAGTGTCGCGGGAATGGCAGACGATTTACCGTGACGCCGCTGCCGACGCCCGGCATTGTCGCAATTCCTGCAAATCCAATGATAGCCGTCTCCCGACTGGGAAGATCGGAAGAACTGCGAAACCGGCTTGGTTTCCAGGCAGCGGCCACAACGTTTTTCAGTAACCACAGCGGTCTCCTTCCGCCTCTCCTCTGTTCCCAGGTCGGTAGATCAGATTTCCGTCGCCTGCCGACAGTCGCGGCAGACGAGGACGGTGCGGCGGCTGCCGTCGCGCCCGAGCAGCACGAAGATTTCCATGTGCCTTCGCTCGCAGGACGGGCAGACGTACTCGCGCGCAGTCCGTTTGCCGACGCGCCCGCCCTCGCGCCGGATGCGCGCGACGAGCAAGGCCAACGGCTCTTGCAAGGGGTTTTCGCCGGAGGCGGTGCGGGTGATCGTGTAGCGTTGTCTGGACGGGTGACGGTCTGTACGATGTGCCATGAGGCCATCTCCTTTACGCTGGTGGCTTCCGGGCCGGCGGGTGTTATCAGCACCGCGCCGGCCAACTCTTCAATCTACTTCGCGGATTTTCCCATAAAATTGCGGAAAAACAAGGTTGGCAGCAGCGATTTTTCAACCCACAACGTCGCTGCCGTTCTCCGGATCATCGCCAAGGATGCCATCGACGAAGTTGTCGGGCAGGATCGCCATGTCCTCCTCTTCGTCCGGCGTCTGAAGGAATGGCGGATTGGGGATCGACACGCCCTGCTCCCAGGCAGTCAACGGTTGTGACAGGATGAAGACGTACACGGCGCCGCCTGCGTACTCACGCAGCACACCTCCCACGTCAGGAAACATGCCGTCCACGTCCACAGCGGCGGCCTCCAGTGTTTCGTTGGGATTGTCCGTCGCTGGCGTCGGGAAGTCTGGCACAATACCGAGGCGCCGGGCGCGGTAGGTGATAATCTTCTTGCCCCAGGCGGCCGCCGTGCGGACAATGGAGCAGGGCGGTTTCTTTTCCGCATCGGTAGCGTTCAACGCCGTGCTGGGATCAACGGCAACGGGAATTTGTAGCAAGCCTGCGTTGTAGATCACCTGAACATTGCAACCCCAGATGAGATAGCGTCCTTTCGCCTGCTCATCCTCGTTGTACACGGTGTCCGGAACGCCCTTGATCGGCGGAATGGCGGGATTTGAGACGGCGAGTTTCGCAGCGGCGGCGGCAGCACTGGCGAAAGCCGAAGCGTCGCCGAAGTTGCCGGGCAGGTTAGGGAAGAGTGACATAGGGAGTGCCTGTTGTGGACCCGCGATTTAATTCAACCCCGGAATGGGTCTACTTTGTCGTCTTCGGTTGCTTCTTCCTTTTCCTTGGTCTAGTCGTCGCCTTCGCGTTCTGGTTGTTTTTCTACATCATCCGCACGATCACCCATACCGTAAAAGACGAATGGGACAAAAAGCCGCGTCAGTAGTTCAGCGTGCTCTTACCCTGATTCACCGGGTCTAGGGTTGGTGGCGCGGGCGGTGTCGTGCTGCTGTCCCACAACGCCTGCGCCGTCGCTGATCGCACGTAGGTGGCGAAGGCCGCATCCTGGCCGTTGAAGCCCTTCCCGAAGACGCCGAGTTTACTTTGCAGGTGGTCCGGCGACTTGTAGCCTTCGGGCCGTCCGTCCAGAACAGCGATGCCAGCATTCGGCCCCTGGTCCTCGAACGTCGATGTCTCGCGGAGGAAGGGGAATAGACCATCAACGCCGCGATTGGGGTTGTTGGCGACGATGTTCTTTAGCAGTTGGATAAGTCCGGTTAACCCTGACAAGGTAAGGTCCCACTCAACCTCGGCAAAGCGCTTCGACCAACTGCCATGCTCGCGAATGTTGAAGGTGTTACGCGCGAAGATGCCGCCTGCCGCGCCCGGTCGCCGCTGGTTGCCGACGCGAAGCGCAAGAATGTGCTCAGCCACGTCGCGCAGCCCTTGCAGCGACGATGCTTTGTTACCCCAGCAGCGGCAATAGACAGTAAGCTTGATAGCCGGCAGCGTCCGGTACATCGTCGCAACCACGCCGCCAAGCAAGCCGCCAACATCCACCTTGGCAGAGAATGCCTTCATAGCGGCATTGAACAGTCCTTGACCCGTCTCTTCGATGCCCTTTGGGTAATCCTCCCCCAGCCGATACCCGGCGTCCACGCGCGTCACGGCCGGGTACGCGATGTTGACGTGTTCTTCCACGTCGATGATCTGGTATCGCAGCGTATTGCCGTCTTCGAGCTGACTCAGCTTAAGCGAGCGCCGCGTGAAGCCGCGAGGGACAGGGTGTAGGAGGATGACGCGGTAATCGTCGGGGATGGTCTTTTGCTGGGTCAGTACGTCCGTGCGGAAGACGACGCGGCCGTTGATGGCGCGGGTCGCAAACCCGTCCTGGTCGTAGTCAATACTGCTCGACCACAGCTGGCTTAGGAGGATCGGCGGCTTCGTGTAAAAGTTGTGCCACTCGTTCACGTCCGCCTGGCACTCCCACTCGACATGGAAATTCGTCGTGCCGATAATCTTCGTCACCGTACAAGACAGTGGGATCGGGCCGTTATTGCAGTCCACGATATAAAACGGCTTGTTCGCCGCGGCGATGAGTTGCGCCGGTCCCGGATTCTGAACACCCGCCAGTGTGCGACCGATGCCTCGATAGGGTGACTCGAAGAAGTCTGTCGGTGTCAAACCGCCGTCACGGTCGGGCGCTAACTGAGGGATAGCAGCCGCCAGCCCAGCCGCGTTGACGCCGGCCCCGGTCAGGTCGCCGACAGCGTACACCAGTTGCTTACGGGGCTGGAGCAACTGCTGCCGGACCGCCGCGTCCGTGAGGTTGGCATTCTGTCGAGACTTGGCGACAGGATCACCCTGAAGGCGCCCACCACCGACGGCGGCTGCGGCGGCGCCGACGCCCGCTTGTAGCACGGCGCCGCCGGCGCCGATTTCCGATGTCGAGCCGGTATCGTAACTGGTAGCCGCCGGGTCGAAGATGGCTCGTACCCGGATAGTCCAGCGCGTGTACTTGTACGCGAAGCCGTGCTCGTAGACCACTTCGCGCCGCACCGGGTGCGACTCCACGACGCGCAGGTTGATATTGTTGTAGATGATGGATGAGATGTATGACATTAACTCGCCTCCGCTGGCTCGTGATGTTTGCCGAACAACTCACCCCAGCCCATCTCCGGCGTTCGTTCTGGCGTATAAGCGCGCTGCCAACCCGCCGTTTCCGGCGCTTCGCTCTTGTCCGCCCGTCGCCCCATCTCGACCAACTCCTCCACGGCCTCGGCGACGCGCTCCAGGACAGCTATGATACCCGATTCACCCTCCGTTCGCGGCAGTTCGTCGCGTTCGATTTCCGCGTCCACGTCGGGCAGTTCAAATTCCGCCAAGCCCGTTTCGCCCTTCTTCGCGTCGGGCCACGGCTGCGCCGCCCAGCCCGCGTCTGCCGTTTCCTCTTCGATCTGTTCCGGAATTTCCGGGCGCTCGAACAGCGGCGACGGTCCTTCGACGCTCGGCAGTTCCGGACGGTCGGCGAAGACAGTGCGCGGGTCAACATGGTCCGGATGTTCTGCCAATTCGTCAACCGGTATCGCCTCCGGAAACACCCATGTTGCCAGTGGCGCGCTTGGCTCCGGTAGCGGCGGTGCAGCGAATGCTTCCGTCTCCGACCTTGGCAAGTCCGACTGCGGCAGGAACGTGACTGCCTCCTCGTCCGCCTCACGGGGCGTACCCTCCCACCAGCCCCAAAGGTCCGCTGCCAAGTCCGCAGTGGCATTCCCCATCGCGTCTTCAAGATACGCGCCTATCTCCTCATCGCGGCGGTTCAGGTCGCCCAGCGCGCGGAGCAAGCGCTCCGGCAGGCCGGCCAATTCCTCGCGCATGGCCTCGATGTCTTCGGAAATCATTCGAGCGTGCCTTCAAATTCGATGGTGACACGACACCAGCGTTCAAAAGGACGAATCTCTTCCTTTGTGCGGACCACATTGCACCGGAAACGACGGCCGTTGTAGACCAGGACGGGGCAATCGTGAATGAGTTTGGGCGGCGTAGATGCCGCCCACGGTAACGCCGCCATACAGAAAGCAATCAGCCGGGACAGGAAACCTCTGCGGTTCATGGTTGCCTCGCTTTCGCCTTGGTGCGCGCCTCCGCGCGATCGGCATTCACCTTGTACATTCGCCGATCAACCTCTTCGGGGAAATCGCAAATCGCATCGAACCACTTGCGCGGCAGACGGCCATTGCCCAGCGCTGCTTGCAGGGCCAGCGCCAGGCCAGCGCCGCGCTGGATGTGGACGCGCTCGCGGAGTAGCCAGAGGGCGTACTGCTCCTCGCCCGTGAGCGGGCGCCCCAGCACGGCTACGCCGTAGGCGCCGATGCGGTCGCTGAGGATGCGGTGTTTTTTTTTACTGCCCCGCAAAACGCCAGAAATTCCCGCAGGACGCGGTTAGCGGCGCGATCGGTAACGCCGCTGCCGTCGATGACGACGGGCGGCAGGAGAAAGGCGGCACGGCTGGCCTTCAGCAAGCGGTCGATGGCGTCGAGACTGGCTTCTTCATCGAGCACCTTGAATGTGCCATCAGATTGCGGCTCGCCGCGCGCTGCCGCGATAACTTCGTGCAGCGGCTCGCCGTCGAGACTGCGCGCCAACTCGCGGTCGATCTTCCACGGATCATACGCCAAGACGTTGCCGTTGATGGTGGTTCGGAAGAGAAGTGCTTCGTCGTCCATAGGGGTTTGTCAAATTGCGGCTGGCTTTCCCGCGAACGTGTGATCGTAGAGCGACCACTGCTGCGTCGCCACATCCACGGTTTCGATCGCGCGGAAGACACAGCGCTGTTTCATCGCGCGCATGCTGTTGTCGATGTCATCCGGGCCCGCGAGCCACCCGGCAAAAAAGTTGTATGCCGGGATCATGCCCAGCGCCTTGTTGCGCTTGGTTTGCGATTTGGGCCGATACACGAGAATACGATAGGCGATGTCCTCGCCCACCATGAGCGTGCCGGTGTCGCCCGCGGCGGCGATACCATCGTTGCCGCCGCCCGCAATCAAGAACCACGTATCCCAATTGATGATTTTCAGGTCAAGCGAGATGAATGCCTGACAGCCCATGCGCTGTACGTCGGTGGCGCGCATCGGGCCGCCCAGGTCGCTCTTCACATCTTCCCAAAACGATTGCACGCTGATGCGGACGCCAGCTTCCGACCAGCCCGCGAATTGCAGGGCGCCGGAATTGCCGACGCCGCAGTGGATTTCAGCCGCACCGGGAACGAAGATGTCGGACATGGATTATCTCCGTTCTCACCACTCGCACCGCTCGCCCCACCGCGTCCCGAAGAACCTGCGCGCTCGCGTCGTCGTCAGATGCCGATGACTCATCTCCTGAAGCCCCGGCGCTGGCACGCCCGCGACCTGACTCTCCACAAAGCTGAAAATCCGCTCGCCACAGCACAGCCGCTCCAAATCCTCCAGTGCGGCGGCGTACTTCGGCGGGATCGGCCCCAGGTCGTCGCGCAGGTCATAGAGCCGGCACATCGTCAGGTCGCGTATGAGCCGCCACAGCTTACCCTGACCAACGCCGGTCAACGCCGCCAGGTCCGCTGGCTGATAGCGCTGCCCGCGCAGGCAGGCGGCTTCCACGTCGCCGCTGGCGTCCAGGAGGGCCGCGGCCAGCCGCGCGTCGTTTTGCAGCGTGGAGACGGACAACTGCTGGCCGTTGATCGAGCAGAGGTCACCGACGATGCGCGGGTCCACTCTCGAAATAAACTCCGCGACCGGAAGGTAGCTCGTCCCAGAAGTATTGACCGTCTGCGTCATCGACCCGTCTCTTAGCGGACCACGTAGCCGAACTCGCACTCAGCGCTTTGCGCTGCCGAACGGGAGCTCATCCATTCATTGAGCGCCCAACACCAACCGGGCGGAATGATTGTCGCCGGCATGTGCAGCACCAGCCCGATGGCCGTCGTCGGCGTGATGGCTTGCGCTTGCACGGCTTCCACGGCGCCGAAGAGGAACGTCACCACGTCGCCGACGATGTAGGCCGGCGCTGCCGCCTTGCGTCCCTCCGCGCGACCGTGATAGCGGCGGCTATTCGTGGCGGCGGCCACGGTGGGCACGCCGGCGAAGATGGCCGCGACTGCATCGTTGGCATAGATGGGGTCGGCCGCCTTGCCGGTCAGCGTGGCCGTGCCACCGCTGATACCGGCGCCCAGATCGAGACGCCCGGCGAAGTGCGCGTCCGTGCCAGCCGTGCCCGCGGCGGTGATAACAAGCTTCAGCCAGAGCGGAATCACGTCTAGAGCGGCATCGGTGTTGTTGACACCAAAGATGGCCTGCGTGTCGGAAAAGGATGTGCCCGTGGCGCTTGTTAGCACGATGCCCGTACCTGGCGTGGCCGTCTGCGCCACGTACAAGCTGCCTTCCGTGGCCAGGGCGTGCATGCTGTTCCAGAGGTTTTGGACGATGGCTTCATTGCGGCGGTCGATGCGGAGCGGGCCCGTGTTGCCGTCGCCGGAAGCCGTGATAGCGCGCACGCTGCGCTGGATGGCGCCGTTATCGACGTTCTGGGTCACGAGTGCTTGGGATGGAATCTGCATGGTCCGTTCCGAACGTCAAGAGGAAGAAGTCGCCGCCCGCTTCAGAATCACTGGCAATTTGTGATAAGGAACCCGCTCCGACTGCTGCTCAACACTTCCTTGAACTGGTCTACCACGCGGCCGTCGTGGCGCTTCTGCCATTGATCGACGCGCTCTTCCACGGCCATTTCGTACTTGTAGTAGAAGATTTGCAGGGTCGAGAATGACGGCGCACCCTCCACGCCATCCAGTCCGCCGATGCGCGAAATCAAGGCCGCCTTGGTCGAGTCCTTGATGTAATTGCGATTGGTCGTCGAGACTGTGCCGGTCGAGTTGGGCCGGTCGGTGACGCGCGTGGCGTCCTCGATGACGATGTTCACGCCGTTGTAGGTGGACGGCAATCCCCAGCGGCCATTGCGCCCGTCCTCCTTGCCTTCCTGCGCTGCCTTGGCGAACACGCTGCCCTTCAGGTAGTCCGTGATTTCGCCACTGTTAGCCATCGCTTCGGCCAGGTTGGGCGACAGCACGAGATTCATGTCCTCCGGCTGTACGACGCTGTTCGTGCCCGTGTTGATGGCCAGCATCGCCTGCGACAGTGATCGCTTGATGGCGAGATAGAACGGGCTGCCTTCGGTTGCCGAAGCGGTAGCCCACTTGCCGCGGCCACCGTTGAGCACGTTGGCGTCAGCGGTGTTGCTGCCCCAGTTGGT
>Ga0070741_10007424_pt1 | contig 22673 bp, 25 predicted proteins | sample Coa_R1_4_FD_66440 | JGI IMG/M metagenome (GOLD analysis project Ga0070741, IMG submission 66440) | Surface soil microbial communities from Centralia Pennsylvania, which are recovering from an underground coalmine fire - Coalmine... | ecosystem: Environmental > Terrestrial > Soil > Unclassified ... | reverse complement strand
TTTCCCTGCCGCCTTGTCGTAACCACGTGGAACGGCCCAGCCGGCCGCGGCTTCCTGCTCATGCACCGATGATCCCAGACAGGCCGGACGGATAACTACTGACCACACAATCCAGCCAAGAACAGGCCGCGACCCAAGCAACAAAGCCAGATCGCGGCCTCTCGACCCGCCGTTATCGCGGGGAACTTCGGTCTAGGCACCACCCCCACCGGTGAGGGCGAGCGCCTCCGCGAGCGCCGGCGCGGACGCCAGGCGCGCGCGGAGGTGCTCGAGGTCGCGCGCGCGGAGGGTGACGGGGCCGCGGCGCGCGACGCCGTCGGTCGTGTACGCGAAGCGGACGAGCGTCTCGCCTCCCCGTCCCTCGAGCAGCTGGCAGAGCGAGGCGAAGGACCTCCCGCCGGCGCGCTGCGGCACCTTCACCTCCTCGACCACCTGCGCGGTTCCCCACGGAGTCGCGACCTTCGTCATGGGAACGACGGTAGCGGGGAAAGCGAGACGCGTGTGAGACGACTTCGAGACAACTTCGTGACGAACCGTCCACAGGCGCATGCACGACGACTCGTACGCCCCGGCGGAGCGCGGGCACCCGGCCGACTCGCGCCCGGATCGACGCGCGCAACCACCCATCCCAGGGCGCGCATGCCCAACCGAGGGGGCGCGGCACGCGAGGGCGCGCGCGCCAAACGGAGCGGGCGCCGCACGCGAGCGCGCGCTCGAGCCCTTCGCGTCAGGCGTCGATCGGAACGTGGCCCGGCACGGCCGCGACACGGTCGAGCCAGGCGCGGACCGCGGGGAAGCGCCCCAGGTCGAAGCCGCCCTCGTGTGCGACGTGCGTGTAGGCGTAGAGCGCGATGTCGGCGAGCGAGAACGCGTCCGCGACGAGGAACGCGCGGCCGTCGAGGTGGCGTTCCATCGCCTCGAGCGCGCGGTAGCCGGCGGTCCGCCGCTCCTCGACCCGGTCGGCGAACGCCTCGGGACGGCCCGAGTAGGCGAGCCAGAAGCGCACGACGGCGATCGCCGGCTCGTGGTCGTACTGCTCGAAGAACATCCACTGCAGGGTCTGCGCGCGCTCGTAGGCGCCGGCCGGGACGAACCTGGTGCCCTCGCCGAAGTACCAGAGGATCGCGTTCGACTCCGCGAGCGGGCGGCCGTCGTCGAGCACGAGCGTCGGCACCCGCAGCGCGGGGTTCAGGCCGCCGAGCAGCTCGGAGCGGTTCGAGCGGTCGGCGACGTCGACGGTCCGCCGCTCGTAGGCGAGTCCGAGGTGCGCGAGGAGGAGACGCACCTTGTAGCAGTTGCCCGAGACCGGGCTGTCGTAGAGGAGCACCGCGGCGTGGGTCTAGGTCGTGGCGGCGGCCCGCTCGGCCCGGTCGCGCCGGCGAGGAGCGCCGGCCTGAGGTCCGCCACGCCGCGTCATTCCGCGGGAGGCCGGTGGCAGACGGCCTCGACGTTGTTCGAGTCCGGGTCGCGGACGAACGCCGCGAAGTAGGTCGGATGGTAGTGCGGGCGCAGGCCGGGGCCGCCGTTGTCGACGCCGCCCGCGGCGAGCGCGGCCTCGTGGAAGCGCTCGACCGAGGAGCGGTCCTCGCACGTGAAGGCGACGTGGACCGGCGCGACCGGCTCCTGCACGCGGATCCAGGAGAACGGCTTGGCCTCGACACCGAAGCCGCATGCCGTGCCGAGCTCCATCTGCACGGTGATCCCGAGCGGTGCCAGCGCTCGCTCGTAGAAGGCCTTCGCCCGCGCGTAGTCCGACACGTTCACGCCGACGTGGTCGATCACGATCCGCCACCCGCGGCGGGACGCACCGTGCGCCTCGATCGGCTCGAGCCGGTAGCCATGCGGCAAGAGGCTCTCACAGATACGGTCGCCAAGGAGCGAGGTCGCGATCGGCCGCGGCGATCTGCCCCGACACGCCGTGGCAATCCGTGGCCCAGCCGAGGTACGAGCTGAACCCGTGGTCGCCCACGGGCAGCTTCACGTCGCCGCCGGAGGCGATCCGGCCGAAGAGAGGGGGCGGACCTCCTCCTCGTCCTCGCAACGCACGAAGACCGGCATCGAGGGCTGAAGTCGGAGTCGTGGCGTACCGGGCTGTCGAGCGCGATGGAGCCCCGGCCGGCCGGGGTGAAGATGCGGTCGCGCCGGCCGCGCCGTTCTCGACCACCGGCTCGATCCGCGCTCCGGGCACGAGCGAGACGTACCACTCGGCCGCCTCGCGCGCCGGGCCGTCCTGGGACACGAGGTGCGCGAGCAGGTCCATGCCGGCCTGTCTCAGCTCCGCTCGATCAGCTCGATCCGGTAGCCGTCCGGGTCGCGGACGAAGCACAGCCGCGAGCCGCCCTCGCGGACGCGGTACGGCTCCCGCTCGGGCTCGATCCCCTGCTCCTTCAGGCCGGCGAGCGTTCCGTCGAGGTCGTCGACGCCGATCGCGATGTGCCCGTACCCGGTGCCGAGCTCGTACGTGCGTCCGTCGTGGTTGAAGGTGAGCTCGAGCTCCTCGTCCTGGCCCGGCACGCCGAAGAAGTAGTTCGTCGCCTCGAGCCGGCCGTCGCGGACGATGTCCATGTCGCGGCGGAGCTCCATCCCGAGCGCCTCGTAGAAGACCCGGCTCCGCTCCGGGTCGGTGATCCGGTACATCGTGTGGAGGAAGCGCGCCACGGGCCTATCCTACGAACGCCGCCGCAGCAGGCGCGGAAGGCCCGGCGGGCGCGGGTCTGCCGCAGGGGCCCCGGTTGCGCGGCGCGGCACACGGTACGCCGACCTCGACCGGCCCGACTGAGGAGGAGCGCTCCTGCCGCGGGCGGATCGCGGCGCCCTCGGGACCGGGCGCCGGCGCCCGCCTGCCGCCCGAGCTGCTCGAGCACGTCGGCCCCCGGGTGGAGCCGCGGCTCGCGCTCGACGGCGCCAGGCGGGCGCTCCGGCGGCTCACACGTTGACCAGGTAGAAGCCCGACGGCGGGTCGCCGACCGGGAAGACGAGGTCGCCCTCCCGGACGGCCGGGTCGGCGCGCAGCGACGCCTCGTCGGCCGCGTGCGCGACGACGGCCCCGTCGCGGACCGCCACCCAGCGGCCGTCGTACGGCTCCAGCTCCGGCGACGGGCGCTGCTCCGTGCTCATGCCAGGATCCCTCCCTTCTTGTGGTAGGCGAGGATGCCCTCGGCGGCCCGGTAGGCGAGCGCGCCGACGGTGCCGGTCGGGTTGAAGCCGGCGTTCTGCGGGAAGTTGCAGGCCCCGACGACGAAGACGTTGGGGGCGTCCCACATCTGCAGCCAGCTGTTCACGACCGACGTCCCGGGGTCGGCGCCCATGATCGCGCCGCCCGTGTTGTGGGTCGACTGGTACGGCACGGTGTCGTAGTGCGCCGGCAGCGAGCCGGGACCGCCCGCGATGTGGTCGGGCCCGATCGCCTTCATCAGCTCGAGCGTCTTCTGGCCGGCGAACGCGACCATCGCGCGCTCGTTCGGCTCCCAGTCGAAGGTGATCCGCACGAGCGGCTGGCCGAACCGGTCGCGGTAGTTCGGGTCGAGGTCGAGGAAGTGGTAGCGGTACGCCGGCGACTCGCCCTGGAAGCCGATCGAGATCGCGCTGTTGTAGTACTGGCGGATCGCGACCTTCCAGTCGCGGCCGAAGGACGGCGTCCCCGGCGGCACGCTCAGGCTCTGGATCGGGCGCGCCCCGCTCTGGCCGCAGCTGATCGAGCCGCCGCCGATGAAGCCGAGACCGGAGTGGTCGAAGTTGTCGGCGTTCCATTCGTCGATCACGTACGAGTTCGCGCCCGATCCCATGTAGCGCTTGAACCGGCGGCCGGTGAACCAGCCGGACGCGCCGCCGCCGCCGGTCTGGTAGCAGTAGTTCTTCCCGACGACGCCGGTGTTCGTGACCGGGTCGTACGGCTTCCCGAGCTTCGAGACGAGCAGGATGCGGACGTTGTTGAAGACGTACGCGCCGAGCACGATCACGTCGGCCGGCTGCTCCTGCACGCGCCCCATCCCGTCGTAGTAGAGGACGCTCCGCCCCATCTTGCCGTCGTTGCGGATCGCGAAGGCGCTCGCGTAGTCGATGATCTTGAACTTGCCCGTCTTGAGCGCGACGGGGATCACGGTCACGATCGGGTCGGCCTTGGCGCCGACCTCGCAGCCGAAGCGCTCGCAGAAGCCGCAGTAGGTGCACGGCCCGCGCTCGATCCCGTCCGGGTTCTTGTACGCCTTCGGCAGGTTCGCGGTCGGGCCGGGGAACGGGTGGTAGCCGAGCTCCTTCGCCGCGTCCACGAACAGGCCGGTGATCTCGGTCGGAGGCGGCGCCTCCAGCGGGAACTCGCGCGAGCGAGGCCCCTCGAACGGGTTGCCGCCCGGCCTGATCTGGCCCTTGAGGTTGCCGGCCTTCCCAGCGATCCCGGCCATGTACTCGAACTTGTCGTAGTACGGCTCGAGCTCGTCGTAGGTGATCCCCCAGTCCTGGATCGACATCCCCTCGGGGATCGCGGAGGCGCCGTACCGGTCGACCGTGCTCGTGTACATCGTGAAGTCGCGCGGATGGAAGCGCCAGGTCTGGCCGTTCCAGTGCACGCCCGCGCCGCCGAGCCCGGTGCCCGGCAGGAACGACCCGAGCTGCCGGATCGGCAGCGCGTTCTCGCCCATGTGGTGGCGGAGCGTCCAGGTCTCGTTCGCGGAGTTCTGGAAGAGCTCGTAGCGGATCGCGTAGCGGAGCTCGTCGTGGTCGTCGATCCAGTTCTTCACGCCGCGGTCGTGCCCGCGCTCGAGCCCGACCACGTCGAGGCCGGCCTTCGTGAGCTCGGCGGCGATGATCCCGCCGACCCAGCCGACGCCGACGATGGCGACGTCCGCCTTCCTGTTCGCCACGTCACATCCCCCCCATCGAGGAGTGCGAGCCGCCCATCGAGGAGTGCGAGCCTCCCATCGAGGCGTTCGAGCCCGCGTTCGCGGGCGCCTTCGACCCGGTCGCGCCGGCGCCGGACGCGACGCCGGACTTCGCCGCCGCCGGCTGGAGCGGCATCGGCCGGTCCTCGAACGGGTAGCGCTTGGTCGTGAACACGTACTTCTCGTACGGGTCGCCGCGGCGCATCGGGTCGCCCGGGAAGCCGACCCACTTCCAGCCGACCATGTCGCGGTTCCCGCCGTAGGCCGGGTCGGAGAGCATCCCCTCGATCACGTTCTGGCGGAACATCGAGAAGAAGCTCGCGCTCGTGAACGCGGTCGAGCCGCCGATCTGGATCACCGCCTTGCCGCTCTGCAGGTCGCCGAGGGCGAGCGCCTGCTTGTCCTTCGGCAGCTGCGGGTACGCGTCGCCGTAGGTCGTCTTGCAGTAGACGTCGAAGCCGGGCAGGAAGGCCCGGTACACGTCCGCCGGCGTCATCGGGACCTGCCAGCCGTGGCCCGAGTCGGCGGGCTGGAAGAACGGCCCGTTCAGGTAGAGCCGATGGCCCTGGCCCCAGCTGCCCGCGAGCTGGCCGTCGATGTAGTACCCGACGCCGGCGACGCTCGCGCCGGGGCCCAGGTCGTCGGTCGGCCAGATCGTCTCGGCCATCGCGGTCACGTAGTCGAACTCCCACTCGGTGAGGAAGCGGAGCGTGGGCGGCGCGGGCGCCTCCCCGCGCGCCTGCGCGTCGCCCGCGAGCATCGTCTTCGCCGCCGTCGTGGCGGCGACTCCCGCGGCGCCTGCCTTGAGGAGCATGCGGCGCGTCATGCGCCGGTTGACGAAGCCCGAGCCGCCGTCCGGCCCGGTGCGGCCTTCTTCGCTCATCTCTATGTGAACCCCCAATCGGAACTGGACTGATGGGCGGGCGCGAGGCGCGAACTCGGCTCGCGCCCGCAGCGAAATTCTGTAGCCGGCCGGGGCCAAGCTCAAACGAGGCAGAGCGTGGAACGACCGGGCCGTCCGGAGCTCCCCGGTACACTGGCCCTCTGACGGCGGTCGCAGCGCAGCCTCTCCACCGCGCCCTCGGTCTCACCGACTGGGAGTCCGGCCGTATCCGCGAGCTGCTTGGCCGCGACCCGAACGCGTTCGAGCTCGCGGTCTTCTCGGTGCTCTGGTCGGAGCACTGCGGCTACAAGCATTCGGCGCTCCTGCTGCGCCGGCTCCCCTCGGCGGGGGCGCGGGTGCTGCAGGGCCCAGGCGAGAACGCGGGCGTCGTCGACCTCGGCGGCGGGCTCGCGGTCGCCTTCAAGGTCGAGTCCCACAACCACCCGACCGCGGTCGAGCCCTTCCAGGGCGCCGCGACCGGGGTCGGCGGGATCATCCGCGACGTCGTCGCGATGGGCGCCCGCCCGGTCGCGCTCCTCGACGGCCTGCGCTTCGGCGCGCCCGACTGGCACTTCCGCCGGGCGGTCGCCGGGATCGCGCACTACGGCAACTGCGTCGGGATCCCGACCGTGGGCGGCGAGACCGTCTTCGACGAGGCGTACGCGGCGAACCCGCTCGTGAACGCGATGTGCGTCGGCCTGCTCCCGACCGAGCGCGTCCTCCGCGCCCGGGCGACCGGGCCCGGGAACCTCGTCGTCCTCTTCGGCGCCTCCACCGGCCGCGACGGGATCGGGGGCGCGTCGGTGCTCGCGAGCCAGGACCTCGAGGGCTCCGGCGAGAAGCGCCCGTCCGTCCAGATCGGCGACCCGTTCCGGGGGAAGGCGCTCGTCGAGGTCTCGCTGGAGCTCGTCGAGCGGGAGCTCGTGCTCGGGCTGCAGGACTGCGGCGCCGCCGGGCTCGCCTCCTCGCTCGCCGAGATGGCCCGCGGGGTCGGCGTCGACGTGCACCTCGACCGGGTGCCGCTGCGCGAGCCCGGCCTCGAGCCGTGGGAGGTGATGATCTCGGAGTCGCAGGAGCGGATGGTCGCGGTGGTCGCGCCCGAGCGCCTCGGCGAGGTGCGCGCGGTCTGCGGGCGCTGGGAGCTTCCCTGCGCCGCGATCGGCGAGGTGGCCGGGCACGGCGAGCTGCGGGCGTACGCCGGCGGCGAGCTCTGCGGCGCGATCCCGGCGCGGCTCCTCACCGACGAGTGCCCGCGCTACGAGGTCGGGCAGACGCCGCGCCCCGCCCGCACGTGGGCGCCGGACCCCGCCAACGCCGAGCCGAAGGCCTGGGTCTACGAGCAGTACGACCAGCTCGTCGGCTCGCGGACGGTGCGCCGCCCCGGGCTCGGCGCCGCCGTGCTCCGCGTCGACGGCGTGCGCGGGATCGCCGTCTCGCTCGACGGGCCGCCGCCCGGCGCCGACGAGCCCTTCCGGGCGGGCTACGACGCCACGATGAAGGCCGCGCTCGAGGTCGCCTGCGCCGGCGGCGAGCCGCTCGCGCTCACGGACTGCCTGAACTTCGGCAACCCCGAGCGCGCCGAGATCGGGTGGGAGCTCGCGCGCGCGATCGACGGGATCGCGCAGGCGGCCGGCGAGCTCGGGATCCCGGTCGTCTCGGGCAACGTCTCCCTCTACAACGAGACGGGCGGCCGGCCGATCCCGCCCACGCCGGTCGTCGGCTGCGTCGGGCTCGTCCCGGACGTGACGAAGCTCGCGCGGGCGCCGGAGCCGGGAGCGTCGAGGCGGCGCGTCGAGGGCGAGGGCGCCGGGCTCGTGCGCACCGCGACCGCGCTCGCCCGCGGCGGCGCCTTCGTCGCGCGCGTCGCCGGCGGGCTGGAGGTGGTCGACCGCTGATGTGCGGCGTCTTCGGCATCCGGGCGCCCGGGCGCGACGTCGCCCGCCTCGCCTACTTCGGCCTCCACGCGCTCCAGCACCGCGGCCAGGAGTCGGCGGGGATCGCGGTCTCCGAGGGCGGCCGGCTGACCGCGCTCCGCGACCTCGGCCTCGTCGCGCAGGTCTTCGACGAGCGCAAGCTCTCGGGCCTCCGCGGCGAGCTCGCGATCGGGCACACCCGCTACTCCACCACCGGCTCGAACGCGTGGGCGAACGCGCAGCCGCTGCTCCGGCACGGCCGCGCGCGCACGGTCGCGCTCGGGCACAACGGCAACCTGATCAACGCCGGCGAGCTCCGGGCGGAGGCGGGCGGCCGCTTCGCCTCGAGCTCCGACAGCGAGGTGATCGCCGCGCTCGTCGCGAACGACGAGCGGCCGCTCGAGGACGCCGTCGCGGCGGCGATGGCGCGCCTCGAGGGCGCGGCCACCGTGGTCGGGCTCGCCGGCGGCGCGCTCTTCGGCTTCCGCGACCCGCACGGCTTCCGGCCGCTCGTGCTCGGCCGCCTCGACGGCGACCCCGTGCTCGCGTCGGAGAGCTGCGCGCTCGACCTCGTCGGCGCCGAGCTCGAGCGCGAGGTGCGGCCGGGCGAGCTCGTCGTCGCGGACGCGGCCGGCGTCCGGACGGAGCAGGTGCTCCCGCCCGCCGACCGCGGCGCCCTCTGCATCTTCGAGTTCTTCTACCTCGCGCGGCCCGACAGCCGGCTCGCGGGCGTCGAGGTGCACGGCGCGCGCGTGCGGATGGGCGAGCGGCTCGCCGAGGAGGCGCCCGCCGACGCCGACCTCGTGCTCCCGATCCCCGACTCCGGGACGCCGGCGGCGATCGGGTTCTCGCGCGCGACCGGGATCCCGTTCAGCGAGGGTCTGATCAAGAACCGCTACGTGCACCGCACGTTCATCCAGCCGGAGCAGGGGATGCGCGACCAGGGGATCCGGATGAAGTTCAACCCGCTCGCCGAGGTCGCGGGCAAGCGGCTCGTCGTCGTCGACGACTCGATCGTGCGCGGCTCGACGACGCGGCAGATCGTCCAGATGCTCTTCGACGCCGGGGCGGCCGAGGTGCACGTGCGCATCTCCTCGCCGCCGGTCGTCTCGCCGTGCTTCTACGGGATCGACCTCGCGAGCGTGGACGAGATGATCGCCGCAGGGAACACGGTGGAGGGGGTGCGCGAGGCGATCGGCGCCACCTCGCTCGCCTACCTCTCGCTCGACGGGCTGCAGGCGGCGACGCGGCGCCCGGAGTCGGCCCTCTGCCGCGCCTGCCTCACGCGCAGCTACCCGACCCGTCTCCCGGCCGAGTCGGGCAAGCTGCGCTTCGAGGCCGCTCGCGCGTGACCGCTACTGCTCGAGCACCTTGCCGGCCTTGGCGATGCCGCGGGAGATGAGGTAGCCGAGCGTCACGATCGCGGTCATCGCCATGAAGATGACGCCGTTCACCGACGGGCTCGCCGCCCAGATGATCGCGAAGAGGATCTCGACGGCGAGCCACAGCAGCCACTCCGCGTTGCCGGGCACCGGCGCGCGGGCTCCCTGCCAGCCCATCATCCCGCTGCCGTAGCCGGGCGGCGGCGACGAGGGGGGCGGCGGCATGTGCTGGGTCGGGCCTTCTTCCATGTGGTGGTCTCCTTTGCTCAGGCGGCCTGGCCTGGGATGTGGACGATCTCGAGCTTGATCCCGTCCGGGTCGTAGAAGAAAACGGCGTAGTACCCCGGCATGTACCCGTATTCCTCGGGCCCGCTCTCGATCTCCGCGCCGTGCTCGACGAGCCAGCCGGCCCGCTCGTCGACGAGCGCGCGCGACCAGGCCTCGAAGGCGAGGTGGGGCAGGCCGACGCGGTAGCGGTCGTGGGCGCCCTCGACCTGCGCCTTGCGGAGGCCGACCGAGACGTCGGGGCCGCCGAGGTACCAGATCGTCTCGCCGCGCTCGCCCTCCACCTCGGTGATCCGGTGGTAGCCGAGCGGCGCGAGCAGCTCGCGGTAGAACGGCAGGCTGCGCTCGATCGACGAGACGACGAGGTCGACGTGGTTGACGCCGGCGCGCGAGAGCATGTGACAGCGGTTACGAGTTCCGCGGCTCCGGCGAAGTTCCTTCGCCGAAGACGTGCGCGCGGCCGTAGCGGACGGCGCGCCGCACCTGCGCCGGGTCGTAGCCCTCCTCGAGGAGGCGCTGCCGCAGCTCGCCCTCCTCGGCGAGCCGCAGGAAGAGCCAGGCGAGCGCGGCGAGCGTGACGAGGCCGCCCTCGGCCATCATCACGACGCCGGCGAGGTTCTGGTCGTGGACGGCGCCGATGCCCCACAGCGGCTCGGCGTTCCGGTAGACGGAGTAGAAGGCCGAGCTCGACCAGATGAAGACGTTGCCGAGGATCGTCTCGAGCATGCGCACCGCCGCGATGTAGCCGAGCTTCCAGCCGGTGCCGAACCACGCCGGCGCCGGGAGCGTCTCGAGCACCGGCGACCACATCAGCCCCCCGCAGGCGAAGAAGAGCAGGTGCTCGAGGGCGTGGACCGAGTCGTGGCGGAGCGCGGCGTCGTAGAGGAAGGGCACGTGCCAGACGTAGAGGTCGACGGCCCAGAGCGGGAGCGCGACGAGCGGGTGGGTGAGGAACCGGAGGCGCTCGACGGCGCGCAGCGCGAGCACGGGCCGCAGGACGGGGCCGGTCAGGCCCGCGACGAAGCAGAGCGGCGCGAGGTCGCCGAGCAGCACGTGCTGGGTCATGTGCACGAAGAAGAAGTGCTCCTCGGCGAGCGCGTCGAGCGGGGAGTTGAGGGCGGCGACGACGAGACCGATCCCGAGCCAGAACAGGAACCGGCGCCAGCCGGCCACCGGCTGCCCCCGCCGCGCGAGCGTCCGCGTGCGGCGCAGGTAGCCGAGCGACACGAGCAGGGTCGGCGCGAGCTGGAGCGGCTCGAGGTTCCAGTCGGCGGCGATCGAGGCGGCGAGCACCCCCACAGTCTCGCGACGGGAAGAATGTGGCGGTGCACCTCTTCCACTACCACCTCGTCACGAGCGAGCTCCGCGACGTCGAGGCCAGGTACGTGGGGAAGCTCGGGTTCGACCTCGTCGCTCGCTACGGCCGGATCGGCGAGGAGCACGTGAGCGCCGAGGCGGGCGCCTCCTGGGAGCAGCTCGACCGCGAGGGCTTCCGGCTGCGCCTGACCGAGGTGCAGCGGGGGGCGGTCAACGTCGTCGTGCAGCCCGGCCACTGGCGCCTCCCCCGCGTCGACCACCTCGGGCTCGCCCTCGACGAGGACGACTTCCAGGCGGTGCTCTCGCGGGCGACGCACTGGAACCTGCCGGTCCAGGAGCGCGGCAGCCGCCGCACCTTCGTCTCCACGAACGCCGGCTACCGGCTCGAGGTGCATCCGCCGCGCGAGTGGATCGACGACCTGCTCGCGGCCGGGCCGGCCTTCCGGCTGGACGAGCTGCAGCTCAAGGCCGACCGGCCCGACGAGAAGGCGAGCGCGCTCGCCGACATCCTCGGCCTGCACCAGCTCGGCGACGCGGTCGACGTGGGCGACACGCTCGTCCGCTTCCTCCCGGGCGGCCCCGAGGGCCGGCCCGAGCTCTACGCTGAGCGCTTCGGGTGACGGGGGCGAGGAGCTACGAGCAGGCCGGGGTGTCGCTCGCGACGGCGGAGGCCGTCGTCGAGCGCCTGCGCGCCGCGGTCGAGTCGACCGGCGCCGCGGGCTTCGGCGCGTTCGCCGGGCTCCACCCGCTCGGCGACGGCCGCTTCCTCGCGGCGTCGACGGACTCGATCGGCACGAAGCCGATGGTCGCGAAGCCCCGCGGCGCGCTGCGCAGCTGCGGCGCCGACATGGCGGCGCACTGCATCAACGACGTCGTCACCTGCGGCGCCGACCCGCTGATCCTGCTCGACTACGTCGCCGCGAGCCGGATCGAGCTCGGCGCGGTGGCCGAGCTGATCGAAGGCGCCGCGGAGGTCTGCCGCGAGGCCGGCGTGGCGCTCGTCGGCGGCGAGACCGCCGAGCTCCCCGGCGTCTACCGCGAGGGCGAGCTCGACTTCGCCGCGACCTGCGTCGGCGTCGTCGCCGCGGCCGACGTGGTCGACGGGTCGGCCGTCGAGGCCGGCGACGCGGTGATCGGCTTCCCGTCGGCCGGCGTCCACGCGAACGGCTTCACGCTCGTCCGCAGCGTGCTCGCGGAGGAGGACTACGACGGCCCCGACCTGCTCGCGCCGACCCGGCTCTACCTCGCGGAGGCGCGGGCGCTGCGGGGGCGGGCGCGGGCGCTCGCCCACGTCACCGGCGGCGGCATCGCCGGGAACCTCGGCCGCGTGCTGCCGGCCGGGCTGCGCGCCGAGATCGACTGGGACGCGTGGGAGCGGCCGCCGGTCTTCCGGTGGCTCGCGCGCCACGTGGCCGAGGAGGAGCTGCGCCGCGTCTTCAACCTCGGGATCGGGTTCTGCGCCGTCGTCGCGGAGCCGCGGCCGGGCGAGCTCGCGATCGGCCGGATCGCCGCGTGATCGGCGTCCTCGTCTCGGGCCGGGGGACGAACCTGCAGGCGCTCCTCGACGAGGGCCTGCCCGTGGCCGCGGTGGCGTCGAACCGGGACGACGCCTACGCGCTCGTGCGGGCGCGCGCCGCCGGGGTGCCGGTCGCGACGTTCGCGCTCGACTGCTTCGCCTCGCGCGAGGAGCGCGACCTCGTGATGGCGACGTGGCTCGAGGAGCGCGGCGTCGACCTGGTCGTGACGGCGGGCTACATGCACCTGCTGACGAGGCCCTTCCTCGACCGCTTCCCGGAGCGGATCGTGAACGTCCACCCCTCGCTCCTCCCGGCCTTCCCCGGCGCCCGCGCGATCGCGGACGCCCTCGCCGCCGGCGTCGAGACGACCGGCGTCACCGTGCACCTCGTGGACGAGGGGCTCGACACGGGCCCGGTGCTCGCGCAGGAGCGGGTGCCGGTCGAGCCGCGGGAGACGCTCGAGGAGCGGATCCACGCCGTCGAGCACCGCCTCCTCCCCGCCGTCGTGCGCGAGATGATGTACGCGTGAGAGCCCTCGTCTCCGTCTACGACAAGACCGGCGTCGACACCTTCGCCGCCGGGCTCGCCGAGCTCGGCTGGGAGATCGTCTCGTCCGGCGGCACGGCCGGCTACCTCGAGGAGTGCGGCGTCGCGGTCACCCGCGTGGAGGAGGTGACCTCGGCGCCGGAGATGCTGGGAGGCAGGGTGAAGACGCTCCACCCGCGCATCCACGCCGGCATCCTCGCCAGGCGGGACGTCGACGAGGACGTCGCCACGCTCGCGGAGCAGGGGATCGAGCCGATCGGCCTCGTCTGCGTCAACCTCTACCCGTTCTCGTCGGTCGTCGCGAGGCTCGGCGTGCCCGACGCGGAGGCGGTCGAGATGATCGACGTGGGCGGCCCGTCGATGCTGCGCGCCGCCGCGAAGAACTTCGAGCACGTGATCGCGGTGTGCCGGCCGGAGCAGTACGAGCCCGTGCTCGACGAGCTGCGCACGCAGGGGTCGATCACGCGCGAGCTGAGGCGCTCGCTCGCGAACGAGGCGTTCGCGACGACCGCCTCGTACGACGCGGCGATCGCGAACTGGTTCGGCGAGACGGAGGAGTTCCCGGAGCAGCTCACGCTCGCCTTCCAGAAGGTGATGGACCTGGCCTACGGCGAGAACCCGCACCAGCGCGCGGCGTACTACCGCGAGGTCGGCGCGCGCCGCCACCTGCTCTCCTACGTCGACCTGCTGGGCGGGCGCGAGCTCTCGTACAACAACCTCGCCGACCTCGAGGGCGCCCGCCGCGTGGCCCGCCAGTTCGCCGAGCCGGCCGCGGTGATCGTGAAGCACGCGAACCCCTGCGGCGTCGCGACCGCGGACACGATCGAGGAGGCGTACGAGCGGGCGCTCGCCGCCGACCCGGTCTCGGCGTTCGGCTGCGTGATGATCCTGAACCGGCCGGTGGGGGCGGCGCTCGGAGCGCGGATCGCGGAGCACTTCGTCGAGGTGATCCAGGCGCCGGAGTACGAGGAGGGGGCCCTCGAGGCGCTGCGCGCGAAGCCGGCGCTGCGGATCCTGCGCGAGCGCGAGCGGCGCGCGGACACGCCGGGCGAGCTCGACTACAAGCGCGTGCTCGGCGGGCTCCTCGTCCAGGAGCGCGACGCCCAGTTCGGCAGGCCCGACACGCTCTCGACGCCGGTCGGCTCGCCGACCGAGGAGCAGCTCGCCGACCTGCTCTTCGCCTGGCAGGTCTGCCGTCACGTCTCCTCGAACGCGATCGTGATCGCGAAGGGCAGGCGGACGATCGGCATCGGGGCCGGGCAGATGAGCCGCGTCGACGCGGTCAGGATCGCGCTCGAGAAGGCGCGCGAGCACGGCCACGACGTCCGCGGCGCCGTGCTCGCGAGCGACGCCTTCTTCCCCTTCGCGGACGGGCCGCAGCTCGCGCTCGAGGCCGGGGTCGCCGCGATCATCCAGCCCGGCGGCTCGAAGCGCGACGCCGAGGTCGTGGCGGCGGTCGAGGCGGCGGGCGCGTGCATGCTCTTCACCGAGCGCCGCCACTTCAGGCACTGAGGCGTGCGCGCCTGCAACAACCCGGGGTCAGACCCCGGAGCGTTGCGCGCCTGCAACGAACCGGGGTCTGACCCCGGAGCGTTGCGCGCCTGCTCGGCTAGGCTCGCACCGTGCCGGAGGCGGTCAGCATCGAGGAGCTCCAGCTCGCCGCTCGCAACCACGGCATGCCGCTCGAGGCGCTCCGCTGGGAGATCACCCCGGTCGGCCTCCACTACCTGCTGACGCACTACGACGTCCCGGTCGTCGACGCGGGCGCCTGGCGGCTCGAGCTGGACGGGCTCGTGGAGCGGCCGCAGGCGCTCTCGCTCGCCGAGCTCCGCGCCGAGCCCGCCGTCGAGCTCGCGGTCACGATGGAGTGCGCCGGCAACGGGCGCGCGCAGCTCGACCCGCACGTCGTCAGCCAGCCGTGGCTCCTCGAGGCGGTCGGGACGGCGCGCTGGCGGGGGGCGCGGGTCGGGCCGCTGCTCGAGCGCGCGGGCCTCCGCGACGGGGCGAGCGAGGTCGTCTTCACCGGGCTCGACCGCGGCGTCGAGGGCGGCGAGGAGCAGGACTACGCCCGCAGCCTCCCGCTCGCCGAGCTCCTCGGCTCCGACGCCCTCCTCGCCTACGAGGTGAACGGCGTGCCGCTGCCGCCGCAGCACGGCTTCCCGCTGCGCCTCGTCGTCCCCGGGTGGTACGGGATGACGAGCGTGAAGTGGCTCGCGCGGATCACCGTCCTCGGCGCGCCCTTCGACGGCTACCAGATGCGGCGCGGCTACCGGCTCCGCGAGCACGAGGACGACGAGGGCGAGCCCGTCACCCGCATCCTCCCGCGGGCGCTCATGGCCCCGCCCGGCATCCCGGAGTTCATGACCCGTGCGCGCCTCGTCCGCCCCGGCCCGTGCGAGCTGGAGGGGCGGGCGTGGTCGGGCCTCGCGGAGGTCACGGCCGTCGACGTCTCGACCGACGGCGACGAGACGTGGGCGCCCGCGCGGCTCGACCACGCCGGCCTCGGCCGCTGGGCCTGGCGCGGCTGGCGCTTCGGGTGGGAGGCGGCGCCCGGCGAGCACGTGCTCTGCTGCCGCGCCCGCGACGCAGCCGGCAACGTGCAGCCGCCCGAGCCGCACTGGAACCTCGGCGGCTACGCGAACAACGCGGTGCAGCGGGTCGCCGTCACCGTGACGCCCGCCTGACGGCCGCCCGGGCCGGGCCCGGTCCGGGCGTTGGGTCCTCGCCTCCCCGTGCCGATACCGGAGGGCAGATGACGGTCGACCTCAGGCTCCTCCCCCACTTCCTCGAGAGCCGCCGGCGCCACGAGGCGGCGCGCCGGGCGCTGCCGGAACGGTGGCGCGCCGACCCCCGCCCCGAGGTCCAGGAGGCGAACGAGACCTGGGTGAGCGCCGTGGTCCGGGCCCGCGAGCTCGCGGCCCGGCTGGCGGAGAGCCCGGCGGGCGGCACGCTCCCGTGGACGGGCGACGACCGCTAGCTCCGCCCCGATTACGCTTCCGTCATGGCGCGCGAGTACCCGAGCGTCCTCGAGCTCGTGGGCGGGACGCCGATCGTCCGCCTCGACCGGATCTCGCGCGACGTGCCGGGCACGATCCTCGCGAAGCTCGAGTACCTGAACCCGGGCGGCTCGGTGAAGGACCGGATCGGCCTCGCGATGATCGAGGCCGCCGAGCGCGACGGCCTGCTCGAGCCCGGCGGCACGATCGTCGAGCCGACCTCCGGCAACACGGGCGTCGGCCTCGCGGTCGCAGCCGCGATCAAGGGCTACCGCTGCATCTTCGTCATGCCCGACAAGATGAGCCAGGAGAAGATCTCGACGCTCCGCGCCTACGGCGCCGAGGTCGTGATCACGCCGACGGCCGTCGAGCCGGACTCGCCGGAGTCGTACTACTCGGTCTCGTCGCGCCTCGCCGAGGAGATCCCCGGCGGCTTCAAGCCCGACCAGTACTCGAACATGGCCAACCCGGAGGCGCACTACCGCACGACCGGGCCCGAGATCTGGGAGCAGACCGGCGGCGAGCTCGACGCGATCGTCGTCTCGGTGGGGACGGGCGGGACGATCAGCGGCATCGGCCGGTACTTCAAGGAGCGCGCCCCGAACGTGCTCGTCGTTGGCGCCGACCCCGAGGGCTCGGTCTACACCGCCGCCGACGCCCGCGACGTCCACCCGTACTTCGTCGAGGGCATCGGCAAGGACAGCTGGCCGGAGACGATGGACGCGGGCGTGGTCGACGAGTGGGTGCGCGTCTCCGACCGCGACTCGTTCCTGACGGCGCGGCGCCTCGCGCGCGAGGAGGGGCTGCTCGCCGGCGGCTCGTCCGGGACGACCGTGTGGGCCGCACTCGAGGTCGGCCGGCGCCTGGGGCCGGAAGCGCGGATCCTCGCGCTGCTGCCCGACTCGGGCCGCTCGTACCTGTCGAAGTTCCTCGACGACAACTGGATGATCGAGCACGGGTTCCTCGAGCGCGCCGCCCCGGTGCCGACGGTGGCGGAGATCCTGCGCTCGAAGGGGCTCGAGGAGCGCGAGGTGCCGGCGCTCGTCACGATCGCCGCGCACCAGAAGGTCGGCGAGGCGATCGACACGATGCAGCGCTACTCGATCTCGCAGCTCCCGGTGATCCGGGGAACCGGCGACGGCACGGTCGAGTCGCTCGCCGACGTGATCGGCTCGCTCCAGGACCGCAACCTGCTCGACCGCGTCTTCAAGAACGCGGACGCGCTCCACGAGGACGTCGCCGCCGCGATGCAGCCTCCGCTGGCCGCGGTCGACGAGGGCGCGTCGATCGACGCCGTCTTCGCGGCGCTCACGGACCGCTCGAACGCCGTGCTGGTCGCGCGCGAGGGCCGCCCGGTGGGCGTGGTCACCCGCTCCGACCTGCTCGAGTACCTCGCGCACAGGACGTGAGGGCGTCGGTCGCGGCGCTGCGCCGCTACGTCGTCGCCCACCAGGGCTACGCGGCGCGCTTCCGGCGCGCGGGCGCGGGCGCAGTCGGGACCGAGGTGCGGCGCCTGCAGGCGGTGCAGCTCGACTCGATCGCGACGGTCGACCGCGCGCACCGCCTCACGCTCGTCTCGCGGATCGGGGCGTACGACGAGGCGGAGGTCTCGCGCCTGCTCAGCGAGGGACGCATCTTCGAGTACTGGGCCCATGAGGCCTGCCTGCTCGCGATCGAGGACTACCCGCTGTTCAAGCGGCGGATGCTCGAGCTGCGCGACCGCCACTGGTGGGGGCGCGAGCGGACCGCCGAGGGCCGCGCCGTCGAGCAGCGCGTGCTCGCGCGGATCCGGGAGGAGGGCGCGCTGCCGGTGCGCGCGTTCGAGGGCCGGAGCGGCCCGATGTGGAGCTGGAAGCCGGAGAAGCGCGCGCTCGAGCACCTGTTCGCCGCGGGCGAGGTGGCGATCGCCGGACGGCAGGGGTTCCAGCGCGTCTACGACCTGCCCGAGCGCGTGATCCCGGAGCGCTTCCTCGGCGCCCCCGTCCCGTCGGAGGCGGCGTTCCGGCGCGGGTACGCGCTCCGGGCGGTGGAGGGCCGCGGCGCGCTGACCGAGGCGGGGATCGCCGAGCACTGCCGCTTCGCCGGGGGCGGGCGTGCGGTCAGGCCGCACGTCGACGCGCTCGTCGCGGAGGGACGGCTGCGGCGGCTCGAGGTGGAGGACGGCGGCCCGCCGGTGCTCGTTCCCGCGGCCGCGGAGCTCGACGGCGCCCCGGCCGCGCCGGTGCTGCTGTCGCCGTTCGACAACCTCATGTGGGACCGCGCCTTCCTCCGCCGCCTCTTCGGCTTCGACCACCTGATCGAGGTCTACAAGCGCGCGCACGAGCGCGTCTACGGCTACTACGTGCTGCCGCTCCTGCTCGGCGAGCGGTTCGTCGGCCGCGCGGACGTGAAGGCCGACCGAGCGCGCGGGGTGCTCCAGGTGAAGCGCTTCACGCCCGAGCCCGGCGTGCGCCGCCGGCTCGACGAGCCGCTCGAACGCGCCGCGACGCGGCTCGCGCGCGCGCTCGGGCTCGAAGCCGTCGAGCGGTAACCTCCGCCCGTGGACTTCGAGACCCGCGCAATCCACGCCGGCCAGGAGCCGGATCCGGCCACCGGCGCGGTGATCACGCCGATCTACCAGACCTCGACGTACGTGCAGGAGGCCGTGGGCAAGCACAAGGGCTACGACTACTCGCGCGTCGCGAACCCGACGCGCACGGCCCTCGAGACCGCGCTCGCGAGCCTCGAGGGCGCCGAGCACGGGATCGCGTTCGCGTCGGGCCTGGGGGCGACGACGACGATCATGCACCTCGTCGACCCGGGCGAGCGCGTCGTCCTGATCGCCGACGTCTACGGCGGCGTCTACCGGATGACGTCGCAGGTGTACGAGCCGAAGGGCTACCGGTTCACCTACGTGCCCGCGGAGGAGTTCGACGAGAACCTCGCCGCGCACTTGGGCGACGACGTGCGCCTCGTCTGGGTCGAGACGCCGTCGAATCCGCTCCTGAACGTCGTCGACGTCCGCCGCGCCGCCGCGGCTGCGCACGCCGCAGGCGCGCTCCTCGCGGTCGACAACACGTTCGCGACGCCGTACCTGCAGCAGCCGCTCGCGCTCGGCGCCGACCTCGTCGTCCACTCGACGACGAAGTACCTCGGCGGGCACTCGGACGTGGTGGGCGGGTTCGTCGCCACGAGCGACCCCGTCCTCGCCGAGCGCCTCCGCTTCCTGCAGAAGTCGCTGGGCGCGGTCCCCGGCCCGTTCGACTCGTGGCTCGTCCTGCGCGGGATCAAGACGCTCGCGGTGCGCATGCGCCAGCACTGCGACAACGCCCGGCGCGTGGCCGAGTTCCTCGACGGCCACCCGGCTGTCGAGCGCGTCCTCTACCCGGGCCTCGCCGGTCACCCCGGGCACGAGACGGCCCGGACGCAGATGCGGGACTTCGGCGGGATGGTCTCGGTGCTGCTCGGCTCGGAGCGGGAGGCCGTCGAGCTCTGCGCGCGCACGAGGCTGTTCGCGCTGGCCGAGTCGCTCGGCGGCGTCGAGAGCCTGATCGAGCACCCGGCGCGGATGACGCACGCCTCGACCGCGGGCGCGCCGTTCGCCCCGCCGGGGAGCCTCGTGCGGCTCTCGGTCGGCATCGAGGCCGCCGACGACCTGGTCGCCGACCTCGAGGCGGCGCTCGCGCGCTCGGCCGCGCCCGTCGCGTAGCGTGGAGGGGCCGCACCTCCTCGACCTGCGCTTCCTCGACGAGGACCAGGCGATCGCCGCCTACCTCGTCGAGACCTCCGACGGCCCCGGCCTCTTCGACTGCGGGCCGGCGACGACGCTCGACGCGCTCCGCGCCGGGCTCGGCGCGCACGGGCTTCGCGTCGGGGACCTCCGCCATCTCCTGCTCTCCCACATCCACCTCGACCACGCCGGCGCCGCGGGCGCGCTCGTCGCGGAGCACCCGGACCTGACGGTGTGGGTGTCCGAGCTCGGCGCGCCCCACCTCGCCGACCCGTCGCGCCTCGTCGCCTCCGCGCGCCGCCTCTTCGGCGAAGCCTTCGACCGGCTCTGGGGCGAGCCCGAGCCGGTCCCCGAGCGCAACCTCCGGGTCGCGACCGGGGACGCCGCCGGCTGGGACGCGTTCCCGACGCCCGGCCACGCCTCGCACCACGTCTCCTACCTGCGCGAGGGGACGCTCCTCGCGGGCGACGCCTGCGGCGTCCGGATCCCGCCGAGCACGCACGTGCAGCCGGTCTCGCCGCCGCCCGACGTCGACCTCGACGCCTGGCGCCGCACGGTGGACGAGCTCGAGCGGCGCGGCCCCGACCGGCTCGCGCTCGTCCACTTCGGGCTCTTCGACGACACCGCCGGCCACCTGCGGCGGCTGCGCGAGGGGATCGAGCTCTGGAGCGAGCGCGTCCGCGGCGGCATGGCGGTGGACGAGTTCGTCGCCGCCGCGAACGCCGACGCCGGCGAGCACGCGTCCCGCTACTCGTCGGTCTTCTCGGTCGCCATGTCCTACGACGGGCTGCGGCGCTACTGGGACAAGCGGGAGGCGGCCTAGTTGCCGGCCGTCGCGCGGTGGACGCGGAAGCCGTTCGACTGGTCGATCGACATCAGCACGACCTCGTCGACGACCACGTGCGGCGGGCGCGTGACCGCGTACAGGATCGCGTCGGCGACGTCCTCGCCGGAGAGCGGCCGCGTCCCCTCGTAGACCCCCTTCGCCTTCTCCTCGTCGCCGCGGAAGCGCACGATCGAGAACTCCGTCTCGACGAGCCCGGCGTCGACGGTGGTCACGCGCACGTCGCGGCCGAGCAGGTCCTCGCGTAGCGCGCGCGTGAAGCCGCGTACGGCGAACTTCGACGTGACGTACGTGGCTCCGTTCGGGTAGGCCCAGCGGCCCGCGACCGACCCGATGTTCACGACGTGGCCGGGCTCGCGCAGCGAGCGCTGCAGCACGAGCCGCGTCATCCGGACGAGCCCGTTCACGTTCGTCTCGAAGACGCGCCGCTCGTCCTCCTCGCTCGACTCCCAGAACGGCTCGCGTCCGAGCGCGAGGCCGGCCGCGTTCACGAGCACGTCGCACGGCCCCGCGGCGTCGACGAAGCGCTCGCAGCTCTCGGGGTCGCGCACGTCCAGGGCGAGCGCGACCTCGGTCTCGAGCCGCTCCACGCGCCGTGCCCCGCCGACGACGCGCGCGCCCTCGGCCGCGAGCGCGCGCGCCGTCGCGGCGCCGATCCCGCTCGAGGCGCCGGTGACGATCGCGGTCTTGCCGTCGAGGCGGCCCACCCGCGGGGACTCTAGGGCGAGACGAGCGCGACCGTGCGCTTCGCGTGCAGGCCGTGCCTGTCGTTCACGTCGACCGTCATCACGTAGTAGCTGTGCTTCGCCGGCTTGAACCGGACCTTGAAGCTCACGGTCTGGTCGGCGGCGATCACCGACCGCGGCTGCCCGAGCGCGGCCACCGCCTTGCCGAGGAAGATGCGGTAGGTGACGCCGACCGGCGTGCCGGAGAAGTCGTGGTAGGCGAGGAACGGCACGTCGACCTTGACCGTGAACGAGCTCGCGCGCGGGTTGACGACCTGCGTCTGCCCGTCGATCCGCTTGGCGGCGGCGGCGAACGCCGCGTACCCCGGCTTCTTCGTCCCCGAGGCCGACTGCAGCCCGCTGTACCACGTCTTGCTCGTCGAGTCGCGCAGGATGAACCACACGAACATCTCGACGTACGGGTTCGCCTCGGCGAGCTCGAGCGCCGTCTTCACGTCCTCCGCCTGCTGATGGTGACTGACGCCTCCGCCCTCGGCGCAGCGGACGCTGCACTCGGGCGAGGTCTGCTCGGCCCACTCGGTGATCCAGATCGGCACGCGCCGGTGGAACCACTGGCGCAGGGAGTCTCCGAACTTCGAGATGTTCGTCAGGCCGACGTTCGGATAGGCGACGCGCTGCGTGGGGCCGAGGCGGTACTGGCTCGGGTAGGGGTGGGTCGACCAGGCGGCGAACGGCAGCTTCGGGTTCGCGACGGCGACGGCGTGCGCGAACGTCGCCGGAGCGACCGAGTCGCTGACCCCGCCGGTCGGCCGGTTGTGCCCGCGGTTCGACGTCTCGCCGGCCGCGACGAGCGCCCGCGGGTTCCCGGCCTTGATGCCCTTGTACGCGGCCATGAAGAGCTTCGCGTACGTCGCGCCGCTCACGATCCTGCCGCGGGAGTCGAACTGCGGGGTGAGGAAGAGGGCGAGGTTGGGCTCGTTCCAGACGGCCCAGCGGGTGACCGCGCCGAAGCCGAGATGCCGGCCGTTGTAGCGCGCCGCCAGCATGTGCGCGAAGGCGGTGAGGTCGGACAGATGCGTCGGCGGATGGTTCGTCGTCTTCCCGCCGTTCGCCCACGCCGGCGTCCCCGAGATGGTGACGAAGACCTGCATGTTGTACCGCGGCGCCGTGCGCACGAGCGCGTCGAGGTCGGTGAGCTTGTAGGCGGGGTCGTCGCCGTTCAGCGGGTTCTTCGGCCGCTCGGGCGCGATCTGCCGCCAGTCGGCGAGCGCGTGGATGATCGACGCGTGGGCGCGCTTCGCGGAGAGGAGGTTCTTCGTGATCTGCGAGGCCGTGGCCCAGCGGAAGCTGGGGTCGTCGAAGAAGCCGATCGGCATCTTCGGCGCGGCCTTCACGGCGGCGGCGGGCACCGCGAGCAGAACGACGAGCGAGAGCAGGGCAAGGCGGAACGGACGAGCTGAACGCATGGAACCTCCTCGAGAGGACGTGCAGAGCCTAGTGATTCGGTCGGTCGGAAGGCCAGCCGCCGACGGTAACGGAGTCGCTGTGAGGGTTGTGTAAAAACCGGTTCCGCCGCCCGCGGCCCTCGAAACCCGATGCGGCGAGGCCTGGGGCCTCCCAGGTTCCGCGGAGACTGGTTTGATTGGTTTCCTCTTTTCGATCTATCGGGGTTGGCGTACGCCTAGTGTCGTGAGTGGACCTCCTCATACTCGGCTGGG
>Ga0070741_10007423_pt1 | contig 22673 bp, 21 predicted proteins | sample Coa_R1_4_FD_66440 | JGI IMG/M metagenome (GOLD analysis project Ga0070741, IMG submission 66440) | Surface soil microbial communities from Centralia Pennsylvania, which are recovering from an underground coalmine fire - Coalmine... | ecosystem: Environmental > Terrestrial > Soil > Unclassified ... | reverse complement strand
TTTTATTGGAGAGTTTTAACTACTCCGTTTTTAGGAGCAACCGCTTTTCATCTCGCCTAAGGGGCCTTAAGCGAAAGCGCGATTACAGTATGTATAATGCAAAGTCGAGGCAATTAATTTTCACCCCAAGGGCCGGACCATTTAAGATAGGTGTTAATATAATCTTCTGGAAAACCATTTTCTCTAGCCCCTTCGATTACCCTTTCAACATACACAGGACGTGGAAAATACGTTTTAGAAATATATTCAGCGGTAGCTATGTAAACTTCCGCCCATTTAAAATTTCTCGGATCTTTAATACTTACCACTTTAAGTTGAGATCTTGTATAAGCAACGGGAGCATGCTCCTCCTTATCTAAAATAGAAAAATCTTCTTCTTTAAGTTTCCAAACAACACCGTAAACAGTTTTTCCTATTTTGGGTTGGATATTACCTCCTGTAGCGTTTTTATACCCAACGTGACTGAAAATTTGGTTTAGGACCGAAGCGAAAGCTCCCGCGATTGGCACGATCGAATCGTCGCCACTATTAGAAATAGGGGCTAGATTCAATCGTCCAATCCCGACGCTTTGGCTCGGTCTTAAATCCAAATTTTTAATCACGTTGAGTCTACCGACAGGCGCTCGACTATACGAGAATTCATAACCATCGAGTTTATAAACGCCAAGTTTTTCTGGACAATATCCTAGACTCTTGCGAACAAACTTGCTATTTGTATAAAGGCCGTAGGAGAAAAAATAATATTCTTTTTCAGCTGAATGATTCCCTTTTTCAGCAAACAACACCCCACTGTTAAACGAATGAATGAAAACAAACACAATCAGTTTTAGTAAAAGATTCTTCATAAACTGAAGATATCAATTTTAACAATTTAAAGCGATATACCCAACGTGACTGAAGATTTTGTTTAGGACCGAAGCGAAAGTTCCCGCGCTAGTTTCCCAGAAAAAGGGCTAGATTCGATCGTCCCGAGCTTTAGTCTTAAATCCAATTTTCAGCCACGTTAGATATAAGGTTCTTTACGAAAATTTTTATCTTTGTCATGATTGCTATCATGATACTTTTTTCATTATGCTTTTTAGTCTTCATCAATGCAATGAGTATTGGATTGGTTTTTCCAATCTTTGCAGTATTGTTTTTTGATCCTACCGCAACGCTGTTTGAACCAGGTACTAGCGCTTCTGTTAAAACATTTGCTTTTTCCACAATCTTAGCTTTACCAAATATCTGCATGGTTTTTGGTGCTCCATTTCTTGGACGCGCATCAGATCATGTAGGTCGCAAACTGGTTTTATTAGTAGGCTTAACAGGGGTAGCCTTTAGTTTTCTTTTATCCACATTCGCTATCTTTTGGGGAAGTTTATTTCTTTTATTTATTAGTCGCGCCCTTGCGGGTTTTATGGATGGATCAGAAGCAATTGCTCAAGCAGCTATTGCGGATTTAAGCGTTGGCAAAGAAAAAGCACGTCACATGGCTTTTGCCACATTTGCAGGAACTATTGGATTTATTATAGGTCCTGTATTAGGGGGGTTCTTAGCAGAACCTAGTTTTACTGGTCGCTTCCACTATGAAATTCCTTTTATGATATCTTTTCTCTTAACCCTTGTTAACGGCATCACCTTATATTTGTATTTTCCAAAGCAACCCCCAACCCATGAATATCCTAAAAAGATCGGATACTTAGCCATCTTGAGTAAAGGATTTTCCATTGCGTTTGACCGAAGAATTAGAGTTTATTCATGGCTAATCTTTGTCTTACAATGGGCCTTGGCTACTTTTTACCAGATTTCAACTTTATTCTTAGTCGACAGATTTCGCTATTCATCAGGAGATCTAGGTTTATTCACTACATTTGTCGGAATGAGTTTCAGTGGTGGAATCTTTTTTGTTATTCATGCCTTGCTTAACCGATTCCAACATGTAAACATATTAAAAGCAGGAATTGGTTTTATAATTCTCTCCTTACTTATAGCCTTATCATTAAACACTTCTGAATTGTTTCCCTGGATTTCAGTGATCCCCTTAATGCTTGGCATAGCTATGATGTATAATGTACTTCTAGCTTTTATATCCAATGCGGTCACTAATCGAGAACAGGGCGACGCCATGGGAAGCAGCACTTCACTTAAAGCGATTGGTTGGCTTAGTTCAAGTTTGATAGTGGGTTGGCTTTATCCTCACCTTCTTGCTCTTCTAGGGCTTATGCTCATTGTTAGTTTATTAGGTTTAATTAGTTCTACTTTGATTAAAACCAAAGATTGAGCCCGTTCTTAACTTGGGCTATACCCAACGTGGCTGATAGGGCACGTTCAATCGCGGGAGCTTGCTTTCGCTTTGGTCTTAAATCCAAATTTTCAATCACGTTGGGTATAAGTCTCTATGAAAGAAACTCAAAACTCAGGTTAATAATTGACAAGTTAAAAAACCAATTTCTATCATGCATGCATGATTCTTCGAAAGGCATTGTCTCTATACCCAACGCGACTGAAAATTTGGTTTAGGACCGAAGCGAAAGCTCCCGCGATTGGTGCGATCGAATCGTCGCCACTATTAGAAATAGGGGCTAGATTCGATCGTCCAATCCCGGGGCTTTGGCTCGGTCTTAAATCCAAATTTTCAATCGCGTTGAGCATAGCTATTTTTATTTCATTTCTATTTCGGCCTCTTTGCGGAACATCCATTGCAGAACAATTTGAACGAGCAGGTTATTTAGAAATTTCCGATAAGCATGGAACTGCAATGTTTGATTCGCTTTATGCCTATTTTGATGTGTTCACTGAATTCCTTCAAAAAAACCCCAGTTGGGCACAAAAATTATATAGCGCAAAAGAGCGTTTTGTTCGCTCAAAAGATAGAAATTACTACTCTACCGATTTTTTTGGCCTTTACGACGAGTCTAAAAGAGAGGGAAGAAGCCAGGTCTGCTTCTATTACTCGAATCATTTCCATGAATTTATTTGTTCTCGCTATCCAGAATTCAGTGAAGTTCCTGAAATTGTCCATTTTTTCGAAGCGTGTCTAAAGACGCAGAAACCGTATGGAAGTCTATTCAGTGCAGCGGCCTCTGAACTAGGTTTGGAAACCATTTTCTCATCTGAATACAAACAACCTCCTATCCTTCTTAAGATCGTCAAATATCTACCCTCATATATCCCAGGAAGGCCTCATTATGATGGCACGGCGTTTTCCCTTTTTCTCCATAGCACGGATAATCAATCGCTTCTACTTTCCCCCTATAAATCCTCATTGACTATCGATGATTTTTCTTCACCTCCAAGAGAGTTTTCCAACTCTGTTTTGCTCATACCGGGAGCGTTCCTCACAGAATTTTTCATCTATCCAACCCCTCACATCGTTGCACAAAGTAGTAAAATTCGCTATGCCACAATTGCATTTGCCATGCGACCTTATTTTGTTCCTCCAAAAATTGAACATTCCCCTCTTCCAAGTTTTATCCGAAACTGATTCAAGAATCGGCTTTTGGCAAAGCATGTGCTAGAATTTTGATAGGCGCAGCCAAAACAGATTTTTGAATCATTTTAGGTATAAATATTGAACAATTCTTTTTTACATCATAGGATACACCCAACGCGATTGCAAATGTGGTTTAGGACCGAAGCCAAAGCCCCGGGATTGGACGATCGAATCTAACCTCTATTTCTAATAATGACGACGATTCGATCGGGCCACATTTGCAATCGCGTTGGGTGTAACAAAAAATAATTATTGGATTCCTAATGTTCAAACGTTGGATATTTCTTTTCGGCTCAAATTCCGTATTCGCCTTAACAACACTCAATGTCACACTGAGCTCAGACAACGATCCAGGAGGCTTCGGAGATGCCGGCGATTTAAGATATTGCTTAAATTCAATGAATCAAGATTTAAACAACACACCCGATGATTATGCGATTGTTTTTGCCTTTCCGATGACGATTCAGCTCAATGGAATTCTGCCCATCATTAATAATTCTTCAAATCCTGTGAATATCACGATCGGTAACCCGGGCAGTATTCCTACAGTCACCATTGACGGCTCTGGTACCTACAGCGGCTTTTTTATTCCCAACGGAATTGTGACTGTCCAAAATATGATTTTTCAAAATCTTATTGCAAAAGGCGGTAATGGCGGTGATGGGATTTCCGGCGGCGGCGGTGGAATGGGAGCCGGAGGAGCTATTTACGCTCCTCAATTCTTTTTAAATGGCTCGGACCCATCAATCACGGTGATGAATGTGTTGATTAACAGCTGCTCTGCTGTAGGGGGAAATGGGGGAAATTATTTAGGCGTCTCTTCTACGGGCGATGAAGGAGGCGGCGGTGGCGGCGGTTTTAGTGGAAATGGAGGTTCTATTACGGCGAACGGAAGCACAGGTGGCGCTGGCGGCGGAGGCTTTGGTGGAGATGGAGGTAATGTCACTCTTTCGTCAACCGACCCTCTTGGAGGGGGCGGTGGTGGAGGAGGCGGATTGGGGTCTCGCGCTACATTCGGCTTACTCACCAATCTTGGCAATGGAGGTGATGATCAAAATGCCGGACAGGATGGAAATGGATATGGTTTGACACTACCTGCAGGTTCTGGAGCAGGAGGTAACCTTGGTGGAGGTTTTGCGGGCGGAGGTGGAGGTGGGGGAGGAGTAACCTCTGGAGGAGGTGGAGGTGGTGGAAACTCCGGATCGAGTGGAATACAACCTCTAGGCTCAACCCCACCCGGGGGAAGCGCTGTAGCTTCCGGGGGTAATGGTATGGATGGCGCAGGCGGCGGTGGTGGCGGAGTCGTAACCACGAGTTTTACAAATGGAGTAGACGGACAAGCTGGCAGTGGCGGCTATGGCGGCGGTGGTGGTGGGGGCTCTGGCACTGGGGCCTACGATACAGCTTACACTGTATTGGGTGGATCGGGAGGATTTGGCGGAGGCGGCGGCGGAGGAGGAGCTAACCAATCCGGAGCCACGCCCGCAGATGGTGGTAATTCACTTGGCGGAGGTGGTGGGGGCGGAGGTGGACCTTCTAATGGTCAAAGCGCTTTAGGAGGGTCTGATCAAGGAAATCTCGGTGGGGGCACTGGAGGAATAGGCGCCAATACTTTCGGCTCGGGTTTCGGGGGTGGCGGCGGAGGAGGAGGGAGCGGCCTTGGAGGCGCTATTTTTGTGGATAGCAATTTGAATTTCACTCTACAAGCGCTACCAGGAATCCCAACGACTTTCAATACATCAAATAATACGACACAAGCAGGAATTCATGGAACAGGTGGGCCAGGTGGCACAGATGGCTTCGATGGATCCGCATGGGGAAATAGTATCTTTTTGCGTTCGGGCTCTTCCCTCACATTCAATGCGCAAGATGCGGATGATCTTTTAATACTCGGTGATCAAGTTGCATTTACAGATGATACGATTTTCGGAACGGGAGGAACCAGCGTATTTGTCACAGGAAATGGGACTGTGGTCTACAATGGAACAACCGATTATCAAGGTACTATCACGATCAACAATGCTAATTTTAAGGTGAACGGACTGATCGATCAAGCATCGATTTCGGTTTGCAGAAATATTAGCATGAGCACGCAAAGAGGGACATTGAGCGGAATCGGGACTTTAACTGGAAATGTCTTTGTCAATTCGGGAGTGATTTCGCCGGACATGGGAGGGACACTCACTCTTGGCAGCCTGTTCCTCAATTCAGCAGATCCAGGAAGCGGTGCTCTTGGAAGCCTTGTCCATATCGGAATCGGTTCCGGTGGCACCTCTTTAGTCTCCGTTTCTGGGCCGGCGACACTTGCAGGTATCCTAGAAATCGACTTAGATCCCAACACTGCACCCGGTGAATACACCCTTCTCACCTCATCGGGAATTACAGGGACTTTTGATTCCGTCGCGTTTACTGGAACTCTTCCCAATTATTCGCTCTCTTATCTACCTATCGGGAGCCCTACTTTTGTGCAGTTTGATTTTTTTGGTTTCATTCCGCCTCCTCCCCCTCCTAACCCCACTTTGTCTACACAAGGTCTTCGAGGTAACAATTTACGCGTTGCCAATTACCTCAATCGCTTAATTCCAGATGCTGATTTATTGGGACTCACCGATCAATTTGAGCTTTTAAACGACCTTTCACCTTCCGAATACCAAAAAGCGCTCAAAGCGATTAGTCCATCGAGAAACTCCATTTCCACATTTGCTGCGCAAAACCTTATGTTCATGTTTTCCGAATCACTCAATTCGCATTTTACCAAAAGGCGCCTTGCTCGTAATCACAACAAAAAACGCTATGCAAAAGAAACAGCCTTCGTTGCGGATTGCGCATTTTTAGCGGATAATCAGCCTTCTCCTCGTCAAACCATTTATGCCCCGCCTAAAAACACAAACTCTCAAATTTGGGCAATGGGTTTTGGACAGTTCAGCAGCCAAAGTTCCCAAGATCAAACCCCCGGCTTTAACTTTAATAGCGGCGGCTTTTTTACAGCCTATGATTACGGCAATACCGACCAAGGATGTATCGGCGCACTTGCGGGATATGCGCATGCATCGGTTCATGAATATCGGTCTATGGGAAATAGTCACCTCGATGCAGGTTATCTAAGCGTCTATGGAACGAGATACTTTTCCAACTTCTTCATCGACGCGGCCATTTGGGGACAATACATGAACGTCAAACAAAAGCGTACCATCTCCTTTCCCGGATTCAGAAAAACTTCAAAAAGTGCCTTCAACGCAGAACAACTGGATCTTCATTTTGGAACTGGCTACGATTTCAATATCAATTCCCTAACTATCGAACCCTTCGGCTTACTCGATTGGGTCCATGAATGGGACCCAAGCTATTCAGAAAAAGGAGCAGCTCCCTACAATATGAAGATCTCTTCTAGAACTTCATGGATGCTGCGCTTTGAAACAGGGCTCAATGGATTTAAAACGTCAACTTACAATTGGGGAATTTTTATCGCACAAGCAAAGCTAAGCTATGTCTATAAAAAGCCTCATCACGTAGGACATCTCAACACTGCGATTGTAAGTGCCCCAGGATCATTGGTTGTGGAGGCCTTTACTGCTGAGCAAAGCCTCGTTTCTCCCGGCGTAGAGCTTTTTTGGCAAACAAACTGGAACGGTTACGGATCCATCAGCTATGATGGAGAATTTGGGAGCGGTTACAGTTCCAACCAATTCTACGGGAAAATCGGGTACTCTTTTTAATCGCATTATATACTGGTGACACTTGAAAGCTGGAGAATTTTGCAAGGAAGCGGCGCAAATTTTTGTGTCTGGAGTGAGTGGCCATTGCCGAGGAGGCAAGGCACGAGTGAAGATCAAAAATTGGCTGCCAAGCTGACGAAGCAAAAACTCCAGGTTTCCAGTGGAAGCAGTATATACTGGTGACGTTTCAATGGCCGATTTAGGTATACAAACTTGAAGCTTGTTGCAGTAGAAAAATATCTGCCAGTACCTTTGGAACAGAGTATGCTTCTGCAATTTCTCCCGTATACATATACAACCCATTGGACCGTTTTGTCTTTCTTACTTCACTCACACATGTCTTCATCCCCGCAACACTTTCGCTGATGCTTAATCTTGCTGAAGGTCCCCCCATATCCGTTCTCACCCAACCAGGACAAATGGTTACGGCACAGGGAGTTTTAATGAGCTTCTCTGAATCTCCTCCATTTTTTAAATGCCATTCGTTCATCAAATTAATAGACCAATTCCAAATAAGAGCATGCGTTGCAGCTTTGGATATCCGATAGACATGAGATCCCCCACTTCCATTATCCGCTGTTCTTCCTACTAAACTGCCCGTACAAATAGCACAAGAATTTGCATTATTAAGCAGTAAGGGGAAAAATAGTCTCATAATTCGATCTATGGCCACAGTGTTAACTGATAGAGCCGTCATGAGCTCCTGTGTCGTATGTTCATGCGGTTTAGTTCCTGGAACAGAATATCCCTTAACTCCCGCATTCAGCACTAAGATGTCCACTTTTTCTACTGTTTGGGCAAATTCAGAAACAGCTTCTTCGTCAACAATGTCCAGTTTGTAAAGCTTAAGGCGATCTGGATACTTCTCTTTAAGACCATTTAGACTTACATGGTTAGAGCTATCAAGAAGAGTTTCTACACACAAACGAGTCTCATCCCTATAAGTTGCAATCACCGCATACCCATCCTGTAAATAGGCGTTAACAAACCCTATCCCAATACCTCGATTCCCTCCAATAACAATCACTGTTCCCATATAACCCTCTTTGATTTTTTGTAAAATTATCCCAGGAAGATTATAAGTTGCTCCAATAAAGGCCAATAGATTCCTTTAAACTCGACGTTCATGAAAATGCTCCAAACCCATCGTAAGATTAGACTTCTTGCATAACCTGCTTTTCTTGAAAAAATCGCCCTTTTTCCGAATTTCCTTTTCCACCCAGCCAAGACATACTTGAATATGTAGGCGAGCTGCAGGGAGAAGGAAATTCGGAAAAAGGGCGATTTTTTCTGAAAATGAGGTTATGCAACAAGTTATTGAAATCATCTACGACGATGCGCACATCTTTCCTACAGTCGTCGCGAAGAAATCCATTAAAAATAGATGTGTAGTGAAAAAGGGCCGGGTTTTTACCCGGCCAACTTGGATGAGTATCGACTTTAGAAGAGGAAATCCAGGCCTAAAGTCACTGCATTGTTAGCTATTGGTCCTAAATGCACTGTCCATGGACTTGTAGGAACATGCGTTGCATAACGCGCGGCGCCAAAAAAGAAATTAGATGAGGTCAGGTAAATGAATCGATACTCTGCGCTCACTCGGTAATGCTTACAAAAGCGATAACGAAGGCCTGCTTTTGCTTGTGTTGCAAAAAGACTGGTGTAGTCGCTCGAGCCGGAATTGAAGTGGTTAACACCCGCTTCTGGAGGTGCGACTTGTGCAGATCTGGCATGTTCAATAGAGACAAATCCAACTCCCACACCAACTCCCACATAAGGGGAAACGTAATCATTGTTAAATTCTAAAATTCCATTAGCCAAAAGCGTTCCGATCTTCGTTGGGAAGGTATCTCTGAAGTTATGAGCATCAAGTCTTGGTGTATTATTTGAAAGTCTTGCTCTTTTGAATGTATTTGCAAAATAAGCGCCTTCAATTTCAAAAGCAGGTGCCAGACGGAAACCGTTACAAATTTTAACCATCCACTCATAGCCGATATGAGCTCCCCCAAAGCCTTTTGTTCTACCCCACGCTTTTCCTTTCGCTTCAACGTCAAGTGGACCACCCGCAGCATCGCTATAAAAAGCGGTTCCTCTCTGGGTCACTGAAACGTTGTAGGGGAAAATCCAACCGCCAAATCCTCCAAAGTAAATCCCAATCATCTCAGACTTCGAAGCATCGGGCTGTTGCTGTTCGGCTTTTGTCGAATGTTCGGCTACTAAAGTTGAGCATGTTAAAGCGCATGCTGCAATCAGAGAGCCTGGAATCCATCTGCTCATGAGTAATCCTCCACAATTAGAGCTATAGTACTGTGTCACCTGGAGTAAGGTTTAAGAAGGCTCTTCAGGGCTTAGATTTTGAACACCAGCTCAAACCTAAATTCTGAGGCGAGGCGATACTAAAACCCCTTGCATCCGGTTAACCTCGATGTAACATATAGAAAAAATTTTCTAAAGAAAATTCAATTTTACTTAAAAAAATTGGGCAAAATCTGAATAACTTATGCATATTTGTTACTGAGTTTTCCTAAAGCTAAAGCCGAAAGGAAAAGTCCAAGATCCCTTAATGCAATATCAAAGTATTGCCTTGTTAAAAGTAAATTAATGATAATACCTAAGAGCCATAATGCCACAATATATGAAAATAGTTTTGGCTTAAAAACAACTCCAAGCCCGGCAATGATTTCAATAATCCCTACAATCGTCATAAAACCGCGATCATGGGCATTGACGATTCTTAACACAAAGGGAGAAATGTATTGTGACCAATTTGTAAGCAAATAAAAAAACTTATCCAATCCCGCAAGAATTGGAGCAACGATGAAAGTAATCCGCAGCAAACAAAATGCCTGATAACCTGAATCTCTTGAAAATTTCGACATGGACATTAACTCCTTAAAGAAATTGATTCTTTTATTACTTTTCCCAATAAACCTCTTTTAAATATTTAAATAAAATACGACAACAAAAAAATATTCAAACCTATACCCAACGTGATTGAAAATTTGGGTATACAAAGCGTATGATCTGAAACATTTCTGAATGTGTACTATTTTTAATTTTTTATTATAAATAATTAAATAATTTAAATTTATTAAGCAATAATAACAAATTGTTAGCATTGACCTCTTCACATTTAATATAATATAATTATTAAAATATAAATTCTGAGGAACTATGTCTTTTACCTTTTCAAGAAGATTTTCTATCGCTGTTTTACTCACTTTCATCGCTTTTATTGCATGGAATTTTACATCAAAAACAATCACAAGAGCGGCTGTTGATGTGGGCTCTGGAAGTATCAAGTTGACGATTGCTAAAGTGAATCCACAAAGCAACAAAATCCATCACATTCTTTATTCCGAAGAGCATCCTGTTCCTTTCAAGCGAGATATTCAAGTTGGTGGACAGTCACTCTTAAGTGAAAAGATCCAGAAAGTGGCCTTTGAAACACTCGGTAATCTTCAAAAAGAACTTTCCACGCTCCGCCCCGTAGAATGGAAAGGGATTGCAACCGCCGCTTCCCGTCAAGCGACCAATGCTCCCGACATGTTCAAAAAAATCCATGAAGAGCTTGGTATCGACATCGCAATTATCTCCCAGAGCGAAGAAGGGCGCCTTGGATTCACAACAGCAGCCGCTGTCAGTAACGCTTCCCCGGAAAAACTCATCGCTGTTGACTCAGGTTCAGGTAGTTTCCAAGTGACAACGCTGATCGATGGAAAACTGGAAGTGATCGAAGGAGAGCTTGGCTATATTCCTAGCTTAGAAATTCTCATGGATATTCGTGGACAAAAGCTCGACCTACAAACGCCTCCTGCTACAGTCACTTTGCAAGAAGCTGAGCTCTTAGTGGAAAAAATGCGCAGTAAAATGCCCGAAGTTCCCGTAAGTTTCGTACAACGCATCAAGGATCCTTGCAATGCAATTGTGGGAATCGGTAATGAAAACTTCATCTTCGCCATGGGAGCAGCCGGCGTAGGCAAGAGTACTTTTACGAAAGAAGAGCTTTGGGATGCCGTTGTTCGCCTTGCCGGTAAACCGGCGAGTGAACTTCCTCAGTTTGCAAAGCCAGACACGGCTGTTTTGGGAATGGTATTACTCTACAGCATTATGGATTGCATGGGACTCGACCAGCTTACTTCTCATTACTCCAATGGCAGTTGCGAAGGACTTTTGGTCGACCATGGCTATTGGTCTTTATCCCCCTCTGCGATCAGCTAATGCTTTCAAGTTGTAAAGTCGGGTCGAAAGACCTGACTTTTCTAAGGCAGCAGATTTCCTCGTTTCTACCAGTTTATTAACCCAACTCGTCCCTATCCTCCCTTATCCGCGTGCTGCGACAGGGCGATCTCTCCTGCGCTTTGTTCCTTCCCCAGGTCTAAAGACCTGCTGTTCGTCGCAAATCTTGCATATCACCTATCTCGCGACGCGTCTAAGGGAAGGTAGGGAACAAGTTGGGTTATTATTGAGAAGTAAAGGCAGTCACTATATCAAAGTTTAGGTGAAATCGGCTTCGTCTCGTTCAAATTGTGCGACTTTGTCATCTCCTTATCTTTGAATTCCCTTTTTGATAACAGAATTTCGAGTTCGGATTGAAAAAAAGGGTTTGGAAATTTTTGCTCGATTTCTAGAAGCTGGCAAACGATCTCATCATTAATTTCTTCGGAAAATTGTCTTAAATAGAGAAGACCGATATAAATTCTTCCCCAATGTTTTTCATTGTTAACCCATTCTAGAGGATCGAAAAGACTGAACATGCCTACAGCCCTTAACGAAGGAAGCAATTCTATTACAGCATTCTTAATATCGTGGATTTGATTTTCATTTCCTTCTTCAAGAAATAACCGATCAAGCAATGCGATATTGCTTAACGTGGCAGCAACCGTCCCTTTACGAGCTCGGCCTTGAAAACCTGTAAATGGGTTGACGGCATTTGTATGGTCTTCGCCGTCAGACAGAATATCTTCGGGTGTAAATTTTTTTATCATTGATACTCCCTTAAAAAAAGATAGCAGATTTGGCAAAAAGAATGGGACAGAAAATATTCTCTTCTGTCCCCTTTTCAATTAGGAAGCCTTTTTGTATTTTGATTTCTTATCCTTTCTCTCCGAGGATTCATTTTCTATATCACTGCCTTGCTGCCAATTGGCTTCATTTTCTTCCGTTTTTTCTTCTTCTCCCCTATTTGTAAGCTCGTCACTCATTTGTTCAGTAGAAGAATTTGGATTATATTCCTGAGAAGGCCTCATAGAGGTTTCATCATAATCTCTATTTTCTCTGCGGCCGTAGCGGAAATCATCATTTGATTGATCTTGATTGCTCCATCTACCCATTCCCGATTCTTCTTCGCCAAAGTTTCTTTCGTTTCGACGAGATCCCCGCGAACACTCTTCACCATTTTGGGACCCTGAATATTCTTTAGAGCCCACATCTCCTTCGTATTCATTACTTCGAGATCTGTATTCTTTGGAACCTGCGTATTCATTACCACGCGAAGAATAACCTCTTCCTTCGCTCTGATTTTCACGGGAACCATATCCCCGCCCTCCATATTCATTGCCATAAGTACCATAGCCTCTCGAACCTTCATAATCTTGGCCACGCGAACTATAGTTTCTGCCCTCATAAGTACTGTAGCCCATTGAACCTTCGTAATGATGACCGCGCGAGCCATAGCCTCTGTCTTCATATAACTGATAAAAATCCTTCATAAAATCTCCTAAGGGTTAATAGTAAGCCGATTATCTACTCTCCGAACCCCAGTGATGGATCTTGCCTTACGCTCAATTGCAGCAGACTCTTCTCTAGAAGGTACACTCCCTGTCAGCGTTACCACACCATTGTTTGTCTCTACACTGACTGTACGACCGCTGGTGGAAAGGGAGTTATCTTCCATGATTGCAGTCTTCACTCGGGATGTGATTTGCCAATCCGGATCTTGGTTATTGCCTTGTGAGTCGTTGTAATTTGTGGCAGTGTTTGAACGGTATGTACCATTATTATTGCCATTGCATGACATTAAGAAAGCACACATAGAAATGATTAAAAGGGTTGTTTTCACGAGTTTCTCCATTTGATAGGTTATGCGCTCTTTTGAGCGCTTCTCTCTCTTTTAAAATCACAGATTATTTAAAATCAAACAAATCAAATGAAATCAATTGATTCAATAATGAAAGTCGCATTAAAAAGAAACTAAAGCACTATATACATCAGCGCGATTAGAGAACCCAACGTGATTGAAAATTTGGATTTAAGACCGAGCCAAATTTTCAGTCACGTGGGGTATAAAACTACTTAGAAGAATTGCGTTCAGATTTTTGATCTCTTTCTGAGCGAAGTGAATAGTAAGAGAAGATTCCCCTGCGAAGCACAAATGTGATCAGCATTCTTTTTCTCATTTTATGGCTTTTCCATATGAATCTAAATTGACCTTCAATCTCCTTAGACGGGGAAAGAGAACAATAGTTATTTGGCTGAATTTCAGTCAAAAGTTCAAGCAACAAAGGCCAGACCTCTGCTACATCATCCAGTTTTAAACCGGCAAACTCTTCGGTAATTCTTTCAGAATCTAAACGAAAAAGACATCGACTGTTAGAAATTGCACTCTTTGCTTGCGACAAAATTGCATCCAAATTTATTTCAGTCAGCATCCTCTAACCCAAGAGAGACAAAATTAAGCATAGGTAACATTGCCCTAAGTCCCATATTTCAGTCTATCTTTTTAAGAAATTAACAATAAAAAAGCCAGATTAAATCTGGCTTTTGTGGAGGAATTTAGGGGGTTCTTATTCTTTCTGTGCAAGGATGTAATGACAGGTTGTGACAAGGCCTTTGCGATCGGCTTCAACAAAGGCTTCTCCATCTTTCGTCAAGCGATTGAACAGCTCTTGGAAATGTCGAGGAAGAATTTTGCATGAGACTAAACCACCGATAAGACGTGAAAGCCATTTGTACAACCGATCCGCATTTTCGATGAGAGGAGCCTGAAGATCGTTAACGCTTGCATTTTTGTTGATGAGAATCTTAAACCCAGCTTTCTCCATTGAGCGCGTGAATTCTTCGATAGAGGGAGTTCCAATGGCACCGATTAAGGGCTTGATGCGGCGCATTAGGTCGGCATGTTCGGGATTATCCGGATTGTATTTATCAAGGCGGAACCAATCGAGGCTTGCAAACTTCGCACCTGGTTTCAACATGCGGTAAATGTCCGCAAAAAGAGCATCTAAATTTTTTGCCAAGCTAAATGCTTGAACCTGATAGATCCCATCCATCGAGGCATCGGCAAAAGGGAAAGGGTGGTCGTTTAGATCGCCTTGTTTGAATTTGCACTGAGATGTCAGATTCTTTCTTTCTACAAATTTTCTGGCGCATTCGATTTGATTTTGATCGATATTTAGACCGGTGACATGCGCTCCTGTAAAAGTAGCGACATGACTTGCGATGCGTCCTCTACCGCAGCCAATATCTAGAACATTGTCACCCTTTTTGAGGCTAAGATCCGTAGCCATTTTCTCTTCAAAGAGATTCTGATTGGCTATAATTCCCTTGGAAAGATCCATAATGGGGGGAATATACATCTTTTCTACTTGTCCAATGGCGCACAAGTGATTAAGAACGCTGTAATAATCGACGAGCTTTCTTTTCACTTCGTTGTAATAATCAGGCCCCATGTCCTTGATCATCTGCTCTTCATTCGACCAATCGTGATCGTAAATATTGTAAGAGTCTAAAAATGCATCCACTTTCTCGCGAGGCAAGGTATATATTGTCTTAAACGATTTGAGGATAGTGGACAATCTGTATGAAAAAAATTGTAGCTTAGTTTTAATGGCAAGTTGAGTCATCTCTTCTCCTATGGATCAAACATATTTCTTTATCTTTTAGTGACTCAGAAGATTTTAATCAATGGAGATCAATTCGTTTAGAGGGAGTCTACTCTTCTTTCTTATTAATAAATTCCTTCCATGAAAGTGGAGAATGATGAGAATGAGAGGGAACAATTGCGAGCATCAATAATATGAGTCCGATCGCGACAGAATTCGCTTGCGCAGGTGGCGCAATTTCGGGGAAAGAGGTATACCCTTGACCCCAAAGCCATAAAGCGACGCCAAGGGTCATGAGATGGATTTTCCGCAAAGGATGCCAAAAAGACAAAAGTGCAAAGAGCGCGACTAAAGAAGCACAGATGAAATCATTGACCCACAGAAAGGTATCCTCTGAGCGATAACGGAAAATAAAAGGACTCAACGCAAGCCAGCAGGCAAGCATAAATTCAACGACGCGTGCCCACATCTTTTTTTATCCTTCTTTTCTCGATAAGGCTTTCACCCGCTTCATAGGCTGCTTCTGAGGCTTTTCCCCAGAAAGTATCCCAAAGAAGGCGCTTATCTTTCTTTTTTTTCCACACGGCGATTAAATAAAGAATACAAGTCCGGATCTCGTCATAAGCAAGAAAAACTAAAGTAATGGAAACCGCAGCTGTGATTAGGCACGGAAAGCACCAAGCTCCGACTACAGATCCTTGCATAAAAACGAGAATCGCACTGACAAGGCCTAAAGGGATGACATCAATACCAAATAAAATCACTAGCCACGGGCGATCTTGCCACCTTCGCGTGGATCCCGCCAAAGCGAAAATCACATCTCCCAAATAGGCTACCGCTCCCATAATCGAATCAGGAACCCGGAACCATTTTCGCAGGGTATGGGAAACATCGGAATCAAGGACATACTCGGTCTGAGCGCCAAAAATCGGATCCCAGACATGGTCAATCAGGCGCAATTGATAAAGACCCATATACACAGCGACTAATACAGCGACTCCAGCGACACAGCAAATACAAATGCGCTGACTCCATCGCGAAGGATTGTATTTCCAAGGCTTGGAGATAGCTTTTAAAGTTTTGCTCATATCCCTTCAAATAACACCCCCTTCTTTTTTTTTGAATCTCAATTTATGAAAAAAACACTCTTGTGAAGATTGTTTGGAATCTGGTAAGCAGGATTTTTTTAGCCAACGAGAATTAATGAATCAGCTGACTACAACCATCGAATGCTTAGACAGATCCCGCGTCGTGGAACTCGTCCGCAAATGGGGCGAGGTAAATACAGACGGTATTTTAGATCAAACAACACAGATTTTTTCTGTTCCTCATATCGAAGGCCTTATCGGCTATCGCGTTGAGCTTGGAAATGCTGTGGTTTATGGTGATCCCGTCTGTGCCCCATCGGAAAAAGTAGCTCTCGCCAAAGAATTCGAAGCGTATTGCAAAACGCAAAAAATGGTGGTGATCTACATCATCGTTTCTGAAGAATTTGCCCAAATGGCTTTCGACCACCTGTCCTTTTCTCTCATCGAGTTCGGAAGAAAATTCATTTTGGATCCCGCCCACTATATTGAGCCTAAAACGTCTTTATTACGCAAAAAAGTCAGGCAGTCATCACGCCATGAAGTGACAATTCACGAATATACTGAAAACGATCCAACCATAGAAAAATCGATAGAAGATGTCGCTCATGCTTGGGTTAAAGCGAGAAAAGGAATTCAAATTTATCTCGCTGAGCTCACTCTGTTTGCAGATCGAATTGGCAAGCGCTGGTTCTATGCTAAATATCAAGATAAAATCGTCGGAGTTGCACTCCTCAATAAATTAGAAAGTCAAGAAGGATGGTTGCTAAACAATGTCATGGTCGCCAAAGACACACCTTCTGGAGTTTCGGAACATCTCGTCGTATCCGCGTTGCAAACAATTGAGAAAGAGCAATGCCATTTTGTTTTGATTGGCCCTGTTCCCGCAAAGGATCTGGGAAAGATGGTCGGACTGAACCGACTTATTATCCTCCTTGCTTCCTGGGGATTCAGAGCGATCCGAAAAGTATGCCATTTGGATGGACATGAGGTTTTTTGGGATAAGTTCCAGCCGGAGCACAGATCCTCCTATCTGCTTTTCCCAAAAAACCGATTCCGTTTATCCAGTGTCTTCGCTCTCTTACGAGCATTAAACATCAATGTAAAATCTTAGAGTGTTTTCAATCGCGCCCTAAAGACTGTCCTGATAAATCCAACGGGCAATGCAATCCAAAGTAATTGCAGCTGCAGCGGGATGGCTCGAAGGATCGGCTCCAAGTCCAGCAACATCAAAAGTAAAAGCCTCGGGTAAATTTGATTTAATCACCGCAAATTGATAGCCGCAGAAAGGTTGATCGCTCATAAATAGGGCCCTGCAAGGCTCTTTACAAACCTCAAGCCAAGCAATGATTGTGTCTTCTGTATTCGGACGCGCGATCACTCCCCCTTCATTTTTCATCGGGACTGCGATAAAAACGACGGGAAGGTTGCGCATGCCATCGGGCAACTGAGTTTCATTCCAGAGAATGTGCGCCGCTTCAGATTCATTGGAGCAACAATCTGTCAGGCCGTCAATGCGTTTATCAAGAGGCCGGTCTCCCGTTAGCCACACGATCTCATCAAAACGCACTCCTTCTTCCCACAATTGTCCTAGATAATCTAAGCGTTTTTTCATGAAATGCGTGCTTGATCCAAGAATTAAAGCTTTATCATATGTCTTGCTTGCAGGTTTCCACTCTGAGAAAATACCGTTTTTCAAGGACCAGTTTAAGACAAAAAGGCGTTGATCTGAGCTTAGCTCGCTGAGCTCCCATTTCTCCTGACCAGGCATCCTGAGCCAATGCTTTTGCGTTTCTTCAATGAGATTCGCTTCTTTAGGAATCCCGAGTCCACAAGCAAGCTCAGAAAGAGCTGCAGGCTCTATTTTTCGATCTTGGATAGGGCTTGCGTGACTAAAATGAGAAAGGGATAAAGCAGAAGCGATTAAGCAGGTGAGTATCTTCATAAAATCCTCTTAAGGATGTGCAAAGTCTAGTTTAATGTAAGCGGAGATCGGTAGCGGTTTTTCATAGGATGCGGAAGGCTTTAGCGAAATATAATACTCATCGACCTTTCCGATTTCGAGCACATCGTCGACATCGTACTCCAGTGGGATGCCTATGCGATCGATGAGAACGACATCATCTTTGTGAACTGTCTGAAGGCCTTGGCAGAGTTCCGACTTTGCCCTCCGCACTGCCTCAGGCCCAGTCTCAGTCACATAGAAAGCGCTTTGATGGTATTCTGTGAACTCAAAAGGCTTATAAGCTCCCAGGTTGATAAAATAGAGCTTTTTGGAAGGATCCACCTCAGCATTATCCTTCGTTAGCTCAACAGCATACCCATCGATGCTTTTCAGCTCGATATAAGAATCGATATGGAATTGCTCCTTGTTCCCAAACCATTTCTTTGCCAGTAAGGAATAAGTTTCTTCAAGCGTTGTTCCTATAACAAAAACGACATCGTGAAGCTCGATATTGCATCCATCGGCTTTTCCACCGAGATAAACAGCAAATAATTTTTTATCCATGAACAACTCCTTTTTTTATATTCAATGGTACTAAGCATCCCAATTTCTTCCAAATTCAGAATGTATTAATGGATCTCTCCGCTTTTTCTGAAGAGACCCTTTTTTTTATTGTTGTTTGAGTTCTTCTAGTATGGCTTCGCTTGCCAGCCCAACTTCCATGAGTTTTTTCATCGCTTTCGGACTTGCTCTTCCGACTTCGATAAGCCGCTCCATCAGCCCGCTTGCGGCGAGGTCCTGCATCATCGGAAAGGAGGCTAGCCCAAGATCGACAAGGCGCTCTTGGAGCAGTTCAAGACGGTTAGCGTTAGCATAGCGGCGAACCCCTCCTGTGCGCGCGATACACTCCGGCAATGGATCTAGTCTGTCTGGCGAGCGCGGGTGGATAAAAAAGACAATTGAATAACGCTCGTAATTACCATCTTTGGCGACAACGCGGTGAAGTCCGCTGCGGAATTCACCGTTTGTGATATTTTCGAGCATGTCTCCCCCATTGACAATAAAGGCATTTGGAGGAACGCGGACATCGATCCATTCCCCTTGCTTATTCAACACTTGGAGTCCATCTGCGGTTGCGCAGGGCAAAATGGTCAATAGATCGATGTCTGTATGTTCAGATGCCCACAACCGACCTTGAGGAGGGTTCGCAGGATAATGGATTGCTCTTAGAAGAAGATCACCATCGCGTGTCATCTCTGTGAAAAGATCGTTTCGCACCCCGATCGCTTCAGCAATGGCTCTTTCAAGCAGCACGCTATGTTCTTCCAAGACAGAATGAAGCGCGCAAAGGGGATTTTGCAAATCAAAATTTTCCGGCCAGATATTGGGCAATATCCCCAACGCTTTTAGTTCCTCGGAGTCACGCGTTCTTCCCACGTGATAAAATTCTTTAAAATCCCCGCTTGCAGCCCCTTTTGCGCACTCTCCCGGCACATAGCCTCTCTGGCCGCAGAGCTGAGGGTCATTGACTCGCATTTTTTGCTCTTGCGAAAGCCTAAAAAAATCAAAGCAAGCCTGGTACCCGGCGTCTAAAATCTGAGGGTCTACTCCTGTATTGACCACAGCAAAAAAACCTACTTCACTTAGGGCTTGGTAAAGCTCTTGAACAAACTTATCCTTTGTTTCGGGCTGCAAGTACTCTTTCATGTCTAAAACAGGAATCGTCGCATCAAAACCTGTTTCTTGAGCTTCAATATTTGTAAGAAAAGCAGATGCCGCCATCCCAAGCGCCACCCATCGTTTTATCGTTGGTATCCATTGCATTGTTCTTTCCTAGTTGATGCTTTTCAAAACTCTGCGAGCAAAAGTGTTGCTAGCAGAGCCATAAGTTATATAAACTTATTGAAATCCTCAAATGAAAAATTATAAACCTTCGAAAAGAACGACGGTTGAACAGAGCTAGGAAATGTGATAAGCTGCTGACATGACATTATTGCTCAACTGCCAGGAACTCAGTAAATCCTTTGGAAATCGCACTCTTTTTGAGGGGCTTTCTTTCAGCGTTTTTTCGGGAGATAAAGTGGGTCTAATCGGACCTAATGGTTCGGGAAAATCGACTCTGCTTAAAATCTTATCAGGGATCGAGCGCCAAAACGCAGGCACAATCTCCTCAAAGCGCGGCCTAAAAGTGGGCTACGTCCCTCAAACTTGCGACTTTCCTGACGAGAACCCGGAAACAATCCTTCTTAGTGCATTTGATCCTAGTGACGAAAGACCAGATTATGAAAGGGAGCGCATTGCCCAAATGTGGCTCAGCAAATTAGGCTTTACAGGCCGAGAAATATCCGCAGCCAAACTCTCAGGCGGTTGGAAAAAGCGCTTAAGTCTTGCAAAAGAGCTCATGTTAGCTCCTGACTTGCTTCTTCTCGACGAGCCAACCAACCATCTCGACCTTGAAGGTATCCTCTGGCTTGAAAAATTTCTGCCGAAAGAAGCCCCTTCCTATATTTTAGTCAGCCACGATCGCTTTTTCCTTCAGAATATGATTAACCGAACGATCGAAATCAATTCTGTCTACCCTGGAGGTCTTTTTGCCATCGACGGGAAATATGAAAAATTTCTCGAACTAAAAGAAAGCTTTTTGAAGGGGCAAATCGAGCAGGAGCGATCCACAGCCTCTAAAGCCAGGCGCGAGCTCGAATGGCTACGCAGCTCCCCTAAAGCACGCACATCCAAATCTAAATCGAGAGTCGAGGATGCCCATGAACTCCTCAGCGATCTTTCCCATATCCGAACGAGGAATCTACAAAAAAAAGCAGAAATCGATTTTGCAGCTAGTGAACGGGAAACAAAAAAACTTCTCGCTGCAAAAAACCTTTCCAAAGAAATTCAGGGACGGATTCTATTCAAACATCTGGACTTCATTTTATCCCCAGGCACTCGAATCGGTCTGATGGGCCCGAATGGCTCGGGAAAAACGACTTTGTTAAAAATGCTCTCGGGAGAAATTCAGCCTGACGTGGGAACGATCAAAAAAGCTGACCAACTCCAGATCGTCTATTTTGATCAACATCGCATGCAGCTTCCCGATCATATCACATTAAGAGAAGCTCTTTCGCCCCATGGAGATTTTGTCACTTTTCGCGGCCAAAAAATCCATGTCAACGGCTGGTGCAAACGCTTTCTTTTTTCCCCTGAAATCCTCGATATGCCTTTAGACAAGCTTTCTGGAGGAGAAAGAGCACGGATCGCGATCGCGCATCTCATGTTGCAACCCGCCGATCTGTTGCTCTTAGATGAACCTACGAACGATCTCGATATCCCTACGCTGGAAACGCTGGAAGATAGTCTTATCGACTTTCCAGGCGCTGTCGTTTTGATCACGCATGATCGTTGCATGCTTAATAGGATCTGCAATGCTTTGCTTGCACTGGGCGATCCCGAAACAAACCAACTCTTTCCCGATTTTGCACAATGGGAAGCCTCTTTAAAGAACGCAACATCTTCTCAAAAATCGAAAGAAAAAAAAGCGGAAACTACACCTAAGGGCAAGTTGACATACACGGAGAAAAAAGAGCTCGAACAGATCGAAGGAAAAATCATTGAACTTGAAGCGGACCTTCAAAAACTTAATGGGTCTTTGGAAATTCCCGAGATCGCGCAAAATCCAAGCGAGCTGCAAATGATTTGTTCCCAAGTTGCCTTAGTGGAAAATCGCATCGAGCAAGCTTATCTGCGGTGGGATGAGCTTGAGAAGAAATTGCGCGGAAATTCATAGTGTGCCTGAATCGGCCATAGACTGACTCGAGTATAACTGTTTTGAGAAAAGAAAAAGGCGCCAAAAGCAATTAACAAAATCTGTTAGCAGCTCTAAGCGCTCTCTTTGAAATCGTTTACTTAATGTGCTTGCTTAAGCAGCCTGCAAGTTTAAGCATATCAACAGGCTTTTTGCCGATCACTTGGGAAAGTTTGTTGTCTGGATTGATCATTCTTCTGTTTTTTGCATCTTGGCATTTATGCGCTTTAATGTAGACCCAAAGTTTTTTGACAATTTGAGGGCGCGTCAAAGACTTGGCTCCGCAGATCTCTTGAAGCTCTGGCGATAAACCATAAGTTTTCTGAATTAATCCAGATTTTCTTTTTGCGCCTGTTTTTTTTGATGCTTTCTTTTTAGCCGGTGTTCTTTTCTTTGATACAGTTTTCTTTTTTGCAGCTGGCTTTTTCTTTGCTGCTTTTTTCTTTTTGGCCATAACAACCCCTTTCTTGGATTCGAGGATTTAGAGAAAATCGCAAACTTGCAATTCTCTTCTCTCTTATTTAAGGGATTAGGATCTTTTCTGAATTCATGCAAGGTTTTTTTTTATTTTTTTCAAAAATTTTGAAAAATCTTTTTTTGGGAAATACCATTGCGCTTTTCTTATACCCAACGTGATTGAAAATTTGGATTTAAGACCGAGCCAAAGCCACGGGATTGGACGATCGAATCTATACCTAACGTGATTGAAAATTTGGTTTAAGACCGAGCCAAAGCCCCGGGATTGGACGATCGAATCTAGCCCCTATTTCTAATAGGGGCGACGATTCGATCGCGCCAATCGCGGGAGCTTTCGCTTCGGTCCTAAACCAAATTTT
>Ga0070741_10007422_pt1 | contig 22674 bp, 26 predicted proteins | sample Coa_R1_4_FD_66440 | JGI IMG/M metagenome (GOLD analysis project Ga0070741, IMG submission 66440) | Surface soil microbial communities from Centralia Pennsylvania, which are recovering from an underground coalmine fire - Coalmine... | ecosystem: Environmental > Terrestrial > Soil > Unclassified ... | reverse complement strand
CGCGACAAATTTTCGCGCGCCGCGGCGCCGTGGGCCCCAAAAAAAGTTTTCGCAAATTCGCGAAAAAGATTTGCGGTGCGAGGCCGCCAGTCCCCGCTTTGAAGATTGCAGAGTTTTTGACCGCCCCCCGCCCCTCGCATCGGAAAATAAATCGGCGATTTCGTCGGCTTGCCACCTGGCAACGCCTTTGAAACCGGGCTTTTGATTGATTTGATTTCGTTTGAAAAGATTCAAAAGTTGGGGCGCCAGAAAAAAATCTCTGCGTGGGAGCCCCGCCGGTCCGCAAGTTCGAGGACTGGCAGAGTTTTGACCTACCCCCCGGTCCCCTCTGTTAACACTGTCTGTGATTGTTAACGTCGTTAACCCAGCTTTTTTGCTGCGCAGCTTCCGGCACCTCGGGGTACGAAACACCGGCGCCACAGAGCCCGTAGAAGGAACCGTGACGTCCACTGTCTGAGGCTTGCAGATCATCGTGGCCCCACAAGTTTTAGCGCTCGGATGATGTAATTGATGCCGGCGCCCCGCTGCTTCATTTCAGCTTGGGTTGCTGCCACCAACATGTCGGGGTCGATAGCCTGAATGATCTCGGCGTAGGTCATCGGCATTGAGCCAAAGCGCCGGTGCAGGTCATCGGACAAGCGTCGCTCCGCTGCTGTTGCTGCCGCACTCCTGGAGGCGACAGATGCTATCGTGGCCGTTCGTCCACCTCGTGTTGGTGGAGAGATTCCTCTCTTGCTTCCTCGGGAGTCCCTGTCGGTTTGTTTATATCGGTTAGCTTTGTAGGTTTGGGTGACATCGCCGTCACCGCAGACATGGCCCAGATGTCGCTCTAAGGGTGACAAATTCGCCATGCGCGCTTTTGCGCCGACCTTAAACCGCTGATTCCACGCTGCGCAGAGCTCCGCGAAACGCGGCCAGTTTGGCACGTACCTATTGCGGTGCGAATAGCCGCCGTGCCTGATCCGTTTGATCAGCCCGGCCCGCTCCAGTCGCCCTAATGCTCGCATGATCGTGCGAGTCGACAACCCAAGGAGCGCCGAAAGACGCTGGATGCCAGGGTCACAACGGCCGTCTCGCCGGCGATAGTGTTCGATGATCAGCATCGCGACGCGGCGGTCGCTTGGACGCAGATCCGGCATAAGGCCGATGATCTTGATCGCGAGCAGTGAATCCAGTGGCTCAATGGGCATCGTTCGCTCCACAATTGGTCACGAACAGCACCCGGAACGGGACGAGCGCAAGCTGCCTAATCGGCGCGTCGTAATGGGTCGTACGGCAAAGAAATAAAGCGGCGAAGAGTCGTGTTGATAAGTTCTGCGCAAAAGGTTCGTTGCATCAAAGTCAGCGACATCTTTGCCGAAGCAAGCGCTGCGATTCGGTCGAGCTTCGAACCGTTATAGCAATCGATCGTACACGAGCGGTTCAACGTGAAACAGTTTGTAGACGAAACGATTTTGAACTTATGACGTTGCATGCGTGTTGGCATGAACCCAATCGATCAATGCTCGTCGGCTATACCGTATTGCGCGTCCCAAGCGGACAAACGGAGGGCCGATGCCTTTTGTACGCCAAGCTTGCAGTGTGCGGACCGAAACTGCCAAAGACCCCGCAGCTTCACCCTCGTTGAGGAGTGAATCTTGATCTGAGACCGAGTCAACAACCATTTGAGTGCCCCCGTTCGCTGACGAGCCAAAGGGAGCACCATTATTGTCGATTCCGCTTGCGCGGAATAATTTGCGCAATTTCGGAAATGGCCAGTCAGGTTTCCGCACTGGCCAGATCAGCCGGTTTTCCCCTGCTAATTGCGCGGATGTGATCGGCAATCGTTTTTATGCTCAAGTCCTTGTTGCCTGCAGCCAGGAGGTTTCCTTTTCGCAGCTCCTCGTTCACTTGCCTGACTACGAGTGCTGCAGTATTGGCCGCGTCTTCCTTGTATTTCGGCTTTACCGCCCACACCTCGATCGCGATTGATCGAATAACGTCCCGCCTCTGTGCAGCTTTGGCCCGCTTGGCAACAGGTCCAACGGCCCGACCTCTTCGCGCGGTTATTCCCGCCGTGACGAGCGCATTTGTGGGGCCCGAAAGAGCAAGCATCCTTACTGACGATATTACTTGTCCGATATGCCAAAGGTGGGGTGCGATTCCTTCTCTGTCGAGCATACAACGGAGTCCCCAAAGCATTTCTCCGACCAGGCGTTGCTCGCTTAGCTCCTCCGTAAGATCTTTCATTCGGGAGTACCAATTGGCAAACGAAACTCCGGGTTTAATTTCCGAGCGCATGTCTCCGGCGAACGGCTCCCAGCCGCCTCCTCGGCACTTGATCCAGGTCCGTTGTCGGTCAGAGGGGATGCCCCACCGTTCGAGTCGATCTCGCAGTCGATCACACCACGCTTCAAATTCCTGCACTACCGAAATGGATGCAAGTTCTTTCAAGCCAGCGTGGAGCGATTCGTGGGTTCTGGTTTCGCTTTTCAGGATTCCACGCTTAGCGGTCGTGATTCGGATTTTAGCATTGGTCGCTCGATCGGTTCGGGTGAAGTGGCGGATTTTGAGAGGGGGTTCGGCCGCCTTTTGCAAGGGTTGGTGTTTCATTTCAGATCTCCTTCAACCAGCTATCGATTCGCGTCCGCGATATGGCGCGATTCGTTGTTGAAGATTCCGACCGATTCCCTTCTCCGCCTCTACGCGTGTGCAAGGTCAACATCACTTACGCACACGATGTTCACAGAAATCTTGTGCGTTGACCGACGACCCATTTCGATCGGTTGCGACTGCGTCCGTGCGCGGCTTTTTAGGACTGGCGAGTGGTTGGAAATTGCGATGAATCTCGCCCTGATATGTCCGCCATTTCGAGCCAACCCTTAGCGGAAGTTGCCGAAATTCTGGCCATGGGCCTCATGCGTCTTCAGGCCCGTAAGTCCAGTGCAATCTTTGCTCGCAGCAAAGAAAGTTTGCTTCACAACTTGCCCGCCAAGAGCGGTCATCCGGTCCCCGCAGCAGGGAAAAACGCGGATGAGCGATAGCGTCTTGGCGCAATTGGCGGCCCTAAAAACCGCACCGGTGGGCGAACTCAAGAAGAAATGGCGCGATTTATTTGAGCGCGAGCCCCCGCCCTATAATCGGCGCTTCCTGGAAAGCCGCCTCGCCTACCGTATTCAGGAATTGGCCTATGGCGGGCTGTCCGAAGAAACCATCGAGCGCCTCGAGGCCCTCGCCGACGAACTTGAAGGCAAAAAGCCTCGGCGCAGCTCGCTTCTGAACAATCGCCCCATCGCTGGGACGCGCCTGATCCGGGAATGGAATGGCGTTGAGCACAGCGTAACGGTGCGCAATTCCGACTTTGAGTATCAGGGCCGGCCCTACAAATCGCTCTCAGCCATCGCCAAGCACATCACCGGGACCCAGTGGAATGGGCTGGTCTTCTTTGGCCTGAAGAACACGCGGAAACGGTCATGAAGCCCGCCCCCTCAGTGATCCGAAAACTCCGTTGCGCGGTCTATACCCGCAAATCAACCGAGGAGGGCTTGGAACAGGAGTTCAATAGTCTCGACGCGCAGCGGGAGGCCTGCGAGGCCTACGTCGCCAGCCAGAAGGCCGAAGGCTGGCTGCTGGTGCCCGACCGCTACGATGACGGCGGCTATTCCGGTGGAACGCTTGAACGGCCCGCGCTGAAGCGCCTGATCGCTGATATCGAGGCCAGACGCATCGATGTCGTGGTGGTCTACAAGATCGACCGCCTGAGCCGCGCCCTGATGGACTTTGCCAGACTGGTCGAGGTCTTCGACCGCAATGAGGTCACATTCGTCAGCGTCACGCAATCGTTCAATACCACGACCTCAATGGGACGCCTGACACTCAATGTATTGCTGTCCTTTGCCCAGTTCGAGCGTGAGGTGATCGGCGAACGCATCCGCGACAAGTTTGCCGCCTCCCGGCGCAAGGGTATGTGGATGGGCGGCTGGGCACCGCTTGGCTACGATATCAAAAACCGCAAGCTCGTGATCAACGAAACGGAGGCTGAGGTCGTCCGCTTCATGTTCAAGCGCTTTGCCCGGGGAATTCAGCCGCAGCTCATGATCGAGCAGCTTGCCAAGGAAGGCACCCGCAACAAGAACGGCAAGCCGATCGACAAGGGCTACCTTTACCGGATCCTGCACAACCGCGTTTACTTGGGTGAGGCCGTGCATAAGGGCATTTCCTACCCCGGCGAGCACGAGGCCATCGTCGAACGGGATCTCTGGGACCAGGCGCATGCGCTCATTAAAGCAAGTCCGCGTGAACGGACCAAGCGGCCGCTCGGACGTACGCCCGCACTCCTTAAAGGTCTCGTCTTTGGCCCGAGCGGCGCCGCCATGACGCCTGCCTACACGCACAAGGGCGGCAAGCTCTACCGCTATTACGTGTCAACCGACGTACTGCGCACCGGCGCGCGGGCAAGCCCGATCAAGCGCATTGCCGCTGGGCAACTCGAGGCCGTCGTAATCGAACAAGTTAAGGTCCTCCTACAGAGCCCAGAGATCATCGTCACGACGTGGCGGGCCGCCCGCAAATCGATTGAAGGACTAACCGAACGACAGGTGGCCGACGAGCTACGACGCTTCGACGACGTCTGGATCGAGCTGTTCCCGGCCGAGCAGGCGCGGATCATTCAGCTGCTGGTTCAACGCGTCGACGTCTCGGAAACAGGCGCCGACATCACGCTGAAGGTCGAAGGACTTTCAACGATCCTGTCCGACCTGCGGTCGGCCACTCACCGGCGAGACGCAGCATGAACAAGACGATCACCGTCCATATCCCGATGCGATTTGCCATTCGTGGGGGACGAAAAACAATTATATCTGAAATCGAACACCCGAAAACGCAGCTACGAATAGAAAATGCTCCGCTCAAGGCCCTCGCGAGGGCTCATCGTTGGCGACGGCAGATTGAGACTGGCGAATACGCTTCAATCACTGAGTTAGCCGAGGCGCAGCGGGTCAACGAGTCTTATGCCTGCCGCCTTTTGCGATTGACGTTGCTCGCACCAGAACTCGTGGTCGAAATTCTCAATGGCGTGCGTGACGATGCTCTATCGATGAGCCGGCTTTTAAAGCCCTTTCCTGCTGAGTGGGCTGCGCAACTATCGATTTTTAGGCCGTCGCATCTGGCCAATAAATAGCTGGCCCAGAATTGGTATCTTGTAAACAAGCAGTCTTTTGTTTCATGCTTCTGTTGGAAAGTGAGCCGGAACAAACCCATGATGGGATCACGCGGCATGAAGAGCGCTAATGAGCACGACTGTCTTAGTCGCAGAACGCGTCGCGTGCTCATCCTCAAACCGGCGGCAATCCGTGGCGCAAAACGGAAGTTTGCGAAGCGGATGCGTCTGAATGCTAAGCGTTCTATTCGTGAAGAAATTGCCAGCTCGAGCTAGTCCGGCGTGCATCCCGAAATTCGGATAGCTCATTGAGGAATATTTTCGGTATCGTGCTGTAAAGGTAATGCACTCAACTGCTCACACTATGTTTTCCAGACGCACCGTTTTTGTAATCGGCGCAGGAGCAAGCGCCGAATGTGGCCTTCCAGAAGGCTCGAGACTGAAGGGAGATATAGAAAACGGCCTGCGTTTCGGTTTTCGATCAGATCCAACGGGTGACAATGAGCTTTGGGAAATTCTTAGATTACGGGAAAACGGTAATAAAGATCGCTTGGGGTTGCTTAGGAAGTGTGCGAATGACCTTGCTCGAACGGTTAGGACCTTTCCCTCAATCGATGAGGCCCTCCATTGGTGGCGTAGAATTCCGGAAACAGTCGACGTCGGGAAGCTCGCAATTGCCCATTATATTTTAAAAGCTGAACGCGAGAGCTTTCTCGCCCCAAATAAGCAGACGGGCAGGGTCGACATTGGGTCTGCAAACGACACTTGGCTTGCGCAATTTTTATCGATGGTACTGAGCGGCTTACCACAGGAAAAATCGTCGAATGCCTTCAATGACGTTGTTGTTATCAATTTCAATTACGATCGCTCGCTAGAACACTATTTATTTCACGCCCTGCAAAATGTCGGGTTGGATAAAACTGCTGCAATAGAATGCATCGCTAGATTAAAAATTATTAGACCATATGGATCATTGGGCCACCTACCTTGGCAAACGTCCAAAGGCGGGATTGATTTTGGATCGTCCAATAGTTCAGTTCAAATCGCCCCTCATATCCGGACCTTTACTGAGCAGATATCGGGACCAAACATCGCGTCGATAATCGATGCAGAATTCTCTGAAGCCGAGCTAGTGATTTTTCTCGGGTTCGGGTTCCACCAGCAAAACATGGAATTATTAGAACCGATAGCAGCAAGCTCGCGCAAAAAAGTAAGAGCTGTTTTCGCGACAATGTATCGTATCGACGAGAGAAACTATTCGGCCATAGAAGCGCGACTTAACGATCGATTGGCTCTTTCTCCCAAACCAACATTGGTGGATCTAACAAGCTTTCAACTACTAAGTAAGCTTCGGATGAGCATCAGCATGCTGGCTGGCTAATTTGCGTAGTTTGGCCGGTCGAGCCTTTCGTTGGGTTTCAAGGTCTTTTGAATTAGCGTCTTGTCGTGCCGCCACCTCAGACCCGCAAGGCTGGCGCTGGGCAACCGAGCACCGCGACAAAATGAAATTTGAGGGAGCATTAAATAATGCCGCCAGAGCTGAGACCGACAACCACCATCCGGATAACATTGCCGTCGGGTAGAGCGGCTGTACTTGCGTGTTGTCGGCCACAATTCACTAGATGGATCGGACCGTCTCCCAACTTTACCTATGGCGGCAAGCCAGTTTTGACCTATGGCGGGCAGCCGGTTTTTGCTGAGCTCCTAATCTTGCACTTGCTCGAAGCGACCGGCTGGACCGGTACTTGGATTTCATCCTATGGCGGCATCAAGTTTCTCAGCGAAATGCCTAAAGACTCATCGTTGGTTCAGGCTCCGATAAGATTGCCGGAAAGGCAAATCTCTTTGATCCGCAAAATTCAACGGCGATCCAATCAGCGAGGTGGCTGCTTCGACCTGTTTGCTTGGCGAAATGACAAGATTATTTTTTGCGAAGCAAAGCAGTCAAAAAAGGATCACATCCGTCCATCGCAGCACAAATGGATCGACGCCGCAATAACAGAGGGAGTTCCGCTAGATTCATTGCTAATTGTCGAATGGTCGCTAGCTCCACCCAATGTCCAAGCCTTCGCATAAGCTCCATTATGGAATATTTGCGAGCCGCTCGCCGGACCAAACTCGACTTCGGTGATGTCGAATCGACGCCATTCATCATATGGAAGTTTAGTGTAAACCGATTATGCCTTTTTCTGCATCTCTTTGAAACGCGCAATCGACGCTCTCGAGCCAAATGTTGTGATTGCTTGGAGTGGCTTGGCCTCGATAAACGCTTTCACGGCTTCGATCCCCGCACGAGTCACAAATTTTCGACGAAGTTTCTTCTCATGAACACTGTGTATCCCATCACCATCCAAACCGAGATGCCGAAGCGCTGACGTTACTTGGCTAGGAGAAAATGGCGTGTCGACGCCGAAGACTTTTCGAATGGTCGGACGGAGGATGCTTGCAGCTTCGGTGGGTAAATTCTTGTCAGCTTCGGGAAGTGACGCGTGCACGACGTTGGCAACATCTACGTTGCCGACCACAACATAAGCTGGCGCACCGCGCTTTTCGACCAATCGCCCTTTGTCAATAAGGGCCAACCCCTTAGCGGTTTCAGTTGTCATAAATATGCTAGACGACTCTTCCGACATCTTTAGGATGCCGGTCCGATCTACCCCGACCTTCTGTATAACATTGATGGTATCCATGAATGTCTTGATGCGGCGCTCCTCGCGTTCGGCAATGAGTTGCACTAATTCAGAATATCCAATTGTTCGGCTCTGTCCCGCATACCGGTAGTAAATCGAGCCTTCACGGATTATTTCAATGTCGCGCTGCTTACCGTCTCGCCCGGCTACAGGCTTTGAACGGTTCCGTTTGCACATAACTGGTCTATTGATTAGAGGATCACAGCCCACCGCAAGAACATTCATCCCGCCTACAGAGTAGCGCCTGATAGCAATTGGAATTTCTGGATCGAAATCTTGTTTTAGGCGATCCACCCATTGGGCCTCATCAATATCGCTGGTTGTACCGACAATCTGACGTGGCTTGTTGCTAATTCCGAAGAGTATGTAACCGCCACGAGCATTTCCAAATGCAGCGAGTGTCTTCGTGTAGTCGGACAAGTCCGCTACAATAAGATCTTGTTTATACTCTCGATGCTTGCTCTCTCGCGATGTAACGGCAAAAGAGGTCGCATCAAACTCGATTAGGTCCTTCAAGTTCTCAGGTAGGTCAAACATTGTCCCACGAATGTTTACTACTTCCTCGTTGCCTTTCGCAGCGCTTGGGCATTAATTGATCCGGTCTAAATAGGGAGACCGAGGCCCCGCAGCAGCTCGAGTATGCGCTCGCTGGCATTATGCATAACACTTCCGAGCCCTTCCTGAAGCTTCCTTTCGACCGCACTCTTTGCTGCGCTCTTGAGTGCCGAACTGGCTTTTTTCAACAAGCCGGTTTCAATCATTGGCGAGCGTAAAACATTAAGTGCAGTTTCGAGGATTACTATTAGCTGCTTACGTTCGATCTCGCTTAGAACCTGATGATCAGGAGGCGCGTTCGAATGATTGATTTGATGAATTATGCCATCCAGCAAAGATGCAATAGCGCCAATTTTGACCTTAAGATCCCCAGACGAACCTAAGACGACCCACCTCTCAGCTAGAATTGCCCTCGATGAAGATGCGTGCGGTTTTGTTGATAGCGTCGGTTTGGTCTGCCGCTTTGGACGTTGTGTTCTAACTTGCTTTGCAAAAGCTTGATCCTGACTTTTTAGGAAAATTCGGTATCGATCTGCAATTTTAAAAGCGTCGCGCTTGCGGATTCTGCCCCGAATCTGCCTGATGCGGTTTAGTAGCGAAGAATTAATTCCGATCGGTCCATCGATTCCATAAGCTAGGTCAATAAGCTCAGGTAGGTCGACAATGTCGATCGACTCGCCGCGAGTAGCATCAATCCGGCGACGTGCGGAGTCCGCAGTTTCCAAATACCGATGCACCTCGTCGATTGTAAGCTCTGGCATCCCCAATCCTCAATCAGATGTTTGCGCATGATGTCACGAACGAATGATTCGTCGCGTTTACTTGCAATGTCCACATGAGGTGCACGCGCCTTGACTTAACTCGACTGTCCCGACGCCTCCAAGCCGGGTGATGCTTCCGGTCAAGGGACTGAGATTCAAACTCTCCTAATTTGTGTGCTCACCAACTGATTGAAATCGTTCGTCCGAAATTTCCGTACTCTAGTGTCGAAGTACAGAGCCTCAGAGAAAAACGACCATCAGAGAACGGCGCGCCGAAGGATTCGGGCGACCGACGTGCCGAGCCTAGTCTTAATTGAGCCGAAAATTCAGGGCGATTTGTGCGTCCCTGGAGAGGCTAGAGAAAGGCCGCTTCAAGAGACTGGCGGAGGGAGTGGGATTCGAACCCACGTTACGGTTTCCCGTAAACACGCTTTCCAAGCGTGCGCCTTCAGCCACTCGGCCACCCCTCCTCATCGGCCCGCGAGCGGACCGCACCTGTCTATATCAAATGCACAACGCGCGACGTCGCGCCCACTCACCTATCCACCTGGTTGAGTTGATCGGGAGGCGGGCGCCCGCGCGGCGCCTTGTGCCGCCGTCCGGTTTCGCCTGCGCCGACGGCAGGTCGGAGCCGCCGGCGGCGCGCACTATAGGCCCGGTCAAATCCGAAACAACCCGATCGACTTGTCATACCTCACCGGGGTCAAATCATACGCACTGATATGTTTATTTTACGGACATTGACCCTATACGGATCAAATGCACAATATCCACGTCAAAATGACATGAGTTCACAAGGGCGGACGCCTCAGGCGCCTGCCCGTGCCGGGGTGGTCGCAGGCCATGAGCGGAGATGCTTCCGCGCTGCAACTGGTGCTCACCGGCGATCCAGGGCTGGTCGCGATCGTGCGGCTGTCCCTGCTGGTCAGCCTCAGCGCGGTGCTGGTTGCAGCCGTCATCGGCGTGCCGGCCGGCGCGCTGCTGGCGCTGACGCGCTTTCGCGGCCGCGAGGCTGTCGTCGTCATCCTCAACGCACTGATGGGACTGCCGCCGGTGGTGGTCGGCCTCGCGGTCTTCCTGCTGCTGTCGCGCTCGGGCCCGCTCGGCGAATGGGGGCTGCTGTTCACGCCGCAGGCCATGGTCATCGCGCAGACAGTGCTCGTCGCGCCGATCATCGCGGCACTGGCGCGGCAGACGATCGAAGACTTGTGGGTCGAATACCAGGCCGAGCTCACCGCAATGAATGTCGGGCCGGCGCGGCGGATCGCAACGCTTGTCTGGGATGCGCGATTCTCGCTGGTGACCGCCCTGCTCGCCGGCTTCGGGCGCGCGGCAGCGGAGGTCGGCGCCATCATCATCGTCGGCGGCAATATCGAAGGCTTCACCCGCACGATGACGACGGCGATCGCGCTGGAAACGTCGAAAGGCGACCTGCCGCTGGCCATCGGCCTCGGCATGGTGCTGATCCTCATTGTCATCATCGTGAATGCACTGGCCTGGGGTCTGCGCCGTGCAGGCGAGCGTTACGCAGGATGACCATGCGCCCGCCCGCTCTCGACCTTCCCATCGCCTTCATCGAAGTCCGGATCGCGGCCGGCGCCGTGACCATCCTCGATGGCATCACCCTTACGATCGCACCTGGGGCACCGACGGTGCTGATCGGACCGAACGGCGCCGGCAAGACAACGTTCCTGCGTGCCGCCATGGGTCTTATGCCCGTGAGCAGCGGCCTCATCACCTGGGGCGGCCGCGAGTGGTCGGATCCGAAGCATCGCGCCATCATGTATCAGCGGCCGGTCATGCTCAGACGCAGCGCCGGTGGCAATATCCGCTACGCTCTCGCCGCCGCCGGCACACCGCACCGCCAACGCCATGCGCGCGCGACCGCCCTGCTCGCCGAAGTCGGTCTTGCCGGACTGGAGCATCGGCCGGCCCGCCGCCTGTCGGGCGGCGAGCAGCAGCGCCTGGCGCTCGCCCGCGCACTGGCGCGCGACCCCGGCGTCCTGTTCCTCGACGAGCCGACGGCAAGCCTCGATCCGGCCGCCACCAAGGCGATCGAGGACATCGTGCGCGCGGTGAGCGCGCGCGGCGTCAAGGTCGTGATGTGCACGCACGATCTCGGTCAGGCAAAGCGCCTCGCCGGCAACGTCGTGCTGCTGCATCGCGGCCGGCTGATCGAAAATTCGCCTGCCACGCAATTCTTCGCGGCGCCGCGCACGGAAGAGGCCCGCAAATTCGTCGCGGGAGAACTGCTCGTCTGAACAATGAAGCAAGGAGGATCACATGTTTAGTCGCCGCATGCTCATGGCCGCCGTCGCGGCTGCCATTGCCCTGTCCGGCACGCCCGTTTCGGCGCAGGACAAATCGATCGTGGTGGCATCGACCACGTCGACGCAGGATTCCGGCCTGTTCGAATATCTGCTGCCGATATTCACGAAGAAGACAGGCATCACCGTGAAGGTCGTGGCGCAGGGCACCGGCCAGGCGCTCGACACCGGGCGGCGCGGCGACGCCGACGTCGTGTTCGTTCATGCGAAGGCGCAGGAGGAGAAATTTCTCGCCGAAGGCCAGGGCGTAAAGCGTTTTCCGGTCATGTACAACGACTTCGTGCTGATCGGCCCAAAGAGCGATCCGGCCAGGATCAAGGGCATGAAGGACGTCGCCAAGGCGTTCCAGACCATCAAGGACAAGCAGGCGACATTCATCTCGCGCGGCGACCGCTCCGGCACGCACAGCGCAGAGCTCAAGCTCTGGAAGGACGCCGGCATCGACATCGAGAAGGACAAGGGCGCCTGGTACAAGGCGATCGGCCAGGGGATGGGTGCGGCGCTCAACACCGCCGGCGCCGGCAATGCCTACGTGCTGTCCGATCGCGGCACGTGGATCCACTTCAAGAACAAGGGCGACCTGCAGATCCTGGTCGAAGGCGACAAACGCATGTTCAACCAGTACGGGGTGATGCTGGTCAACTCGGCCAAGCACCCGAACGTCAAGAAGGAGTACGGCCAGCAGTTCATCGACTGGCTGGTGTCGCCGGAGGGCCAGAAGGCAATCGCCAACTACAAGATCAACGGCGAGCAGCTCTTTTATCCGAACGCCAGCGACTCGAGCGCGTGATGCGTGCGGAAGCGATCATAGCGGCGGTGCTCGCCATGACGGGGCCGGCGGCGGCAGATACCATCCAGCTTTTCGCCGCCGGCAGCCTGAAGGCTGCGCTGACCGACGTGGCCAGGGCCTACGAGACCGCAAGCGGCAACAAGGTGGAGGCGAAATACGGGCCGTCCGGCCTGCTCAGGAATGAGATCGCGAAAGGCGCCAGGGCCGACGTGTTTGCGTCAGCCAATATGGAGCATCCGCAGGCGCTGCGCGACGAGAAGAAGAGCGGTCCGGTCGTCCGCTTTGTCCGCAATACGTTGTGCGCGCTGGTCAGGCCCGGGCTGAAGGTCGACGGCGCCAACCTGCTCGAGCGCATGCTCGATCCGGGCATCAAGCTCGGCACCTCGACGCCGAAGGCCGATCCGTCCGGCGACTATGCCTTCGCGGTCTTCCGCAAGGCCGAAGCGATCAGGCCCGGCGCGCAATCGGCGCTGGAGAAAAAAGCCCTGCAGCTGACCGGTGCCGCGAACAGCGCCCCGGCGCCTGCCGGGCGCACGGTCTATGGCTGGCACATCGCGGAAGCACGGGCCGACATTTTCCTGACCTATTGCACGAATGCGCTGGCGGCACAGAAAGAAAATCCCGGCCAGCAGGTCGTGGCGCTGCCGGACAATCTGGCCGTTGGAGCCGACTACGGATTGACCGTCATATCGGGTGCGCCGGCCTCGGCGCAGCAGTTTGCAGACTTCATCATGTCCGCGCAGGGTCAGAAGATCCTGACGGGCCACGGCTTTGCACCTGGAAAGTGACGGCAGAAAGGGGCCTCCCATGAAGCTCAGTGCACGCAACCAGCTCAAGGGCAAGATCGTCGACGTGAAGAAAGGCACCACGACGGCGCATGTTCGCATCGATATCGGCGGGCAGACGATCACCGCCGCCATCACCAATGACTCGGTCGAGGAGCTCAAGCTGGAAAAGGGCAAGAGCGCCTACGCAATCATCAAGGCAACCAGCGTCATGGTGGGCGTGGACTGACGTCTTTGCCTGCGAAGCGTGTAATCCGATAACCTGCGTGAGCCAGGCGGGTGACCGCAACGTCTGCTTTCGCGGCCGATGACCGCTGATTATGGTTCCAGACACATGTCACTGACACGTCGCACCTTCGTTGCCGCCGCCGCAACCGTGTTCGCGCCGCGCCTGGCATGCGCGGCGACCGTGACGGATGCGACCGGCCGCACATTGCCCGTACCGGAAAAGGTCGTGCGCGTGTTTCCGGCCGGGCCGCCGGCTGCGATCCTGCTCTATACGCTCGCACCCGATTTGCTCCTCGGCTGGCCGCGGGCCAACCGCCCCGAGGAATGCCTGTACATGTTGCCGGACGTCTGCGCGCGTCCCGAGGTCGGCCGCATCACCGGCCGCGGCAACACCGCCAATCTCGAAAGCGTGATCGCGCTCAGGCCCGATTTCATCCTCGACGTCGGCTCGACCAGCGGCACCTTCGTCTCGCTCGCCGAGCGCGTGCAGCAGCAGACCGGCATCCCCTACGCGCTGCTCGATGGCCGCTTCGACGCGGTTGCGGCGACCTATCTCAAGCTGGGCGAGCTGACCGGACGGCAGGCCGACGCCGAAAGGTTCGCGCGCTATGCCGACGATACATTCAGGGCCATTGCCGGCCGCATTGCGGCAATCGCACCCGGCACACGGCCGCGCGTCTATTACGCGCGGGGGCCGCGCGGCCTGGTGACCGGCCTCGGCGGCTCGATCAATGTGGAGACCATCGAGATGCTGGCGCAGAACGTCGCCGGCGCCAACAAAGGCGGCCTTGCCAATGTTTCGATCGAGCAGGTTCTGCTGTGGAATCCCGATGTGATCGTGACCATCGACCAGGACTTCGCCGCATCGGTGCGCAGCGACCCGGCCTGGGCCCCGGTCAAGGCGGTGCGGGAAAATCGTGTGCACCTCTCGCCGAAGATGCCGTTCGGCTGGGTGGACTTTCCCCCTTCGGTGAACCGGCTGATCGGGCTCTGGTGGCTGGCGAAAATCCTCTACCCCGAGAGATTCCCCGAGGACATGCGCAAGCTGACGCGCGAATTCTATACAATGTTCTACCATCGCACGCCGGATGATGCGCAGATCGACCATGTTCTGGCAGGGAGAGACTAGTTGACCCGTTCAGCGCTGCCGGGGCTGGCGATCGCGACCGCCGTGCTGATCGCCGGGTTGATCCTTGCCTTCACGGTCGGCCGCTACCCGGTTTCGCTCGCCGAATTGTGCAACGTGCTTTTTGCCAAGCTCACCGGTCATCGGGCCGACGTTTCGTCCGCGGTCGAGAGCGTGATCCTGCAGGTGCGTGGGCCGCGCGTGCTGGCGGCGGCTCTGGTCGGCGGCGCGCTGGCGGTCGCCGGCACGGCGTTTCAGGGCCTTTTCCGCAACCCGCTGGTATCACCGGATATCCTCGGTGCATCGTCGGGAGCGGCGCTTGGCGCTGTGGTCGGCATTTTCTTCTCGCTGGGCGTGATCGCTATCCAGGCCTTTGCCTTCGCCGGCGGTCTGCTGGCCGTCGCCGCCGTCTACGTCATCGGCTCCGCCGTGCGCTCTCGCGATCCGATTCTTGTTCTGGTGCTCACCGGTGTTGTCGTCGGTGCATTGCTTGGCGCAGGCGTCGGGCTCGTGAAATATCTCGCCGATCCCTACAACCAGCTCCCGGCAATGACGTTCTGGCTGCTCGGCAGCCTGGCGGCGGCGAACGTTTCCGACCTCCTGCCCCTGTTCGGCCCGGTGGCGATCGGCACCGCTGTGCTGATCGCCCTGCGCTGGCGCATGAACGTGATGTCGCTGCCGGAAGAAGAGGCCCGCGCGCTGGGCGTGGCGACAGGGCCGCTGCGCATCGCGATCGTTGCGGCGGCGACGCTCACCACCTCTGCCAGCGTCGCAACGGCCGGGATCATCGGCTGGGTGGGGCTGGTGGTGCCGCATCTCGCCCGCTCGCTGGTCGGACCCGATTTTGCCCGTCTGTTGCCCACGGCGGCAATTCTCGGCGGCGGCTACCTGCTGCTGATCGATACGCTCGCTCGCACCGCCGCAGAGGTCGAGATTCCGCTCGGCATCCTGACCGCCGTGATCGGAACGCCGTTTTTCATCTGGCTGCTCGCCAGCATGCAGAGGAGCTGGTCGTGATTCTCTCCGGTCACGGTCTCACCATCGGCTATCCTGACCACACCGTCGGCCGCGAACTCGACGTGTCGCTGTCGACCGGCGAGGTCCTCGCGCTGCTTGGGCCGAATGGCGGCGGCAAGACGACACTGCTCAAGACGCTGCTCGGCCTGCTGCGGGCAAAGGCCGGGCAAGTCCGGCTGGGCGAGAAAGCGCTCGCGGATTATTCGATCCGCGAACGTGCGCGCGTGATTGCCTACGTTCCCCAGGTCCATATCGGCACGTTCGCGTTCACTGTGGAAACCGTCGTGCTGATGGGCCGCACGGCACACGGCAGCCTGTTCAGCCAGCCGAACGCGCATGATCGCGCGGTCGCCCGCACCGTGCTTGAACGCTTCGGAATTGCAGCGCTCGCCGACCGTCCATACACGATGATCTCAGGCGGCGAGCGGCAATTGGTGCTGCTCGCGCGCGCGTTGGCGCAGGAGCCGCAATTCATCGTGCTCGACGAGCCAACGGCAAGCCTTGATTTCGGCAACCAGGGCAAGGTGATGAACGAGATCCGTAGCCTGGCGAAGTCCGGGCACGGCGTGCTGTTTACAACGCACGACCCGAACCATGCATTGCGCGCGGCAGACCGCGCCTACCTGTTGCGCGATGGGCGGCGCATCGCCGACGGGCCGGTGACAAGCGTGCTCAACCGTGACCAGCTGGAGGCGCTTTACCGTTCGACTGTCGACCAGATCACGGATTCCGGCAGTGGCGCGGTGGCGTTTCTGCCAGGCTAGAAATTTACCGGGTCAGAACGCGGTGGCCGTCGTCGAAGCGACGCGGCGCTCACGTGACTGCTCGAGTGCCTGCAGCGCGGCCGTAGCCTCGGCGCGCAATGCGTCGAAATCGATTTCAGCGGCCGCCATTTCATTTGACGGCAGCGTGGATGCCGATGGCCGCGGCGCCATTGCAAACAATCCCACGCACATGATGACGGCGCCGGCCGCAGTGAGAATTCGCACAGACATGGTCAAGCTTCCTGCTCGACCCCTCCCCCTGAATTTCACCTTATACCCGGCAGCCATTGAGGGCGCGCGAAGACGGGCCTCCCGCTTGGACGCAACATGTTAGTCACATTTTAACTCGCCGCCGGCGCGGCGGATCGGCCTTTCCTGTTGATATTGCATGGTTATTTTCAAGGAATGACCGAGAGGTGTGGCGGCAGCCAAGCCAGGCATCCGGCCAGCAGCCGACCTTGTCAGACCTCGTGGAAGCTGCGCCGGAAGACCTCGAGGAACGGCTGGAACAGATAGTCAAACATCGTGCGATGCTCGGTGATGATCAGGACATCCGCCGGCATCCCGGGAATAAGTTTGACGTTCGGGGCCAGGCGGCGCATCGCTTCCCGGTCCACATTCACTTTCACCAGGTAATAGGGTTGGTGCGTCTTGTCGTCGAAAAGGCGATCCGCGGAAACGCTCTGAACGATTCCGGGAATCCTCGGTGTCGAACGGCTTGAATATGCCGTGAAGTGGATTTGCGCCCTTAATCCTTCATGCACTGCTTTCACATCAATCGGCGTCACGTGCGCCTCAATGATCAAAGCGTCGCTCACTGGAACAATTTCAAGAATCGGCCGGCCCTTTTCGACCACGCCGCCAATTGTCTTGAAGCTTGAGTTGACGATAGTACCACTGATGGGTGCAGTCACCACCGTTCGTTTGAGGACGTCTTCACTGCTTCGCAGCTTCTCCATGGTATTGGCAAGGTCGATCCGGACGGTATCCGACTCGGTGGCAATCTGGGTCGCGCGTTCGGCGTCTGTATTCAGGATCTGCATCTGCGCTTCGCCGATCTGCTGTCGGGCTTTGGCGATCTGCGCGAGATATTCGCCATGCCTGCCCTCGATCTCGACCTTGGTACGCTTCAGCCTGAGGTACTCCGGTTTGGGCATCAGCCCCTGTTTCAGGAGCGTTTCCTTGCCCTGCAGCTCCTCATTTATCAATTCGAGCTGACCGGACGCACTTTCCACCTGAGCCTCCAGACCCCTGATCTGGTCGTTCAACTGATCGATGCGCTGACGCAGAATATTTTTCTTCGTTACAAGTTCGGTGGACCTTGTTTCGAACACCAGACGTTGCGCATCGATGACGGCTGCAATCTTGGCATTGTTCAATTGCAGCTCGGCCGGCCACTCGATCTTGTCGAGGTGTGCGGTTTCCGCCTGAAGCCGCGCCTGCTTGGCGAGCAATGACCACAATTGCTGTTGCAGTGCATCGTGGTTGGCCCGCGTCTGCACATCTTCAAGAACGACGAGCGGCTGGCCGGCCTCCACCACGTCTCCGTCATGCACGCGAAGTTCGGCGATGATGCCATCTTCGAGATGCTGGACGACTTTCTTTCCCTGGTCGGGCGCCAGGACGCCGGGGGCCATTGCGCCGCCTGCAAGCGGAACGAAAACGCCCCAGATGGTGAATACGGCCGCGAACCCAAGAACAAAAGTAAGTCCGATCCGGTTCGGACCCTGGACGATTCTTTTCAGGGGAACCTGGCGGCGCCAGCCGGGCTCCGGGGCGAAAATCTCCAGACTTCCATCGGCCGGTTTCAGAATGACATCGTGTCCCGTCATTGTACTTTTACCTGGGCCCCTTCCCGCACAGATTCATATGCTTATGAACTCGCTTGATGATTTCGTCCGCCGGCTATTCCCGGAAGCCGCTCCAGCCAGGCCCACAAATCCTGCACCAGGATGAGTGTGCAGCGGCCATACTTGCGCGCGGGCAACTGGCCGTCGCGGATCGCGCGGAATAAATTGCTCCGGCAGATACCTGCGAGCCGGGCCGCCTGTTTTGGGCGAACAGCGATGGAACCGTCTGCAAGCAACCTTGTGGGCGTCCCTGAACTTGTGACGGGATTTTGGTTTTGAAGGGCACGGCCAGCCATTTTACGGGCGTGATCCTGCTGCTGCGCCGCCGGAACCCGCATCGCGCTGAGCACTTCATCTCGTGGTCCGTACATCGCCACAAAGCCATCTTTGAGCACGAGAATCTTGTCAGCCTGCGCCAGCGTGGACGGCCGATGACCGACGATGACCAGAGCAGCGCCTCGTTTCTTGAGACTGAATATCGCTTCGGAAAGCGCGGTTTCGCCGGCCTGATCGAGATTGGCATTTGGCTCGTCGAGCACAATCAGCTGCGGCATGCCAAAGACTGCGCGCGCCAGTCCGACGCGCTGGCGCTGTCCGCCGGACAGGCGAACGCCCTGGTCGCCGATCTGCGTGTCATAGCCCTGCGGAAGCTGCTGAATCATTTCATGGGCATGCGCGAGAGTCGCCGCCTCAAGGATTTCTTCGTCCGCCGTATTGCTTTTCATGCGGCCGATATTGTCGCGCACCGATCCGGTAAACAGCTCGACATCCTGAGGAAGATAGCCGACATGGCTGCCAAGTTGTGCCGGATCCCAATGATGGACCTGTGAACCATCAATGCGAATCTCCCCGACATTCGGGCAGGAAAGACCGACCAGGAGACGACACAAAGTGCTTTTGCCGGCACCTGACGGGCCAATGATCGCCAAAGCCTCGCCCGGTTCGACGGAAAACGAAATTTTGCTGAGCACGACGGTATCGGTATTGGGAATGACAAACGTCACCTGGTCAACGGTGAGCCGCCCGGTCGGTGCGGGCAGCTGCGTGCGCTCGGACGGCGGCGGATAATCCAAGATCGCCTGCTTGAGCCGGCCGTAGGCAAAGCGTGAGCTCATAAAATTGCGCCAGGCGCCTATTGCCAGCTCCACCGGTGCAAGGGCACGGCCGAGAAGAATGGAGCCCGCGATCATGCTGCCGGGCGTGAGTTCCGACTTGAGGACCAGCCATGCCCCCACCCCAAGGATCGCGACCTGCACGAAAAAGCGTACGAATTTGGTCATCGCAAGCACAACGCCACCGATTTCCCCGCCGCGACGGAGGCCATCAACCACAACCTGGTTCAGTGATGCCCATCGGCCGGTCATCGCCGGCAACATACCCATCGCATGCACCACTTCGGCGTTACGGATAGCGGCATCGCCCAGTCGGATTGCTTCAATCTGTGCCTTGCTGGCCGTCTCGCTCACCCGGCGGGTCGTCAGTTCGTTTGCCAGACTCAGCAGAAACAGCACCACTGCGGACGAGACCGCCACCACGCCGAGCAGCGGGTGAAGCATCCAGATCAAGGCAATGAACAGAGGCGCCCAGGGGAAGTCCAGGAATGCGGTAAGCCCCTGCGTCGAGATGAAGCTCTGGATCTGGCTGATGTCCTGGAACGATTGCGCTCCATACGGATCGCCCTTCAGCCGGCCTCGTACGCCGCAGGCAAGATAAATGGGGCCAAGCCGGTCGTTCAACCAGCAGCCAATTCGGATCGTAATAATGGTGCGCAACGTGTCGAGGGCGCACATCACCGCCAGAGCAACCGTCACGATCAGGGTAATCATGATCAGCGTGTCGACGTGGCCTGTCGTCAGCACGCGATCGTAGACCTGGAGCATATAGATCGGTGATGCCAGCATCAGGACGTTGATGACGAAGCTGAACAGCGCGCACGCGCCAAATGCGGAAATGCAGCTTCGAAGCGCAGTACTCAGCTCGCTGGTCTGGAGCGACTGTCGCTTTTGGTCCGAAAAGGTCCCGTGCATTTCGGTATCTGACTTTTCCTGCACCGGGGGTTGCCGGATATATGAGAAAATCGGTTGCCTGCCGGAATTGGCTCAATCCTCTTCGCTCATCTCGCTGGTCGCGCCTTGCACGGACGCCCGCCCGGTTGATGACGCGTTCGCATTGTCCGTGCCGCATTTCGACTGCGAAGAAGCCGATGATCGGCTCGCGCCGGCGGAACGCACGTTGACGCTCGCACGCTTGCTCAGCCAGGCGTTCAGGTTTGCTCTGCCGGGACCGCCTTCGGCGTGAGACATTTCAAGCACAATTGACGTTTCACCATCGGCGGTTCTGGTGTGAAGGCTCCGGACTCGTGTTTGCACGGCAGACCTCCTTTTGTCGTTTGTACGTCAATTTGTAGTCGCTCGGCCTTCTGCAACAATAACTCTTCCGATAGATGCCGGCGTATGCGGGGGTTCATGCCAAAAGGGGTATGGCGACGCCTTGGCCTCAGGCGCGTGCTGGCCACGGCCGTAGTGATCGATAATTTCACCGGATGGTTCGACTCCCCGGTTTCGGGAAATGACCCGTGGGGATGCGGCCGAAACCGATCCGATCCTAGCCGTGGCCAGCGATGCGATACCTGACGGCAGACTTCAGGACGCCATCAGTTACCAGCTGTGGTCCCAGTGGAACCCGCTCGTTGCGGACATCGATTCCGAAACCGAGCTCGACCCCATGCCCTGCGCGACCGCTGTCTGCGTGAGGGTCTCGGTCACAGTATTATGGCCGGCCGCATCAGCGGTAGCATTGGCCAGCGCACTGTTGCCCTTTACGGAAACGTGTACGTCGATGTTCTTCACGATGTTCGTGAGCTCAGCAATTGCCACGAACTTGACGAAGCTGACATTTGGATCCAGCGACATAACTCAACTCCTATGCAAGTGGTTTGTCACGGTTTGTCGTGCGTCTATGCGCCAGCACACGTTGCTGGCCGGAACAGCTAAGTGTGCGTGACGGTACAATTCAACTGCACGTAAGGTGATAGACTGTTGGAGGGATGCCCTCTCTTACTTTGGTCTCATAGCGCAATCTAGGTAGAAGGCTTCCTGACCCGTGCAGTTATCCATGAGTGCAACGCCGGCTGCTTCGCAGCGCGCAATCTGCATTCATGCGATGCCAGGGAATGCTGAACCCGCAAGACCGGAGTAGGCATCGTGAATCAGGGAATTGACCGCAAGTGGCTCAAAGCCATGCGTGCTGACAAACGTCAGTGAAATGGTGGCCGAAACCGGGCTTGGCCCGTACGAAAAGTCGATCGAAAACGTGCTGGTGTGCGAACTCGTGATACCGCCGCCGGCGCTGCCTGTCGTAACCGCCGCGGTGTACGGAAGGGCGTCATTGCTGCCTTGGGCCAATGCCGCAGATGTCGCCATGCCAAAAGCCATGCCAGGCGCTGCAGCGGTTTTTGTGGTGCTGTACGTCGTTGTATTGAGGCCCAACGCGTCGGCATTGCCCGCTACTATTACAAACACAGCGGTACCTCGCTGGCTTTCTTCGCCCCACAGCGACGGATCGCGAAAGCTAGACAAAATCGCCTGCAGACCCAACCGCACAAAAGATCAATACGTCATCTGCAAGATGGCAGAATGGTCAGGGACACCTAATCAATACCTGCTAGGCCGCGGCAATGGCCATTCCGTTCACATATGAAAAATGATTCTCAATCGTCAGAGCCTGGGTCAAAGTCGAAGCCAGAGTATTTGGCCCATGGGCATCGGCAACAGCGGCAACCTGCGCAAGATTCCCTGAAGGGAAGGAGGGTCCAGGAATAAGGTGTGGGCCTTCGGGTCCGTGGTGCCCAAGTGCGGCGTGGCCCTGAAAATCCATGACAAGCGGGCCATTCGGGCGGGACCAGTTCTCGATATCGATTGCGAGGTAGCTTGTTTCGGATACCGCTACTACCGTGTTACCAACCTTGAAGCTCATGTCGAATTCGAAAACCATGACGATGTCGGCCCCCGCAACCGACACGAATGTGTCCGCCCCGGCCGCAGCATCGCCGGCGGGGGACGTCGCGGTGGCTTCGAAAACCGCATAACCCGATGCCACAGTGACATTCCCGAAATCGTTGACGGTATTATTTACAGTACCGGAAGCGTCGGTGCTCAATCCTGCCGCGTAAGCATCGCCACCGATCACCGTAAGCAGGGCCGAAGTGTGATCCGTCGGCGTGCCGGGATTGTCCTGAGACGTTGGGGATTCGTGAACATTTGCCGGGTGGGGAGAGGTATGCGATTGCCTGCCGAAAGCGGCCATCAACGGCCCTTGCGGATCAAGGATCTGATTGCCGGACAATTCCAGGTTTGCATTATGGCCATCATGGTGCCGATCGTCCCGGTGATGATGGTGATGTGAACAATGTGACATGGATCATCGACCCGCAGTGTCTGATCACGCAGCATAGATTGTCCCTCTCCGGCTCAACATTCCTCTGACGGGGATATACTTTTTGAAGTAGCGGCACGTTCAACCGTGCCGAACGGCACTACCTCAAAAGAAATAATGCACATGCGAGGGTTGATGGGATAACCTGATATGGCTGGGAACCTAAATAATCGCGCAGGCTTAAAACCAAAAATCAGAGCGCGGTAAAAT
>Ga0070741_10007421_pt1 | contig 22675 bp, 23 predicted proteins | sample Coa_R1_4_FD_66440 | JGI IMG/M metagenome (GOLD analysis project Ga0070741, IMG submission 66440) | Surface soil microbial communities from Centralia Pennsylvania, which are recovering from an underground coalmine fire - Coalmine... | ecosystem: Environmental > Terrestrial > Soil > Unclassified ... | reverse complement strand
CTCGAGGTGTGCACGCTGCCCTACTCCGAAATGGCACGACGCATCGCGCGCGGTGATCTGCCCGTCGACGTCCTGCTGCTGCAGCTTGCGCCACCCGATGGCGACGGGCGCTACAGCATGAGCCTGGCGCACGAATACCTGGTGCCTGCGCTCGAGCACGCGCGCGTGGTCGTCGCCGAAATCAACGAGCAGGCGCCGTGGACCTACGGCGAGCGATATCTCACGGACGGCGACATCGATGTGGCGATCATGACGTCGCACGCACCGCTCGACTCGCCACGCTCTGCGCCGGATGCCGTCGCGCTCGCGATCGCGCGCAACGCCGCCGCACTGGTGGATGACGGATCGACGCTCCAGATCGGCCTCGGCACGCTGCCGGGACTCGTGCTCGCCCAGCTTCGCGATCGCCACGATCTCGGCATTCATTCCGGCGCGATCGGCGATGCGGTGGCCGATCTCGCCGAGCTCGGCTGCATCACCAATGCCCGCAAGAGCATCGACCCGGGCGTCACCGTCGCCGGGATCATGATGGGCACGGCGCGTGTGCATGCGTTCGCGCACGGCAATGCCGCCGTGCAATTCCGCTCGTCCTGCTACACGCATGACGCAGGCGTGCTCGCGCGCATCGAAAGGTTCGTGGCGATCAACTCCGCGCTCGAGGTCGATCTCACCGGCCAGATCAACTCGGAAGTGGCCAACGGCGTATACGTGGGCGCGGTGGGCGGCGCGCCGGATTTCCTGGGTGGCGCCCGCAACTCGCGCGGCGGCCTGCCGCTCGTGGTGCTGCCCTCGACCTCGGGTGCGCGCAGCCGCATCGTCGCCGCCTTGAATGGTCCTGTGACAATCCCGGGCGACAACGAGGCCGTGGTCGTGACGGAGCATGGCGTCGCCGACCTGCGCGGCCTTTCGGCGCGTGCTCGCGCGCAGAAGCTCATCGACATCGCCCATCCCGACTGGCGCGAGCGCCTCGCGGAGTCCATTCCCTTGCATTGAAGGTGCATTCATGAATCTACGCAGAGCTGCCATCGTGAAGCCGGTGCGCACGCCGGTGGGCACATTCGGAGGGACGCTGCGCAGCGTTCCGGTCGAGGAGCTCGCGGCCGCGGTCATTCGCGCCGTGGTCGAGCGCACGCAAATCGATCCCGCGCGCATCGACGACGTGGTCATGGCGCAGTCGTACGCTAATAGCGAGACGCCGTGTGTCGGGCGCTGGGCCGCATTGCAGGCCGGCCTGCCGATCGAAGTGCCGGGCATGCAGCTCGATCGCCGCTGCGGGGGCGGCCTGCAGGCGATCGTCACCGCCGCGATGATGGTGCAAAGCGGAAGCGCCGACGTCGTGCTCGCGGGCGGTGTCGAAAGCATGAGCAACATCGAGTACTACAGCACCGACATGCGCTGGGGCAGTCGCGCGGGATCCGTCACCCTGCACGATCGCCTGCAGCGCGGTCGTGAGCGCTCGCAGCCGGTGAGCCGTTTCGGCTACATCTCCGGCATGATCGAGACCGCCGAGAATCTGGCCAAGGAATACGGCATCGAACGCTCCGCGGCGGACGCGTATGCCGTGCGCAGTCATCAACGCGCCGCGGCGGCCTGGGCGGAAGGCCGTTTCGATGACGAGATCGTGCCGATCACGGTGCCTCAGAAAAAGGGCGATGCCCTCGTCTTCGGCAAGGATGAAGGCATTCGCGCCGACAGCAGCGTCGAAACGCTTGCGAAGCTGAAGCCGCTCGTGCAAGGCGGCACCGTCACGGCCGGCAATTCGAGCCAGCAGAACGATGCGGCGGCGTGCTGCCTGGTGGTCGCGGAAGACAAGCTCGCGGAATTGGGACTCGTGGCGGACGGCTACCTCACCGGATGGGCGGCCGCGGGATGTCACCCCGCCACGATGGGCATCGGTCCCGTTCCCGCCGTCGACAAGCTCTTTCGCCGGCTCGGCCTCGGCTTCGACGACATGGAACTGGTCGAGCTCAACGAGGCGTTCGCGTGCCAGGTCCTTGCCGTGCTCGATGGCTGGCGCTGGCACGACACCGATCGACTCAACGTCAACGGATCCGGCATCTCGCTTGGACATCCGATCGGCGCGACCGGCGCACGCATCGTCGCAACGCTGTTGCACGAGCTCGCGCGCCGCAACGGGCGATACGGCCTCGCCACGATGTGCATCGGCGGTGGGCAGGGCATCGCCGCCGTCTTCGAGCGCGCCTGAGTGGACGGTTGGGAATCGCGCAACATTAAACCGGTTGTCCGGTTGACCAGTAATTCGACGAATGTTATGGTCGACGCCCCACGGAGGACTCGCTCATGATCTCGACGCACCGGCGTCACTGCATCATCGCTCTGGCAACGCTCGCGTGCGCCCTGCTGCTGCCCATCAACGCAGGCGCGCAGGACTATCCGAATCGTCCCGTGCGCGTGATCGTGCCGTTCCTCGCGGGCGGTCCTGCCGATGTCGCGACGCGCATCGTCGCGGAAGGCCTGCGCGAGCTGTGGGGACAGGCGGTCGTCATCGACAATCGCCCGGGTGCAGGGGGCAATCTCGGCAGCGACATCGTCGCGAAAGCGGCGCCCGACGGTTACACGCTCGGGCTCGCCAGCAACACCACGTCGGCGAACGTGTCGCTGTACAAGACGCTTCCCTTCGACACCCTGAAATCGTTTGCCTACATCAACGTCAACTATCGCGACGCGAACATCCTGGTGGTGAATCCCTCACTGCCAGTGAATTCCGTCGCCGAGCTCATCGCCCTCGCCAAGTCGAAGCCCGGCGAGCTCACGTATTCGTCGTCCGGCAACGGAACGTCGACGCATCTTTCCGGCGCCCTGTTCAACTCGATGGCGGGCCTCAAGATCACGCACGTGCCGTACCGCGGCGTGCCGCCGGCGATCGCCGCGGTGCTTTCCGGCGAGGTCACGATGATGTTCGCATCGAGCGGCATCGTCGGACCGCAGGTCAAGAGTGGCAGGCTCAAAGCGCTGGGGGTGACGAGCGCGACGCGTCTGAAGAACTTTCCCGAGATCCCCACCATTGCCGAGGCCGCGCTGCCCGGGTTCGAGTCGACGACGTGGACGGGCTTCATGGCCCCGGCCGGCACGCCGCCGGAGCTCGTCGAGAAGATCAGTCGCGACGTGGCGAAGGTGCTCGATACACCGAACGTGCGCACCAGCCTCGAAAACCATGGCTTCGAGATCGTGCGCAGCACACCGCAGCAGACCACCGAGCTGATCAAGTATGAAATCGGCAAGTGGGGCGATTTGATCCGCGCGAGCGGTGCGACCGTCGATTGATCCGTCACGCCGCCATTCGCGTCCGAAGCACACTGGAGGAACCTTGTTCAAGACGAAGCTGCTACGCCACCTCTTCACCACGCTGGTGCTCGCGTTCGCCGCGCACGCGGCGGCGCAAAGCTATCCCAGCAAGCCGATCCACCTGATTGCGCCCTACCCGCCGGGCGGCACCACCGACATCCTGGCGCGCGCGATCGGAGCCAAGCTCTCGGACGCACTGGGGCAGCCGGTGGTCGTCGACAACAAGACGGGTGCAGGCGGGCTCATCGGGCACGAGTTCGTGGCGAAGGCGGCGCCCGATGGCTACACGCTGCTCCTCGGCAACTCCGCGGCCCTCGCCGTCTCGGTGAGCCTCTATCCGAGCATGCCGTACGATCCGATGAAGGATTTCGCGCCGGTGACGGAGCTCGCTGCGGGCCAGCTCGTGCTGGTTGCGAATCCCGGCCTCAACGTGCAGAGCCTGCCGCAGCTCATCCAGCTTGCGAAGAACAAGCCGGGAACGCTCAACGCCGGTTTATCGGCCGTCGGGTCGATCCATCACCTGCTCACCGAGTCGATGAAGAGCAAGGCCGGCGTGAAATGGACGAACGTGCCTTACAAGGGCAGCGGTCCCATGCTGGTCGACCTGATCGGCGGTCAGACCGATTTCGCGTTCGACAACATTCCATCGGCGATCGGCTTCATCAAGTCGGGAAAGCTGCGCGCGATTGCGGTCAGTGGACTCGTACGCACGCCTCTGCTTCCCGACGTGCCGACGGTCACCGAATCGGGATTGGCCGGGGTGGAGGGTGTGGCGTGGCACGGCCTGCTCGCGCCAGCGGGGACACCGAAGGCGATCATCGATCGCCTGAACATGGAAACCGCGAAGATCCTGCGCACCCCGGAGATGAAGGACTATCTCGCGCGGCAGGGTCTCGATCCCGTAGGCAACACGCCCGAGGAGTTCGCCGCGTTCATCCGCGAGGAAAACGTGAAGTGGGCGAAGGTAGCAAAGGAAGCGGGCGCCAAGCTGGAGTGAGATGTCACCGCATGCGCATCGCAGATCCGTGATGGCACCTCGGTCGCGGCGATCATTGCCGTTTGTCCGATACGACGCGGCCGTCCTTCATCACCAGCAGGAGCGAGCGCACGTGGTTGATATCGTCCAATGGGTTATCGGCGACCACGATCAGATCGGCGATCTTGCCGACCTCGATGGTGCCGAGATCTTCCGCCGCCCCGCATAGCGCTGCAGCATTCCTCGTCGCAGCGAGAAGGATCTGCCGCGGCGTCGCCCCATTGCGCGCCCACAATCCCATCTCGAGCAAAGCGGCTTCTTTGAGTGGCCGGGCATCCGATCCGAGCGCCATCTTCACACCGGCCCCCAGCGCCTTGCGGAACCACCCGGCGTGAACATCGGCCGCGGCTTCCGCGCGGCAACATAAGGCGTGCGATAGGTTGCGCTGCTCGACCCACCGGCGTTCCCACTCGTTCGCCGCCTGAGCGGGCGTCAACTGGCTGATGCACAGGGTGGGCACGTACCAGGTCTGGTGCTGCAGCAGGAGCTCGATGCATTCGTCGTCCATGATGTAACCATGCTCGACGCTGTGGGCACCGCGGCGGATGGCGTTTTTCACCGAGTCGGGATTGGTCGCGTGCGCCATGACCTTGAAATCGCGCTGCTTGCAGATCGCGAACGCCGCCCGGAGCTCGTCTTCGAGAAGGAAGGAATGCCAGTGGCGGTCCCAGTCGGGACCCATGATGCCTCCGGACAGATTGAGCTTTATGTGGTCGACGCCGTTCTTGATCTGCTCGCGGATGGCCTTGACGAAGCCATACGGTCCATCGCACTCCAGCGCGTGGCCCGAGTGCAGGAAGTGACCGGCCGTCGTGGTCAGGAAATACCCGCTCGCGTAAACCCGTGGCCCCACGAAGGCGCCCGACGCGAACGCCCGCTTCCATGCAACATCCATGAAGTCGTGCGCTCCGGCGCAGCGCACGCCGGTGATGCCCGCGTCGGTCAGCGCACTCATCAACCGGTTGCCGAATTGCGTCACCTGGTCGGCGAGCGGGATCTCGTTGTAAGGGTAGTAATCGGGGTGAATGTGCACGTCCCACAGACCCGGCAGCAGATACGCACCGTCGAGGTCGATGGTCGTCGCCGTGCCATGGGATGCCGGAGTCGCGCGATTCGTAACAATTTCGGCAATCCGGCCGTTCTCTACGACCACAGTCGTGCCTTCGACTGCGTTCGGCTGAACGCAGTCGATCATCCGCGCGTTGGTGAGTATCGTCCGCATGTCGTGGAGATCGGTTGCCGTGTGACCGTTGGGTCGATGACCAGGCGCTATGTCGGCCGCTCGGTCCTGCTCACATCGCGAGATTGCCGTAAAGATCCGGGCGCCGGTCGCGCCACCACGGGATCCGCTTCCGGTGGAACGTCACGGCATCCAGATCGATCGTCTGCACGATCAGCTCCTCCTCCGCCGTGCCGGCCGCTGCCAGGATGCCACCTTCCGGGCTGACGATCATGCTTCGCCCGAGGTGGCGGCGCACGCCTTCCTCACCCACCTTGTTGGCAGCCACCACGAACACGCCGTTTTCGTAGGCGCGTGCACGCAGCGGAATTTCCCACGCTTCGGAGCGGTGTTCCGGGTCGCCATAGACCGAGTAGCAGATGGGCATGAACACGATCTCCGCACCCTTGAGGGCGAGCACACGGGAAGCCTCCGGGTATTGGCGATCGTTGCAGATCTGCACGCCCACTCTGCACGTCGCCACATCGAAGACCGGCAGGTCCTTGCCCGGAGTGAAATACATTCTTTCGTAGCTCCCGGTGGCGCCGGGTTTCGTGCTTGGAAAATACGCGGGAATGTGCGTCTTGCGGTACGTGCCGATCCTGCGGCCATCGGCATCGAGCACCATCGCCGCGTTGTAAAGGCCGTCGGGCGCGCGCTCCGCGAAGGGAAGAATCAGCGCGAGCCGCTGCCGCTTGGCCGCTTCGATGATCGCACCGAGCACCTCGTTGTCGGGCGTCGTGAAATGCACCTCGACATCGTCGCGCAGCTGATTGGGGAAAAACGGCGACAGGAAGAGTTCGGGGAACACCAGGATGTCCGCGCCCCGCCGGCCGGCTTGGTCGATCATACGCACGGCCGTGGGCAGCATGGACGCAATGTCGTCCGACAACACGGGACCGGTTTGTGCCGCGGCTACGGTGATGGTTCTCGCCATGTCAATGGACCGCCATGATTGCGTCGCGAATGCGTTGCGCAGTCGCCGGGGCGTCGGTCACGCCGGTATGACCATGACCGAAGGCGTACCACAGCCCTCGATGCGAGGGCGCCTCACCTATCCACGGCAACGTGTCGGGCATGCACGGCCGATGTCCCATCCAGGTTCGTGTCTTCATCCCCGCCAACGCCGGAAACGTTTGCTGCGCCAGGCGCTCGAGCACGGCAATCCGGCGAGGATTGGGCGGCGGCGCGATACCGGCAATCTCCACGGTTCCGGCAATCCGAAACCCCTCTTCCATCGGCGTGGTGAATGCCTTGCGATCCGCCAGCACGACCACGCGTCGTGTGAGCGATGAGGCACCCTCGAACGTCACGTGGTAGCCACGTTGCGACTCGACAGGAATGCGGATGCCCAGGGGCCGCAGCAGGTCTGCCGAAGCCACCCCGGAAGCGACAATGACATCCTCGGCGCGATGCTCATCGGAAGCACCGCGGCATGTCCAGGCGCCATTGCGCTCGATGCGGGTGATCCGATCGATCACCAATGACCCACCGCGTCGACAAAATGCCTCGACGATGCGCTCCACGTACCGACGTGGATTCACGACCATGGCATGATCGGGAAGGTACATGCCGACGGTGTAGCGCGGCCCGACCGCCGGCTCCAGCTCGAGTATTCCTTCCCGCCCGACGCGTTCGACGGTCACTCCGAAGCGCTGCCGCAGAGCCCATGATCCTGCATCCTTTGCAAGCGCCGCCTCGTCGGGATAGAGGTGTAGATGGCCGTGCTGCCGAATGAGCTCCGGAGATTCGATCTCGCGCGCGAGCTGCTGATGGGCCGCGACGGCATCTCGATGCAAGTCGTGCAGTTGTGCGGCGATGCGCTCCACGCGCGCGGGGCGCGCGGCTGCCACGAAGCTCAGCAGCCAGGGCAGCGCTCGCGGCAGGTATGCGGGTCGCAGATGCAGCGGGCCTTCCGGATCACGCAACATGCCGACGACCTGGCGCAGCACTCCCGGCATGGCGAGAGGGGCCACCGACCCCGGGCTGATCGCACCCGCGTTGCCGAAGCTGCAGCCGCTCGCCGGACCTTGGGCGTCGATCAACGTGGTCGCGATGCCTGCTTTCTGCAACTCGTATGCAGTGACGGCACCGATCACTCCGGCGCCCACCACGATCGCGCGGCGCCGGGTACCCGTGGACGCTGTCTCAGCCGCGGCGCGCTCGCTCATTCGGGCTTCAGGTTGATGCGTGCGGCGAGCTTGCTCCAGCGCTCGGATTCGGATCGGATGAACGCCGCGAACTCCTGCGGTGTGTCGCCGACGGGTTCGATGCCTCGCTTTTCGAATTCGCTCTTCATCGACTCTGATCGCAGGATCGCAGCGAGCTCGCGGTGCAGTCGCTCGATGATCGGCGCCGGCGTGCCCTTGGGTGCGAGCAAGCCGAACCACGTCCCGCCCGTGAATCCGGGCAGCCCGCTTTCCGACATCGTCGGAGTATCGGGCACGAGCGGCGAGCGCTGGAGAGTGGTCACCGCGATCGCCTTGAGCCGACCTGCTCGCACCTGAGGAAGCGTCGCGGTGATGGTATCGAACGTGTACTGGACCTGGCCTCCGATCAAGTCGGCGATCGACGGCCCGCTGCCCTTGTACGGGACGTGGGTCGCGTCCACGCCGGCTTCGACCTTGAACGCCTCGCCGACCAGATGATTGGTCGTATTGTTGCCGAAGGACGAATAGTTCACCTTGCCGGGGTTCGCCTTGATCCACGCCACAAGCTCACGCAGGTTGTTGGGCGGAAGGGAGGCGTTCGTGACGAGCAGGAACGGCACACGCCCGACCAGTGTGATCGGCTGAAAATCCCGCAGCACGTCGTACGGCACGTCCTTGGTGGTGACCCGAGCGATGCTCACTTCCGCAGCCGAGCCGAAGTGCAACGTGTAGCCATCGGGCTCGGCCTTGGCGGAATACGCAGCGCCGATCGTCCCTCCCGCGCCAGGCTTGTTCTCGACGATCACGGTTTGGCCGAGCGCCTTGGCGAGCGGCTCCGCGATGAGCCGCGCCGCAACATCGGTGCTTCCGCCCGGCGGATAGGCAACGATCAGTCGCACCGGGCGCGTGGGATATGGCGCTGATTGCGCGCCGACGGTGAGCGGAACGAGGCACGTCGCCAGAAAACACCAGATCAACAGCCGGATGGCCATCGAGTTGCTCTCCTCGGAGAAGATGATTGGACTGCTCAGTGACTTCAAGAGCTCGCGAGCAATCGTATGACCTAACCTGCCGCCGCGCAATACGGCGCATCAAGCGGCGACAACGGGGCAGCGCTGCGCCATCGATTACCGGTCCTGACCTTTTGTCATTGCAGCGTTGACCGCCCGGCGGTCCATATGCGGCAAGACGAGCTCGATGAAATCGTACATGTAACCAGAGATGTAGCTGTTGCGGTGAATGCCGATCGCGGTGATGCTCGAATGGAACAGGTGACTCGCGTCGATTCGGCGGAGATGGATATCTGCAGCCTTGTTGAAAGCGATGGATGCGATGAGCCCGATGCCGAGGCCGGCTGAAACGTAGGTCTTGATGATCCCGGGGTCGGTGGACGTCAGCACCACGGTCGGCCTCAGGCCATTGCTCTCGAATGCGTCGCGTATCTTCGAATGCTTCCAGAATGCGAAGTCGTATGTCACCAGGGGGAATGTCGCGATGTCGGCCAGGCTCAGGCGCTTGGAGCGCAGCAAGGGATGTCGCGGCGGCGTTATCACGCACTGATTCCACTTCTCGCCCGGAAACATGATGAGCTCGCTGAACGACGCGACCACATCGGTCGATATGCACAAGCCAGCCTCGCCTCGCCGAACCAGTTCCGCAGCCTCCAGCGGGCTGCACGGCTTGATGCTCAGACGCACCTTCGGGTGCCGCGCCATGAACTTTCTCACCACGGCGGGAAGCGTGTAATACGCTTGCGTATGCGTCGTGGCCACGACGAGGTCGCCCCCGCGCTCCGCCTGGGATTCGTTGGCAATGCGCCTGAGATTCTCGGCCTCGGACACGATCCGCTCCGCCACGGCAAAGACGTCCTGCCCGGCTCGAGTGAGTCCGATGACCCGTTTCCCGCGTCGCACGAACACGGTCAGTCCCAGCTCTTGCTCGAGCTGCCGGATGTGATGGCTCACGCCGGGTTGCGACGTGAAGAGGGCATGAGCCGCGTCCGTGACGTTGAGACCCTGACGCACGATCTCGACCAGGTACCTGAGCTGCTGAAGCTTCACGGGGACCTCTGCGTCATATCAAGAAACCTGCTAACAGCGCTCAATAACGGTATTTTACTTGCATAACCGGGGCTGCTAGCTTTCCCGCGTTGCTCACGTCCTGCAGGGAGGCGCGGCCCGCAGTGGTCGGCTGTTGCGATGGCGAGCAGCGCATCGGTTTTCAACCATTCGTTCAGAGGCTCTCAATGATTCTTCGTGTCGTCCATGGTGCAGTGGTACCCGAGAAGAAGAAGGCATATCTCGAATTCATCAACAACACCCTGGCACCGGCCATTCGCAACATGCCGGGGTGCCATTTCATCTACGTCGCGGAATGCGTGGAAAAGTACCATGAGCACGAGGTGATCTACGTCAGTGGCTGGGACACCGAAGAGCAGTGCGCCGCCATGGACAAGACGAGCGTCTATCAGGGTGCGGCCGTCTCCGCGAAGAGCTTCTATACGCATCGCTATCACGACGGCGCGCTGCATATTCACTACAAGACGTTCGCGGCCCTTGAATAGAAGCATGGAATGCCGGGTCCGCGCCGACCTGTGGCGGCGCAGACTCGCTTGCACGATCGTCCTTGGTCCTGGGCGAAGACTCCTGACGGCAGGTTTCCAGGCTCGAGCGGGAATGGCTTGATGGCATGCACCGCGACCACAGCCGGTTTCGAGGTCGTGCTGACGAGACAAAGTCCGCTTGCGCTGCGCGAACCCGGTCCCGATGGTCCTGCCGTCCGGACGCTACTCGAGGCGGCAATGTGTGCGCCGGACCATGGGAAGCTCAAGCCCTGGCGCTTCATCGTCATTGCCGGGCAGGCACGAACCGCCTTCGGCGCTGTGCTCGCCGACGCGCTCAAGTGCAGGGAAATCAACGCCTCGGAGGCCAGGCTCGCGATCGAGCGCGGCAAGCCATTGCGAGCACCCCTGATCATCGTGGTGGTTGCGAAGCTGCGCGAGCACAAGCTCGTTCCGCCCGTGGAACAGATCATTTCGGCGGGGATCGCCGCCAACAACGTTCTGCTGGTTGCCCATGGCCTCGGTTATGGAGGGATGTGGCGTACCGGCGCGGCGGCTTACGACCAGCGGGTGCGGGAGGCGCTCGGGGTTGCCGATCCCGACCACATCGTCGCTTTCCTGTATTTGGGCACGCCCGATGTCATGCCGCCCCTTCGCGAGCTTGCTGCCTTCGATCCCGATCTGATCTACTGGCAGCCGCAGCAGAGCGGCGGGTCCGATACTGCGCCTGGGACATCGCACGATCTCGAGCCCGGCTCGACGCGTCAACCTGGAGAACAACCGTGAATCGATTGATCGCTTGCATCGTCACAGCTGTCGTACTTTGGGGTACCGCCGCGACGCACGCCGTTGCCGAGGTCAGCGAGATCACCATCGCCCAGCAGTACGGCATTGCCTACCTGCAGTTTCTGGTCATGCAGCGAGACAAGTTGATCGAGAAGCACGCGAAGGCAAACGGGCTCGGCGACGTCAAGGTCAGCTGGCGCAAGTTCGCCGGCAGCAATGTCATGTACGACGCCGTGTTTTCAGGCGATCTGCAGATCGCTTCCGGAGGCCTGACACCGTTGCTCACCGTGTGGTCACAGACCGCGGCGAACTTCAAGGTCCACGGCATCGCCGCGATGAACACAATGCCCTTGTTGCTCAATTCCCGCGACCCGAACGTGAAAACGCTGAAGGACCTGACCGAGAAGAACAAGATCGCCCTGCCTGCAGTCAAGATCTCGCAGCAGGCCATCACTCTCGAAATGGCGGCTGAAAAGGCGTTCGGTCCCAGTGGATTCAATCGCCTGGACGCGCTGACGGTATCGATGTCGCATCCGGACGGCATGGCGGCCTTCCTGGCCAAGGCGGGTGAAATCACGGAACACCTCTCTGCGCCTCCGTTCCAGTACCAGGAACTGGCTGATCCTCGTGTCCATACCGTTTTCAGCTCGACCGATATCACCGGACGGCCCACCACCTTTACCGTGTTGTGGACGACGACCAAGTTTCGCGAACAGAATCCTCGCGCATACAAATCGGTGTTCGACGCCTTCAAGGAAGCGACCGATATCGTGAACGCCGACAAGAAAGCGGCCGCCGAGCTTTACGTGACTGCGGAGCACGCCAACCTTCCGGCCGAGGAGGTTTACAAGATGCTCATCGCGCCGGGGATGGAATACACCATGACGCCTTCGGGCGTGATGGATTATGCCGAATTCATGTTCGCGCACGGACTCATCAAGAAGAAGCCGGCATCCTGGAAGGACGTCTTCTTTCCTGAAGTGCAGGACCTGCCCGGCAACTGATCGAGGGAGACGCTTCGCTCTTCCCCATGTCAATCCGACATTCGTTCGAGAGCTCTCGCAATGATCGCCGGTGAAGGCGCCGGGCGCGTCAAATACGATTCGCGGATCTGAAGCCGAAGCTGCTCGGCATATTGGATCTGCGCGAGGCTCGCCGCGGCCCACGTGCTGTCCTCTGGCGGCTCCTGATAGGGCAAATAAAGGCTCAAGTCATCGTCCATTGCGTGCTCCCGTTTCGGCGTTCGACGCGGTTCAACACCTGAGTTCCGCGACTGCCACCGAATCCTGTGTATGCCTGCCGACCCGTGGTGTTGGCGTGATGCAACGATAGATCGGGACAGCCGCGCGCACATCACCCGATCGGGTGAGTTTTGATCCGTGGCACGGGGTCGGCAGCAGCGCCCCGGTGGTGAAAGCGCGGTCACCCGAGAGCACGAAGCGAGCGTATTGCCCGCCGAACTGATTTGGCGTAAAACTATTGCCCCCGCGCGGAGAGCGACGCTTGCCGCGCGGCGTCGTTCAGGCCAAATCATCGACGGAGGAGCTTATGCGTTCCGTGTTTGCAGCCACGCTTGCCATCGCGCTGACCGCCTGCCAGAGCATGCCAAGCCAAGACACGGCGAAGCAGCAAATCGCCGCGGTCACGCAGGACTGGGCCGCCGGGATGAGCGCTCATGACATCGACCGGGTCGTGGCGCTCTATGATGCCGATGCCGTGCTCTGGGGTACCCGCTCGCCCACCATCCGCGCCAATCCGCAAAAGGTGCGCGAGTACTTCGGGGTCCTGAAAACCGTGCCGGCCGACTACAAGGCCGTCATCAATGACCAACACATCCGGGTGTATGGTGATATCGCCGTGAACAGCGGCAGCTATACGTTCTCGGAAACTCGCAACGGAAAACCTTTGGTACGGCCGGCGCGCTTCAGTATGGTTTATCGATATCACGACGGCCAGTGGCGAATCATCGATCACCACTCCTCGGCAGTTCCGAGCACGTAAGGCGCGGCCATCATCGGTCGCACATCGGCACCGTGACGCCCGGGCGAGCAGACGCTTGGCCGGGCGGGACGGATTTCGCCGTCCAACCACTTTGCAACGGCTACAGCTCTCTCGCGAGCAGGGCGATGCCCGAGATGCCGAGCAGCACCAGCACGATCTGTTCGAACCGCTGGTCCGAGACGCGTCGGTAGACCGAGACACCCAACGCCGCGCCGAGCAGCGTGCCGGGCAAGGCGACGAGCACGAGCTTGCCGAACTCTGCCGTGAACAAGCCGCTCGCCGCATGCACGAGCGACGCAGCGACCAGGATGGTCAGATTGAAACTCTGAAAGACGCTGCGGCGCTCGTCCTTGCCCCAGCCGCGCAAGGTGGCCCAGATGGTAGGCAGCGGTCCGGACAAGCCGGCAAATCCGCCGAGCACGCCGCCGCAAAAGCCGACCACGCCATCGGCCCAGGGGCCGCCCCACGTCACGCGCGGACGGGTCCGCCACAACATGAACACCGAAAAGCCCAGCAGCAGGATGGCGACCGCGATGCGGAATGCCGATGCGCTCACGTGCCGAAGCAACATCGTTCCAAACGGCACACCGGCCAGACCGGGCACGATGAACGGCAATACGCGCGCGCGCTGCACGGAACGCCAGATGGTGGGAAAAGTGGAGATCTGCGACACGACGGAGCAGACGAGCACCAGCGACGCCGCCACACTGGGCTGCACGACGAAGAGCCAGATGCCCAGCGCCACGAGTCCCGTTCCGAAGCCGGCAAGACCCGACACGAAGCCACCGATGAATGCACCGGCGACGACGGCACCGAACGTTATCAGCATCACCGTCCGGGGCGAGCGCCGGCGGGTTTGCGTAGCACGCTTGCGTTGTGCGATCGCGCGCGCCGCTCGATCTCCACCAGCGCCGCATCGCGGTTCTCCAGGGCGAGCCGCCGCGTGATGTCCTCGGCCTGGGTCTCATCCTTGCCCGCGATCGCCTGCGCGAGCCGGCGCCATTGGGCGAACGAGCGGGCCCGTCGCTCGCGCGAGGCGAGCCCCAATCGCGTGTAGCGGCCGATGCGCTGCGCAAAGCCCGCGATCATCTCGGCAAGCTGCTCGTTGCCCGACACGTGCGCCAGCACTTCCACCATGGCCGCACTCGCCCGCGCGTACGCGCTCGCCTGCTCGTGCGATGCCGCGAGCTTGGCCAGCTGCGCTTCGAGCAACTCGCGCGTCGATGCGCTCGGACGTCGCGCCGCTTCGCGTGCGGCAAGGCCCAGCAGCACAGCGCGGATCTCGAACAGGTTCTCGAGCTCCTGCCGCGACAGCAGGGTGACCTGCGCACCGCGCTGCGGCAGGATGCGCACGAGACCGCGGCTCTCGAGATGGCGCAGCGCCTCGCGCACGCTCGCGCGGCTCACCCCGAACGCACTGGCGAGCTCCACCTCCTTGAGCCGCTCGCCGGGGGCGAATTGCTCTTCCACGATCGCGGCGCCGATGCGCTCCGCGATCTGCAGGGGCAGGGTCGGGGTCAGCGACGCCGGCGTGAACGGGGAGGCCGGAGCTTCGGGTTGCGCCCGGCCCGGCACTCGCGCGCGGCTCGCATCTTGCCTGAATGTCGACATTCGGACTAGCATAGCACCATGAACACTACCTCTCCTAGGGGCCCCCTCGCCGGGTATCGCGTGCTCGAACTCGGATCGACCGTGGCGGGACCGTTCTGCGGACGCCTCCTCGCCGACTTCGGCGCGCAGGTGATCAAGGTCGAACCGGCAGAAGGCGATCCCGTGCGCACGATGGGCAAGCAGTTCGCCGGCAAGTCGTTGTACGCCGCGAGCATCTTGCGCAACAAGTCGCTGGTGGTGATCGATTTGCGCACCCCCGAAGGCCAGGCCATCGCGCGCGATCTCGCCAACCAGTGCGATGTGGTGGTCGAGAACTTTCGCCCGGGTGCCCTCGAGAAGTGGGGCTTGGGTTACGAGCAGCTCGCGGCGGCGAATCCGAAGCTCGTGATGGTTCGCATCAGTGGCTTCGGGCAGACCGGACCGTACAGCCAGCGGCCCGGCTATGGCGTCATCTGCGAGGCCGTGAGCGGACTGCGTCATCTGACCGGTGATCCCGATCGGCCACCCACTCGCACCGCCGTCTCGCTCACGGACTACATCACGGGACTTTATGGCGCATTCGGCGCCGTGATGGCGCTGCTCTCGTGCTTGAAGACCGGGCGCGGGCAATGCATCGATGCCGCGCTGTACGAATGCGCGTTCTCGTTCATGGAACCGTGGATCCCGGCATACGAAAAGCTCGGCCATGTGGCGGCGCGAACGGGATCGCGGCTTCCGGAAAGCACGCCGAACAATCTCTATCCCACGGCGGACGGCGAGTACATCCACATCACGGCCATGGCAGACGGCGTGTTTCGCAGGCTCGCGGCGGCCATGCAGTCACCGGAGCTCGTGTCCGATCCGCGGTTCGTCACCAACATCGCGCGCTCGCAGCATCGCGAAGCCCTCGACGCATTGATCGCAAGCTGGACCTCGACCCTCGAGCTGCCCGAGCTCGAACGACTGCTGCAAATGAACGCGGTTCCTGCCACGCGCATCTTCACCATCGCCGACATCTTTGCCGATGCGCATTATCGCGAGCGCCACTCGATCGTTGCAGCGCCCGACGCGGACCTCGGCACCGTCGCCATGGCGGCCGTCGCGCCGCGTCTGTCGGCGACGCCGGGCGCCGTCGTGCACAGTGGCCACCGGGTCGGTCAGGACACGCAGGCCGTCCTTCGCGACGTGCTGCATTATTCCGAGCAGCGCATCGCCGAGCTCGAGACGGCCGGCGTCATTGCAACGCACGAGGCGCGAACCAGCGCGCGCGCGGATACGGCATGAGCGACACTCGACCCGCTCGCCCACGCTCGCTCGAGGTCGCGCTCGAGCGCTACGAGCAGCAACGCTCGGCGGCGCTAGCGATGGGAGGAGCCGAAAAGCTCGCGCGCCGCAAGGCTGCCGGCGTGCTCAATGCACGCGAGCGCGTCGACTATATCTGCGATCAAGGCACCTTCATCGAATCCGGGCTGTTGGGAACGTCGGCGTCGAATCCGGCGGATCGCCATCGCACGCCGACTGACGGCAAGATCGTCGGATTCGGCAAGATCGACGGGCGCGAGGTTGCGATCGGTGCCAACGATTTCACGGTGATGGGCGCCTCATCGAGTGCCACGAATGGCCGCAAGCTCGGCCATCTGAAGCGCGTGGCGACGCAGCGCGGTCTGCCGATGGTGTTCCTGGGCGAATCCTCGGGGGCGCGCATGCCCGATCACATGGGCGCGCGCGGCATGGCAACGCTGCTCGGCAACGACCCGACCCAATACCAGCGCCTGCGCGAGACGCCGTGGGTTTCCGCAACCCTCGGCATGTCGTTCGGCTCGTCTTCCTGGTACGCGGTGCTGTCCGACTTCAACGTGATGCGCAAGGGCTCCGTGCTCGCGGTGTCGAGCGCCCTGCTCGCCTCGATGGCGGTCAAGGAGCAGGTCGATCCCGAGGAGCTCGGTGGCTGGCGACTGCATTCCGAGATCACCGGATTCGCCGATCTCGTGGTGGATACCGACGAGCAGGCGCTCGATGCGGTCCGGAAGTTCCTGAGCTACATGCCGCGCCACCATCGCGAAGCGCCACCGGTTCGCCCCGTGCCGGTCGGATCGGGCGCCGACATGAAAAACGTGCTCGATGTGCTGCCGGCGAGTCGCACGCAGGTCTACGACGTGCGCAAGATCCTGCGCGCGATCGTGGACAGCGATAGCCTGTTCGAGCTCAAGCCGAGGTTCGGCAAGGTCGCCGTCACCGCGCTCGCCCGGATCGACGGCAAGACGGTCGGTCTCATCGCCAACAATCCGCTGTTCAAGGGTGGCGCGCTCGATACCGATGCGTGCGAGAAGATCACGAGCTTCCTCGTGCTGTGCGACTCGTTCAACATTCCGATCGTGATGTTCGTCGACACGCCGGGTTTCGTGATCGGCACCGACGCGGAGCGCAAGCGTGCGCCCGGCAAGATCATGAACTGGATGAATGCGCTGCAGCTCGTGACCGTGCCCAAGATCTCGATCATCCTGCGCAAGACCTACGGACAGGCGTATCTCAACATGGGCGGCGGACGCAATTCGGACGAGGTCGCCGCGTGGCCCACCGCCGAGATCAGCTTCATGGATCCGCAGTTCGGCGTGCGCGTCGTGCACGGCAAGCAACCGGGCGACGCGGAGTACGACGGCTTGCGCGCCGAGATGGATCGCGACAGCGAGGTATGGGACGCGGCTGCGGTGTACGCGGTGCAATCGGTAATCCGGCCGGAACAAACGCGCGACTATCTCGTTCGCACGCTCGAGGTGCATGGCATGCGAATGTCGAATGGCGTGGGGCAGCACCTGCTGCGCGCCTGGCCCACGAGCTACTGAAACGAAAACGAGAAGGGTGGCGCGATGGCGCTGTACGAGGTGAAGGCAGAGATGACAGGCTCGGTGTGGAAGATCGTCACCGCCGCCGGCGAGACCGTCGCGCCCGGCGACGCAATCATGATCCTCGAATCCATGAAGATGGAGATCCCGGTGATCGCGGAGGATGGTGGCACCGTGCAGGAGATCCTGGTCGAGGAAGGCGCGAGCGTGAGCGAAGGCCAGGTCGTCGCGCGGCTCGAGGCCTGAACGCGGTCACCATCGATGGACACGACCACGCCCACGAAGCAGTCGAGCCCGCCCACCGACTGGTCGCCCGAAGTCGAGGAATTGCGCCGCCGTCGTGCCGACGCCGAGCGCCTGGGCGGCAGCGACGCCGTTGCGAAGCATCACGAGCGCGGCCGCCTCACGATTCGCGAGCGGATCGCCAGTCTGGTCGATGCAGGATCGTTCCAGGAAGTCGGCAAGCTCACCGGAACGGGCCATTACGACGCGCACGGCGCGCTCAAGTCGGTGACGCCCGCACCGTACGTCATGGGTCTCGCCCAGATCGATGCAAGGCCGATCGCGCTCGGGGGCGAGGATTTCACGATTCGCGGCGGCACGAGCTGGAGCGGCGATCGCAAGAAGGGCGGCCAGGGTGGGTTTGTCGAGGACCTCGCCTGCGAGTACCGCATTCCGCTGGTGAACCTGATCGACGGCTCGGGCGGAAGCGTCACATCCATTCATCGCCGCGGCCATGCGGTGTTTCCGGGCGTGCATGGTTTCGAGCGCTCGGTGGCGCTCATGTCGCAAGTGCCGGTGGTCTCGGCGGTGCTCGGCACCGCGGCGGGCGGGCCGGCGGGTCGGGCGATCCTGTCGCATTTCACGGTCATGGTGAAGGAAACGGCGCAGGTGTTCGCGGCAGGACCTCCCGTCGTGCAGCGCTCGCTGGGACAAGCGATCACCAAGGAGGAGCTCGGCGGTGCGCATCTTGCCGTGGACACCGCGGGCACCATCGACAATGCCGTCGCCGACGAAGCGAGCTGCTTCGCGATGGTGCGCCGCTTCCTCTCCTACATGCCGCAGAACGTGTGGGAGCTGCCGCCGCGCGTGGCTTGCGGTGATCCGGTCGATCGGTGCGAGGACGCGCTGCTACGCATCGTGCCGCGCGATCGGCGCAAGCCCTACAACATGCGCAAGCTGGTCGAGCTCGTGGTGGATCGCGATTCGACGTTCGAGATCCAGCCCACGTTCGGCAAGGCGGTGATCACCGCCCTCGCCCGCATCGACGGCAACGTGGTTGGCGTGGTCGCGAACAACCCGATGGTCTACGGCGGCGCGATGGACGTGAAGGCGGCGCGCAAGCAGACCCACTTCATCGAGCTTTGCGACTGCTTTCACATTCCGCTCGTGTTCCTGGTGGATGTGCCGGGGTTCATGGTCGGACGCGATGCCGAGGCTGCCGCGACCTTGCGCGAAGGGATGCGCAGCGTGTACGTCGCGCTGCAGGCGAGCGTTCCCATGTACACGGTGGTCATCCGCAAGTGCTACGGGATGGCCGGAATGGGCACCACCGACAAGAATGGGCTCGATTTCAAGATCGCGTGGCCCTCGGCGGAATGGGGATCGCTGCCGATCGAAGGCGGTGTTGCCGCGGCATTCCGGCGCGACATCGAAAAGCATCCCGACCCCAAGGCGCGGGAGGCGGAGATCGAGGCCGAGCTGCGCGCGCTGGCCTCGCCATTTCGCACCGCGGAGGCATTCGGAGTCGAGGACATCATCGATCCGCGCGAGACGAGGCCCTATCTGTGCCGCTTAATCAATGCCGCCCAGGGCAAGCTCAGGACCACCTTGGGCCGAAAAGCGAAATATGGCGTACGCCCATGACGCCGACGCCCGACACACGAGGAGGAAGACACATGCGCAATCGCACCATCGTACGCCTGGTTCTCGCCATGCTGGTCACCTTTGGCGCGACGCTGCCCGCGCGCGCGGAAACGAACGAGGTGAACATCGCGACGCAGTACGGCATCGGCTATCTCGCGCTTACCGTGATGAAGCAGGACAAGCTGATCGAGAAGCATCTGGCGCAGGCGGGCCTCGCCGACACCAAGGTGGCGTGGGTGAAGCTCGGTGCAGGCGCGGCGGCGAACGACGCTCTCCTCTCCGGCTCGCTCGATTTCGCATCCGGCGGCACGGGACCGGCGTTCATCCTTTGGGACAAGACGCGCAACAACGTCGACGTGCGCGGCGTTGCGGCACTGAGCTCGATGCCGAATCTCCTGGTCAGCCGCAATCCGAACGTGAAGACCATCAAGGACTTCACCGACAAGGACCGGATCGCCATGGCCGGCGCCGGCTCGTCGGTGCAGACGATCTATCTGCAGATGGCGGTGGCGAAGGAATGGGGCCAGGACAATTACAAGAAGCTCAATCCGCTCATGGTCAATCTGCCGCACCCGGACGGGCTGGCGGCGCTCCTCTCCGGCGCCGGCGAGATCACCGCGCAGTTCACTTCACCGCCATTCCAGTATTACGCGCTGGAGAAGCCCGGCATTCACGTCGTGCTCAATTCCTACGACGTGATGGGCGGACCCAACACGTTCCTCATGGTGTGGGCGACCAACAAATTCCGCACCGCCAACCCGAAGACCTATCGTGCCGTTCTGAATGCGCTCAAGGAAGCCACCGATTCGATCAACGCCGACAAAAGACGCGCGGCGGAGCTCTATGTCAAGGAAGGCGGGAACGTCGATCAGGTGGAGAAGATCCTCAAGATGATGGAGGACCCGCAGGTGTCGTACACGCTCGCGCCCGAGCGCGTGCTGCCCTACGCGCAGTTCATGTACCAGATCGGAGCACTCAAGAACCGGCCGACGTCGTGGAAGGATCTTTTCTTTCCCGAGATCCACGACCTGCCCGGGAGCTGACGAGCATGCCGCGGCTTGCCCAGCCGCGGCACGCGAAGCTTGCCTGTGTTACGGGCTGGCTTGATGCCGGACCGTCACCTGGTGACGGGCCATGGCCATGGCCCATGCCGCGAGCGCCAGCACGATGATGCCGACGATCACGGTATTCGTCTCGACGCGGCGCATGTCCGTGAAGCCCAGCACCCACGGCGAGATGATCAGCCAGATGCCGAGCAGCACGTTGATCACCTCTTCCCATACCTTCGGCATCGAGACCGCGATCGCGGCGAACACGAACACTCCTACGCCCAGGATCCAGGCATTCCAGGCGGCGGCGGAGCCGGCGTCGGCATAGCCCATGATCCAGGTCGACAGGAACAGCCACACTCCAAGGATCAGATTGACCCAGTCCTGCCATCGTTTCATTCCCATATGTCACTCCTATCACTGCAGGAACAATGGGTTTGATCGCCGGAAGGGACCAAAGTTTCCCAAGCGCTATTGCCCAATACTAATTGCCGCTGCTCCGCCGCGCGGATTGCCGGAAGTCACTCTCCGTGGTGCAACTCGCTCCAGGGCGTGTGATGGAAGCGATATTCGCCGATGATCTCGTCGCGCCCCGCTCTCACCGCGACCAGGCGGACGAGGGCGGTGGAGGCCGGCAGCGCGCGCAGGCGCGCGATGCGCGGGGTGACCACGATCTCGCCGGCAGCAGGATCGAAAGGCACATCCTCGAGCCGTTGGTGCGGGACGCCTGCCGTCACGTCCAGGAGCACGTCCACGCGCTGCACGTCGCCCAGAGGCGCCTGCAGTCGCGCGATGGCAACCTCGTCGTCCGGTGCCACCGTGCAGTTGACGCTGCCGTCGCGCGGCACGCGATACTCGTTGAGGCGAACTCCCTGGGCGCAAAGGCGCTTCACGAAGGCGTCGCTCACCACCGCGAGCACCGCCCCGCGGCGCACGAGCTCGCGGATGCCCTGTGCCGTCACGGCCAGCGCTTCCAGCGCGTCGGTGCAGGTCGCGCACTCGAAGAGGTGCCGTTCGATGGCAGCTTCGCGCTCGGCATCGAGCTCGCCCAGCCAATAGCGGGCGAGCACGCCGACATCGATGTCCGGATGGGAGTGGGTCGCGCTCACGACGCGCCTCGCGGGTCCATGCAGGTGCGCAGCCGCCGCAATCCACGATGGCGAATGACGCGCACGTTGCCCTCCGACAAGGCGAGCTCGCGGGCGATGACGGCCGCCGGCTGGTCGTCGTAAAAGCTCATCACCAGGACCGAGCGCTCGTTTTCCGGCAAGCGTTCCAGGCATTCACGCAGGCGGTCGTGGTCGAGGGTGAGCTGTGGCGGCGGCGCCTCCTCGTCATCGCCTCCGAACGTTTCGAGCAGGCGCGAGCGCCGGGCAGAGGTGCGACGCAGGTCGAGCGCCACCATCCGGCACGTGCCGAGCACGAACGAGGCGATCTGACCCGGGTCCCGGATTTTTCCTGCGCGCAGGCTCTCGATCATGGTCAGCAAGACATGTTGTGCGAGGTCGGCGGCGGCATGCGAATCGCGCAGATGCCTGAGGCCGTACAGTCGCACCCGCCGCGCAAAGCGCCGGCAAAGCTCGGCCTCGGCCTCGCGCCCCTCACCCGCCGGGGCCTGCGCCACGGCGCGCGCCAGCGCCGCATCGTCCAGATCCGCGCAGTCCGACGCGCTCAGCATGCCGCTGCGGCCGGTCCCAACGAGGATGTGTAACGATCGGCCCGTTCGTTACACATCCTCACGTCATCAACGCAAGGAGACGTCATGAGCACCCATCACCCGTCCGGCACCAACGTGCACGAGATCTCGGATGGAATCTACCGAATCAACACGGCCATCTCAATCCCCGGCGGTCCTGGCCAGTTCAACTTCAATCAGTACCTGATCCTCGACGATGCACCCTTGCTGTTCCACACCGGGCCGCGCCGGCTGTTCCCGTCGGTACGCGAGGCGATGAGCCGCATCATGCCGGTCGAGCGGTTGCGTTTCGTGGCGTTCTCCCATTTCGAGGCCGACGAATGCGGCGCGCTCAATGAATGGCTCGCCGCCGCGCCGGAGGCGCAGCCGGTGTGCGGCCAGATCGCGGCCATGGTCTCCGCCAATGATGTGGCGGACCGCCCGCCGCGTGCGCTCGCCGATGACGAGGTGCTGGCGCTGGGACGGCATTCCGTGCAGTGGTTCGACACGCCCCATCTTCCGCACGGCTGGGACTGCGGCCTCATGATGGAGAAGACTACCAAGACGTTTCTGTGCGGTGATCTCTTCACCCAG
>Ga0070741_10007420_pt1 | contig 22677 bp, 21 predicted proteins | sample Coa_R1_4_FD_66440 | JGI IMG/M metagenome (GOLD analysis project Ga0070741, IMG submission 66440) | Surface soil microbial communities from Centralia Pennsylvania, which are recovering from an underground coalmine fire - Coalmine... | ecosystem: Environmental > Terrestrial > Soil > Unclassified ... | reverse complement strand
TAGTTGGTCTCGTAGTCGCTGCGGAAGTCCTGCTCGTAGGCATCCCACTCGGCGGACGTGCGCGGCCGCGATCCGGCCATGCCGGCGTTACCGACGTTCGCATCGCCCACATAGCTGCCCGAGCCCATGCGCTCGGTCGCGCCCATCCCCGCCGAGCCTCCCGTGCCCATCGATGCCGTCGCCATCCCCGCGCCCGGCGTGGTGGTGCGCTCCGCGGTATTCCCGGTATTGGACGAGACACCGAGCTGCGATTCGCCGGTGCCACCGCCGGAATAGCCCGCGCCGGAGGTGCCCATGCCCGCCGACGTGCCGCGATCGGAGGTCGCGCCGAAGCTCGATGAGGAGCCCGCGTTGTAGCCGGATGCGGCGTTGCCTCCGCCCGCAGAGCTGCTCATGCCCGCCGACGATCCCATCGACGAGCTGCCGAGTCCTGCCGCATTGGCAGCGTAAATGCCCGTGCCGCCGGTTTGCTCGTACATGCGGGTCGAGTCCGTGCCCGGCCCCGTTGCACCGCTTCCGCGCCAGTGCTCGCGCTCGCGGTCGATCTCCTCCGCCGAGTAGGGTCGCGCGCTTTGGTCGAAGCCGCCCCAGCCGGCCTGACGCCAGGTCTCGGCACGGCGCTCGATGTCGACCGCGCCATGACGGCGCATCACGTCCGCTGCCGCCGATGCGCGCGACTCGTCTGCACGCACGGTGACGAGCGCACCGCCGCGACGCACGGATTCGGCGTAGTACTGCGCATGCGTTTCCGACACGCCGAGATCGGTGAGGCCGCCGATCAAGCCGCCGGCGACCACGCCGACACCTGCGCCGGTCAATGCAGCCACGATCGGACCCGCCGCAATGATCGGTCCGATCCCGGGAATGGCGAGACCCATGAGGCTCGCCGCGAGACCGGCTGCCCCGCCGACCACTCCGCCCGTGACGGCGCCCGTCGCGGCTCCGCTCGTGTCGCGTTCGGCGCGCGGCGTATCGATGTCATTGGGCTTCACGTTCGTTTCGTAACGACCGCCGACATTGCTCGCGACGATGCTGATGTCGTTCTCCATGAAACCTTCGTCCTTGAGATCGCGGACGACGCGCTGCGCCTCGTCATAGCTGTCGAACGAGCCGATGACTGTCTTCACCATGGTGCCTCCATTCCACGTTGGTTTTGGTCCGATGCGCGGCCCGCGAGCCTGCGTCGGTGAGCGCCTCTCCCGAGCATCTTCTGTGCCGCATGCGAATCGCGCTGCGCGCCGAAACGCAACGCCACCACCAGAGCGGCGCAGCGAGATCCGCCGACGTAGCGACGCGAGCTCACGCGTCAAAAACGTGTGCGCAAGCAAGGTCGTTTTGAGTCGGGCTCGTGTACTTTTTACATCGCTTCAGCCGCGCGCACGACGATGGCTCGATCGCATTGGTACGGCAGCCGCAGGCGATGGTGCGGCCCATCGCGGCACACGCGGCGATCGCTGCACGCACTGGCAGCGCTTTTGCGTCAGCGGCGGGATTCCGTGCACGAGGGACCGATGCTTCCCGTTGCGCAACGCCTGCCCGTCAAGATCCTGCCGCAGCCCGACGAGACGACCTGCGGTCCCACCTGCCTGCACGCGATCTATCGCTACTGGGGCGAGGAGGAGCCGCTCACCACCGTGATCGGCCGGGCGCAGCGCTTCGAAGGCGGCGGCACCGTCGCGGTGTTTCTCGCCTGCGACGCCTTGCGCAAGGGATACGTGGCGACGATCTACACCTACAACCTGATGGTGTTCGATCCTTCGTGGTTCGGCCGGCCGCGCGTGGATATCGCGCAGCGCCTCGTGCTGCAGCGCGAGCACAAGCACGACGCGCGGCTCGCGCTCGTCACGGATGGCTACATCGAATTCCTGAAGCTCGGCGGGCGCCTGCGCCTCATGGATCTTTCGCGCCACTTCATTCGCAGCCTGCTGCGGCATCGCATGCCCATCCTCACCGGACTATCGTCGACCTATCTCTATCGCACCCGGCGCGAATACGGCCCCGACGACACGCCCGACGACGTGCGCGGATTTCCCGCCGGCCATTTCATCATCCTCGCCGGCTACGACTGGGCGCGTCACAAGGTGCTGGTCGCCGATCCGTACGGCCCGAACCCGTTCAGCCGCACCCAGGAATACTGGCTCAATGTCGATCGCGTCGTGAACGCGGTGCTGCTCGGCATCGTCACGCACGATGCCAACCTGCTGATCATCTCGCCGCCGCCGCGTTCGGGCGCGAGTCGCGTGCCATGATTGCATTCTTCGTCGTCAACCAGGCACGCGACTGGCCGCTTTCCATTCCCGGCGTGGAGGTCGTCTCCGCCCGCACCTATCTCACCGATCCGAGCTACCGCGACAAGGCTGCGGCATGCGTGGTGAACCTCTGCCGCTTCGGGCGTTACCAGGGGCTCGGCTATTACGTGTCGCTGCTCGCGGAGGCGCGGGGCCACGATCCGATCCCGCGGGTGAAGGACATCCGCGACGTGCAATCGGACAACCTGGTTCGGCTGCTCACCGAGGAGATCGACGAGCTCATCCAGCTGTCGCTCGCGACGCTTGCCGGCACCACGTACGAGCTCATCGTCTACTTCGGCCGCGACATAGGCCTTTGCTACGATCAGCTGTCGCAGCAGCTCTTCAACATGATCCAGGTGCCGCTGCTCAAGGTGCGTTTCGAGCGGCGCAACGGGCTCTGGCGGGTCCAGACGCTAACGTCGCTCGAATTCCGCGACATTCCGGTGGGCCATCACGAGTTCATCGCGACCGCCGCGCGCGACTATGTCGATGCCTGCGCGCGCCGCCGCCGCATGCGCTCGGGACGGCCCTGCACGATCGCCATCCTGCACAATGCGGACGACCCGGAGCCGCCGTCGAATGCCGCGGCGCTCGCGAAGTTCAGCCAGGCCGCGGCGAAGCTCGGCATGCGCGCGGAGTTCATCACGCGCAAGGACTGGGGGCGCCTCGACGAATTCGACGGCCTGTTCCTGCGCGAGACCACTTCCGTCAATCACTACACCTATCGCTTCTCCCGCCGGGCGGCGGCCGAAGGTCTGGTCGTGATCGACGATCCCGATTCGATCCTTCGCTGCAGCAACAAGGTCTACCTGTCCGAGCTCCTGTCGCGCCACGCCATACCCACGCCGAGGACCATGATCGTGCACCGTGACAACGTGAAGGACATCGTCCCCGCGCTCGGGCTGCCGTGCGTGCTGAAGCAGCCCGACAGTGCGTTCTCGCTCGGCGTGGTAAAAGTCGAGGCCGAGGAAGAGCTGCAGCGGAAAGTGGGCGAGTTCCTGGAGAAGTCGGACCTCATCGTCGCGCAGGAGTGGGTCGTGACCGAATTCGACTGGCGCATCGGCGTGCTCGACCGGCGGCCGCTTTACGCGTGCCGCTACATGATGGCCCCCGGACACTGGCAGGTCATCAAGCGTGCCGACAGCAAGGACAAGGAGACCGAAGGGGCGACCATCGCGCTTCCGGTGGAGGAGGTCCCGCCGCACGTGCTCGAGACGGCGGTGAAGGCGGCGAACTTCATCGGCAACGGCCTTTATGGCGTCGATCTCAAGGAAGTCGATGGCCGGTGCTGCGTGATCGAGGTCAACGACAATCCCAACGTCGATCACGGCAACGAGGACGCCGTGCTCGGAGACGCCGTGTACGAGCGCATCATGGACGTGTTCCGCGCCCGTATCGAGGCGCGACGCGCAACCCGCCAACAGGAGCGCTGATGGCCTTGCACGCCTTCGCAGGCTACGGCCTCGAGCTCGAGTACATGATCGTCGATCGCCACACGCTCGCGGTGCGCCCGTTCGCGACCCGGTTGCTCGACCAGCTCGAGCCCGTGGTGAGCTCCGACGGCACGCGCATCAGCTGGTCCAACGAGCTCGTCGCGCACGTGGTCGAGCTCAAGAACGAGCAGCCTTCCGCGCGGCTCGAGCTGCTGGTGGCGGGCTTCGAGGCCGAGATCGCCCGGGCCAACGAGGCGCTCGCGCCCGAGGGTGCGCGCCTCATGCCCACCGCGATGCATCCCTGGATGGATCCCGCGACCGAGACGCAGGTGTGGCCGCACGACGAAGCCGGCATCTACGCCGCGTACGAGCGCATCTTCGACTGCCGCACCCATGGCTGGGCCAACGTGCAAAGCATGCATTTGAACCTGCCGTTCGCCAACGATCGCGAGTTCGGGCGCCTGCACGCCGCGATCCGGCTCCTGCTCCCGATCCTGCCGGCGCTCGCCGCAAGCTCCCCGTTCTGTGCGGGGAGGCGCGCACGCGCTCTCGATCAGCGCATGGTCTTTTATCGCACGAACTCCGATCCGCTCACCACCATCGCCGGCGATGTCGTGCCCGAAGCGGTCAGCACGCGCGAGGAATACGAGGAGCGGATCCTGAAGCCCATGTACGAGGAGATCGCGCCGCACGATGCGCGCGGCATCCTCCAGCACGAGTGGCTCAACTCGCGCGGTGCCATCGCCCGGTTCGACCGCAATGCGATCGAGGTACGCGTCCTCGACGTGCAGGAATGTCCGCTCGCGGATGTCGCGATTGCCGCCGCGGTGAGCTCGGTGCTGCGCGCGGTATGGGAGCGCGAGGCGCGCCTGCCGCAGTCGCGCAATACGCTCGACACACCGGTGCTCTCGACGATTCTCGAGGCCTGCGTGCGCGACGGCGACCGCGCGGGCATCGGCGAGCCTTCGTACCTTTCGATGCTGGGCTATCCAGGAAGGCCGTGCACGGCGGGCGAGCTGTGGGCCCACCTCATCGCCGATTGCCCGCCGGATGCGCCGGTGCATTCGCCGATGTTCCGCGATGTGCTCGACGTCGTTCTCGACGAGGGACCGCTCGCGCGGCGCTTGATCGCCGCCGTCGGACAGGACGTCTCGCCGGAGCGATTGCGCGAGGTATACCGGCGCCTGTGCGATTGCCTGCAGGTGGGACGCGTGTTCTCGGCCGACGATTCCTAGCGCAGCGCGCGATGTATGGCGACGGCGGCGGATCGTTACCTCGTGACGTGCGAGCACGGCGGCAACGACGTTCCGCCGCGTTACCGATACCTGTTCGACGGCATCGAGCACCTGCTGGAAACGCACGAGGGCTACGATGCCGGGGCGCTCGCCATGGCCGAGGCGCTCGCCAACGCCCTCGCCGCACCGCTCGTCGCCTCCACCACCACGCGCCTGCTGGTCGAGCTCAATCGCTCGCTGGGGCATCCACGCCTGTACTCGGAAGGCTCACGGCGCGCCGCGCCCGAAGTGCGCCGCGCCATCCTGCAGGAGTTCTATCTGCCCTATCGCGAGCGTATCGAGCGCTACATCGAGCAGGCGCTGGCGGAGGAGAGCCGCATCGTTCACATCTCGTCGCACAGCTTCACCCCTGTGCTCGACGGCGAAGTGCGCCACGCCGACGTCGGCCTGCTCTACGATCCCAAGCGCGGGGGCGAGGTGGCGCTGTGCAAGCGCTGGGAAAGCGCCATCGTGCGGCGCGATGCTCGCCTGCGGGTGCGTCGCAACTATCCCTATGCCGGCGCCGCCGACGGCCTCACCACCGCACTGCGCCGCAAATTTCCCGAAGCGTCTTATGTCGGGATCGAGCTCGAGGTCAATCAGCGGTTCATCCTGCACGACATGGCGCGTTGGGAAGAGGTGCGCGACATCACGATCGATGCGCTGCAGGATGCGCTGGGGACGCGCGGGTCCGCCTGATGGCGTTCGCGGCGGGTCGAGGCTCGATGGGCGACACCGGCAATTCCGCGGGCTCCCTGCCCCCGCGAACCCCTTGCCGCGCGACCGGATTGCCGGTGTCGGTGTCGCGCTACAGCACCTTCGAGTCCTTGCCCTGTAGGGCAAATCCTGCCGCAGCACGTTTCGTGCCTCGCGCGTCCTCGCTGTGCAGCGTACCGGCTCGTCGCGCCGCGTCGGCACAAATCTCACGCGCCGGCGAAGATTTTCGCGGCAAGATTTACAACGCCGCGATCCGACTTCCGCGCGCGCGCCGAGCCATCGTGCTGCACTGCATTAGAATGCGCGCTGCCGTCCATTCAAGCCCACTACGCCTGCGATGCCTGCCAAGACCAAGCCTTACGCCGTACGCCATTCCGCCATTCACGGACGTGGCGTGTTCGCCACCCGCACCATACGCAAGGGCGCCGAGATCATCGAGTACCGTGGTCAGCGCACGACCTGGGAGGTCGGCAGCGAGCGCCAGGGCCAGGACCCGGCGGATCCATATCACACCTTCCTGTTCGAGCTCGACGACGGGCGCGTCATCGACGCCAGCGTGCGCGGCAACGCCGCGCGCTGGATCAACCACTCGTGCGATCCGAATTGCGAGGCCGTCGAGGACGACGACGGCCGCGTGTTCATTCACGCGCGACGCACCATCCGCGCCGGCGACGAGCTCGCCTACGACTACCGGCTGCACATCGACGGGCGCATCACCAACGCCATGCGCGAGGCCTATGCGTGCCGCTGCGGCGCGCGCCGCTGCCGCGGATCCCTGCTCGACTTGCGGAAGAAGAAACGCTGACGGGAGTGAGCGCGTGACGAAGCTACACGTCGGCGCGGCTCACGCACGCGCGCGCGAAACGCATGGCGTGCGTCTCGGGCGCGAGAGGATGGTCGAACACGTCCTCGGCGCCCTTCAGCAGGAACTGCTCGTCCTGCTCGGTTTCGGCGAACCAGCGCATTTCCGGCGGGAAGCTGCGGATGACCTCGAGATCCGCCCGCACGTGCGCGATGAAGTCCTCGCGCGTCATGCCGAGGTCGCGCGCGCGGGCCGCGTTGCCGATGAATTGCGCCGCCTGCTCGCATTCTTCGGGACTGGTGGCGCACGCCTGGCCTGCGAGCAGGCTTCCGCCCAAAAGCATTGCGATCGCGATGATCTTTCGCTTGATGCTCATCGTTCCTCCTGCAATCGCATGAGATTCCGTCCGACACGCGATGTGGCGATTGAAACCACGCGCCGACGAGTTGGGCTTCGTCGTGCAAGCGTCATGCCAACGGTCGTGGCAAAATGGAACGCGGCGTGCGTGTTGTCAGTCGAATCCGACACGCGCTGAAATCATCATGCTGAATCGCCTTCGCTCGATCCGCCTGTCGCTGCGCTTCATCGCGCCGCTCACGCTGACGCTCGCGGTGCTCGCCTACGCACTGGTGCCGCTCGTCGACAACCTGACGCTGCGCTGGTGGGTCAACGACCTCGACCTGCGGGCTCGGCTGGTCGCGACCAACCTGCAGGAGCAGCTCGCCGAGCTCGTCGCGCAGGAAAACTGGACGCGCGTGCATACGCTGTTCAACCATGCGCTGCAGGACGAGCGGCTGTATGCGATCGCCTATTGCACGCCCTCCGGCGAGATCGCGTACGCGACGCCCACCTACCCCGTCTCGCTCGGGTGCAGTCCGCCTGTCGCGGCCGATGGCGAGCCGCGCGCTGCAGTGCGGCTGCCGCACGGCCTGGTGCACGTGTCGCAATACCCGGTGACGCTCGCCGATGGCACGAACGGCACGCTCACCCTCGTGCACGACATGAGCTTCGTCGAGCGGCGCAGCGCCGACACGCGTCGTTATCTCATCCTGTTCTTCGTCGTGCTCGGCATCGTGATCTCGCTCGTCACGGTGCTGATCGCGCAGATGAGCTGGCGCGGCTGGGTCGCGGGCATGCGCGCGATGCTGCGCGGCGAAGGCATCCTGCAGCCGTTCTCGCAGCCGCCCGATCCCGACATGCAGCCGCTCGTGTCCGACCTTCGTGCGCTATTGCACCAGGTCGATACCGCGCAGCGCGGCCGGCCGCAGCAGGACGCATGGAATCCCGAGATGCTGCGCGGCGTGCTGCGCGAGCATTTCCGCGGCGACCAGATCCTGCTGCTCTCCAATCGCGAGCCTTACAGCCACGTGCGCGAGGAGAGCGGGAGCATCGCGGTGCGCCGTCCGGCGAGCGGCCTCGTGACCGCGATGGAGCCGATCATGCGTGCGTGCTCGGGCACGTGGGTCGCGCACGGCAGCGGATCGGCCGATCGCGAAGTCGTTGATGCGCACGATCGCATCCGGGTGCCGCCCGAGCATCCGTCGTACACGCTGCGGCGGGTGTGGCTCACCAAGGAGCAGGAGGACGGCTACTACTACGGCTTCGCCAACGAAGGCCTGTGGCCGCTTTGCCACCTCGCCCATGTGCGCCCGGTGTTTCGCTCCGCCGATTGGCACCAGTACCAGGACGTCAACCGCAAGTTCGCCGAGGCGGTGTGCGAGGAAGCCAACGCCGAAGACCCGGTGGTGCTGATCCAGGACTATCACTTCGCGCTCGCGCCGCGGATGATCGCCGATCGCCTGCCGAAGGCGACCGTGATCACCTTCTGGCACATCCCGTGGCCGAACGCCGAGGCATTCGGCATCTGCCCCTGGCGCGACGAGATCCTCAACGGCCTGCTCGGCAGCTCCATTCTCGGCTTCCACACGCGCTTCCATCGCCAGAACTTCGTCGACACCGTCGACCGCTATCTCGAAGCGCGCATCGAGCACGAGACGTCGATCATCTCCTATCGCGGCAGCATCACCCGCGTCGAGCATTACCCGATTTCCGTGCAATGGCCCTCGGAATGGGCCGACACCCAGCTCGACGTGCGCACCTGTCGCGCCAACGTGTTCCGGCGCGAGGGCCTCGCCCCCGACATGCTGCTGGGCGTGGGCGTCGATCGCATGGACTACACCAAGGGCATTCTCGAGCGCTTCGTCGCGATCGAGCGCCTGCTCGAGATGCGTCCCGAATACATCGGCCGGTTCGTGTTCGTGCAGATCGCCTCGCCCACGCGCTCGTCGCTCGACGAGTACCGCCAGTTCGAGGAGCGCGTTCGCGAGCTCGCGGGACGCATCAACGGCCGCTTCGGCCGTCCGGGCTATGCGCCGATCCATCTCAAGACCACGCACCACGTGGCCGAGCAGATCAACGAGTATTACCGCGCCGCCGACGTGTGCGTGGTGACGAGCCTGCACGACGGCATGAATCTCGTGGCGAAGGAATTCGTCACCGCGCGCGACGACGAGCACGGCGTGCTCGTGCTGTCGCAGTTCACCGGGGCCGCACGCGAGCTGCACGATGCGCTGCTCGTCAATCCGTATCACGCCGAGCAGTGCGCGCAAGCGCTCTATCGCGCGCTCACGATGCCGGCCGACGAGCAGCGCGTGCGCATGCACAGCATGCGGCGGCTCGTGGCGGAGTTCAACATCTACTGGTGGGCCGGCGCGATGCTGCTCGATGCCGCCCGCGTGCGGCAACGCCGGCGGGTCACCGAGCGCATTCGCGAGCATGGTGTGCTCGCCCGTCGCAGGATCGGATGAAAGAGCTACTGTCGGCACCTGCACTCGCCGAGTTGCGTCAGTTCCTGCAGGTCGATGACGAAGGAGCGTCTGCCGCGACCCGGGGCGGCCGTGGGTCGCGTCGTGGCGGCGTCCTGCTGGCCTTCGATCTCGACGGCACGCTCGCGCCGCTTGCAGCGCGGCCCGACGAGGCCGTCGTGCCCGATGACGTGCAGCATCTGCTCGCGGTGCTGTCGGTGCGCACCGTCGTCGCGATCATCACCGGACGGGCCGTGCGCGACGCGAGGCGCATGCTCTGGTTCACGCCGCGCTACGTGATCGGCAGCCATGGCGCCGAGGGGCTGCCGGACCAGGACGCGGCCGGCCAGCGCTATGCCGCGCTGTGCCGCGAATGGTCGCGCGAGATCGCGCAAAGCGGCGTGCGCGAGCGCATTCCCGGCACGCTGCTCGAGGACAAGGTGCATTCGCTAGCGTTGCATTACCGCCTCGCGCGCGATCCCGAGGCCGCGCGCCGGGCGCTCCTCGAAGTGATCGCAACGCTTTCCCCGGCGCCGCGGGTGGTCGAAGGCAAGCGCGTGCTCAACCTGGTCCCACGCGAGGCGCATCACAAGGGCGAGGCGTTGCGCACGCTGGTGATGCATGCCGGCGTCGATCGCGCTCTCTACATCGGCGACGACATCACCGACGAGGACGTCTTCGCGCTGCGCCTGCCGGGCGTGCTGACCGTGCGGGTCGAGCCCGACGGCGACAGCGCGGCGCAGTATTACGTCAAGCGCCAGTCCGACGTTCCGCTCCTGCTGCGCGAGATCTCCCGTATGATGACCGCCGCGCCGGGCCGGGTGGTCGGCTATTCCTGAACGCGAGGCTGCGGCGAAAGCCTCGTCCAACGTCACGCAGCGATGGCTCGCAAACGTTCGGTTCGCGACTCGGGCACTCTCGTCATCGTGGAGCACGTGTCGCGCGTGCTGCAAGGCAACCCGCTGGGCGACCCGCACGTGCGAAGGCTCGCGGTGTGGCTGCCGCCGCATTACGATCAGGGCGCCGGCGCCGGGCGGGGCCGTCGCTTTCCCGTGCTGTGGGATCTCGTCGGCTTCACCGGCTCCGGGCTCGCGCACCTCAACTGGCGTCCGTTCGACGAAAACGTTCCGGAGCGCGTCGCGCGTCTCGTCCACGAACGCAAGATGGGCCCGGCGATCGTCGCCTTCCCGGATTGCTTCACCAGCATGGGCGGCAACCAGTACGTCAACTCCGCTGCCATCGGGCAGTACGCCGATTACCTCATTGCCGAGCTGATTCCGTTCGTCGACCGCGAATTCCGCACCCTGCGCGGACGCGAGCATCGCGCCTGCTTCGGCAAGTCGTCGGGCGGTTACGGCGCGATCATCCACGGCATGAGATACGCGCGGCACTGGGGCGCAATCGCGGACCACTCCGGCGATGCGCTGTTCGACTTCTGCTACTACTGCGACTGGCCGCGCACGTTGAACGAGCTCGACAAGTTCCGCGAGCCCAAGCGCAAGCCGGGCATCGTCGACGTCGCGAGCGTCGCGCGGGGCCTCGACGATGGCGTCGACGACGGGCGCGTGCAGCGCTTTCTCGATCACGTCTGGAAGCGCGAGAAGCTGTCCGACGCCGAGGTGCATGCACTCATGAACCTCGCGATGGCGGCGACCTACGATGCCGATCCCGCCACCCCGCTCAACTTCCGCGTTCCGTTCAATCTCGAGACCGGAGCGATCATCCCGGCGCGCTGGCGCAACTGGCTGCGCCACGATCCGGTGCAGCTCGTGGCACGCTACGCGAAGAACCTGGCAACGCTGCGTGGCATCTACATCGATTGCGGCTGGCGCGACCAGTACCACCTGCATTACGGCGCACGCGTCCTGTCCCGGCGCCTGGCCGAGCACGGCATCGCGCATCGCTACGAGGAGTTCGACGACAATCACTCCTCGATCGATTACCGCATGGACGTGAGCCTGCCGTTCCTCTACCGCGCGCTCGCGTCCTGAACGCGTATTTTTTTCACGCGACGAATCGCCGCCACGTCGCTTGAAACCTCCGCGCGCGGCAAGCATCTGAGGGAAACAGCGTCGCTTTCGGACCGCCATGCGCACGGTTTGCCCGCATTGCAGCACGATCAACAACGTCGACCCCGCTCGGGTGGAGGCTGGTCCCACGTGTGGCGCCTGCAAGGCACCGCTGTTTCCGGGCGAGCCGGTGATCCTCACCACCCGGGAATTCGACCGGTTCCTCAAGAACAACGAGCTTCCGGTGATCGTGGATTTCTGGGCGACGTGGTGCGGTCCATGCCGCGTGATGGCGCCGCAGTTCGCGGCTGCGGCACGCGATCTGGCCGGACGGGTGCAGTTCGCGAAGGTCGACACCGACGCCGAAGGACCACTCGCCGCGCGTTACGGCATCCGCAGCATTCCCACCATCATTCGGTTCGAGAATGGCGTCGAGGCCGACCGCCGCGCGGGTGCGATGTCCGCGGGCGACCTCAAACGCTGGATCGCGTAAACCATACCGGGGCCCACCATGCGTTGGCAGGATTTTCGTCGCAGCGACAATGTCGAGGAAGGCTCGGCCAGCGGAGGCGGCGGTTACGGCTTCGGCGTTCCCGTGCGCCTCTCCGGCGGTGTCATCGTGATTGCGGTCGTGGTCGGACTGCTGTTCGGGATCAACCCGCTCGACATGCTGAGCGCGCTTCTCGGCGGTGGCGGCGGCGGCACGGTGGCGGAAGCACCGGCGCCGGGTCAGGCTGCGCCCCCCGCGTCTTCGCGGCAGGGTCCCGGGGTGATCACGAACCCGCAGCGCGAGTTCGCCGCGCGCGTGCTCGGCTCGACCGAGGACGTGTGGGGCCGCATTTTCCAGGAGATGGGCGCACGCTACGACCCACCGAAGCTGCACTTCTTCGATGGCTCGGTGCGCTCCGCGTGCGGCTTCACCACCGAAGCGAGCGGGCCGTTCTATTGTCCCGGCGACCGGCGGGTGTACCTCGACACGGCGTTCTTCAACGAGCTCGAGACCCGCTTTCGCGCGCCCGGCGATTTCGCCCAGGGCTACGTCATCGCGCACGAGGTGGGCCATCACGTGCAGAACCTGCTCGGGATCATGGACAAGTACGCGCAACAGCAGCAAGGCCTGGACGCCCGCGGCCGCAATGCGCTTTCGGTGCGGCTCGAGCTGCAGGCGGACTGCTTCGCCGGGATCTGGGGCCACTACGTGCAGGGCATGAACAAGCTCGATCCCGGCGACGTCGAGGAAGGGCTGCGCGCGGCCTCCGCGGTAGGTGACGACACCCTCCAGAAGCGGGCCCAGGGCCGCGTCGTGCCGGATTCCTTCACCCATGGCTCCGCCGAGCAGCGCGTGCGCTGGTTTCGCACCGGTTTCGATTCGGGCGACGTCCGGGCGTGCAATACATTCGGCTCGCGCGGTCCCTGAACGGCATGGGCGCGGCGGACGGCGTGACGACGTCGTGCCCGGGATGCGGTGCGGCGATGCAGTCGATGTCGCTCGAGCGCAAGCCCCTCGGCAAGCTCGCCGTCGACCTCTGTGCGCCATGCCAGGCGCTGTGGTTCGATGCCTTCGAGAGCGTGCAGCTCACGCCGGGATCGGTCGTGAAGCTCTTCGCAACGATCAACGACCTGCGACCTGCGCAGCGCCACCCGCTGCCCGCGCGCTTGCCCTGCCCGCGCTGCAGCGCGCCGCTCGAGCTCACGCAGGACCAGACCAGCGCCGCGCACTTCAGCTATCACCGCTGTCCTTTCCGGCACGGTCGCTTCACCCCCTTCTTCCAATTCCTGCGCGAGAAATCGTTCATCCGCACGCTCTCGCCCGCGGATCTCGAGCGCCTCAAGGCGCATATCCAGGTGATCCATTGCTCGTCGTGCGGCGCGCCGGTCGATCTCGAGCGCCAAACCACCTGCACCTATTGCCACGCGCCGATCTCGGTGCTGGATCCGGACGCGGTGCAACAGGCACTCGCGCAGTACAGCGCGCAGGAGACCGCGCGTCGTACGATCGACCCCGTGGCGCTGGTCGATGGCGTGCTGCAGGCGCAATCCGCGTCCGGCGCGGCACGGCGCACTCCTGCCACCGTGATCGACCTGGTCGCGCTCGGGCTCGACGTGATCCATGATCTCGTCCGGGAGAGGCGCGATGCGTGAGGGCCTGCCGGATGGCGCGCCGCACGCTATAGAATCGACGCTTTCGTCCCAGGAGGAGATGCCATGAGACTCGTCAGACCCGCATTGGTCGCGACCCTTGCGGCGGCGCTGTGCGCCGCGGCCCCGGCGCTTGCGCAGGACGCGAACGCGAATATCGCCAAGCCTGCATGCACGAAGCCGCAGTTCCCCGGGCGGCTCGCATCGGAGGCGCAGAAGAAGAGCTTCAACAAGGACGTCGAAACCTACGCGCAGTGCATCAAGAAGTACGTCTCCGATCAGCAGAAGCTCGCCGACGACCACATCAAGGCGGCCAACGCGGCTGCAGCCGACTACAACAACGCGGTCAAGGAGCTGCAAAGCGAGATCGACAAGGCCAAGGAGTAGCGCGTCGGCGCAATCGTGACGGAGGGCGCGACCGCTGCCGCGGTGCTCGCGCGCATGGTGCTGGAGGGGTTCAACAAGCACTACGCGCTCTTCCGCGACTGCGCACGCGCCGCGAAGCGCTATTACGAGGAAGGCGACTGGCTCGCCATCCAGCACGTCGGGCGCGATCGCATCGATTTCTATGACCGCAGGGTCGCCGAAACCGCGGAGCGGATCGAGCGCGAGCTCGCCGCGGCGGGTTATGCTCGCGCGAGCGATGCGTTGTGGGATGAGGTCAAGCTCGTCTACATCGGCCTGCTGATCGATCACAAGCAGCCCGAGTGCGCCGAGACGTTCTTCAACTCGGTGTCGGTGAAGATCCTGCACCGGGCCTATTTCCACAACCGGTTCATCTTCGTGCGGCCGACGATCTCGACCGAGCACATCGATGCCGAGCCGCCGAGCTATCGCAGCTATTACCCGCTGCAGCAGGGCCTGCGCCAGGCCGTGATGGACATCGTGCTCGATTGCAATCTCGCCCTGCCGTTCACCGACTTCAGGCGCGATCTCAAGGCGCTGCTGCGCGCGTTCCGGGAGCGCTTTGCGCGGCCGTTCCGCCTCGAGGCGAATCACCAGGTACAAGTGCTGCAGAGTCCGTTCTTTCGCAACCAGACGGCATACGTGGTCGGGCGCGTCATCAACGGCCCGCACCTGCACCCGTTCGTGGTCGCGATCAAGCACGACGAGCAGGGCAAGCTGAGGCTCGACGCGCTCATCACCAGCGCGCGCGACCTGGGCGTGTTCTTCTCCGCCAATCGCGCCTATTTCCTGGTCGACATGGAAGTGCCATCGGCGTACGTCGACTTCCTGCGCTCGCTCCTGCCCGACAAGACCGCCGCCGAGCTCTACACGATGGTGGGGCTGCAGAAGCAGGGCAAGAACCTCTTCTTTCGCGACTTCCTGCACCACCTCAAGCATTCGCGCGACAAGTTCATCATCGCGCCCGGCATCCGCGGCCTCGTGATGACGGTGTTCACGCTGCCCTCGTACCCCTACGTGTTCAAGGTGATCCGCGACCGCATCGCCGCCTCCAAGGACACCGACCGCGAGCGGGTGAAGCAGAAGTACCTGCTGGTGAAGCGCCACGACCGCGTCGGGCGCATGACCGACGTGCTCGAATACTCCGAGGTCGCGTTCCCCGTGGCGCGCTTTTCGGACGAGCTGCTCGAGGAGCTTCGCACCAACGCACCGTCGATGCTCGAGTTCGAAGGCGACCATGTGTTCATCAAGCATCTCTACATCGAGCGACGCATGGTGCCGCTCAACCTGTATCTCGAGACGGCCGACGATCGGCAGCGCGCGCACGCGATGGAGGAGTACGGCCAGGCATTGCGCGATCTGACCGCGGTGAACGTCTTTCCCGGCGATCTCCTGTTCAAGAATTTCGGCCTGACGCGCTACGGGCGGGTGGTGTTCTACGATTACGACGAGATCGAATACATCACCGACCTCAGCTTCCGGCGCATTCCGGCGATGCCCGCCGGGCACGACGAAACGAGCGACGAGGTGTGGTATCCGGTCGGCCCGCACGACGTGTTCCCCGAAGAGTTCGCCACTTTTCTGCTCACGGATCCGCGTACGCGCGAAGCCTTCCTCGCGTACCATGCCGACCTTCTCGACTGGCACTGGTGGGAAACCATGAAGCGTGATCTCGCGAGCGGGAAGCTCAACGAGGTGCTGTCCTATCCCCCGTCGGCGCGCCTGGCCGCGCCTGCCGCATCATGACTGCGCGTCTGAAACGGCTGATCGCGGCGTCGCTCGTGCTGGGATTGATGAGCGCGTGCCACAACGCGCCCCGCAAGGAAGACGAAGAAGCGGCGAAGAACACCTGGGTCTGCCAGCTCGCCGGCGAGCGCGTGCTGGTGCGTCTGGAGCGCGGCGAGGTGCGCCTGCTGATGCCCAGTGGCGATCGCATCAATCTTTACGAGGTGCCGTCGGCCTCCGCCGCGGGCACGCGTTTTACCAATGGCACCATCGATGCGGTGGGCAAGGGCACGGACCTCACCGTGTCGCGCGAAGGCGGCAAGCCCGAGCCGCTGCAAGGTTGCACGCCGCTCGTGCCGCCCAAGTCGTGAAGCACGTCAGGTGACGTGACGCTTGCGAGCCTCGCGCACCCGAATTTGCACGCGCGGGCGGCATCGCACGCGGGCCTAGCGCTTGGAAGGATCGATGTCGAGATACAGCCACACCTGGGAGCGGATCGGGTGCGGCTTGTAGTTGGCGACCCAGCGGTGCGCGAAATGATCCTCGATCTCGTGCCAGGTGAGCCGCCAGGGCGCGTAGGCGATCACGAGCTCCGTCATGCGATCGAAGAGCTGCGTGCGCCTGGGTGAGTCCGGCAGCGTTCGCGCTTCGTCGTAGAGGCGATCGAATTCCGGCAGCCGAAAGCGCGCGCTGTTCTCCTGTCCCGCGTTGGGACCGTACAGGAGCTGCATGAAATTCTCGGCATCGGGATAGTCCGCGTTCCACCCGTCGTGACGGAACGGAATCTTGCCTTCGCGCGTCATCTTGCGCAGATCCGGCACGCGGTCCTTCTTGACGACGAGGCGAATGCCGATCGCGTCCATGTTCTTCTTCCATAGCTCGTCCTCCTCCCGCTGGGTCGAGGTCGGGGACGACCAGCGCTCGAGGATGAGCGGCGAACCGTCGGGACGCTCGCGATAGCCATCGCCATCGCGATCCTTGTAGCCGAAACGATCGAGCAATTGACGGGCGGCCGCCGGATCGTAGCGCTGCGCCTGCGTGCGCAGATTGGCGTCGTATCCGGCGATGCCGGGCGGTATCGGGCTTTGCGCCAGGATCGCGCGGCCGTTGCGCAACACGCGGATGCCTTCCCGGGCATCGAACCCCATCGCGATCGCGCGACGCAGCGCGATCCTCTCGCGCGTATAGCCGCCGAACACCGGATCATCCATGTTGAAGAACGCGAACCATACGTTCGGGCGCAGCAGCGTCTCGTGCTGGATGCCTTTTGCCGCCAGCTCCGGCCGCAGCGTGACCTGCTCGGTCGAAACGTCGAGCGCCTGGGTGACGAACGACGGCGGCAGGAGCTCGAGGATGTCGCTCTGGCCATTGAGGAACGCGAGCCAGCGCGTCTGCGGCTCTTCGATCACGTCGATCTCGATGCGCGAGACGAGCGGCAGGCGCTTGCCGGCGAGCGCGCGCGCCGTGGCTTGCATCTCCGGCGGCAGCGGCGCCACGGGCTCGTAGGTCATGCCGCGAAAGTGCGGATTCGCCATCAGCACGATGCGACTCGACCGCTTGTATTCGCCGAGCATGAACGGCCCGGTGCCGACCGGGTGCGCGCCGATGTCGTTGCCGTAGCGTTGCACCACCTCGCGCGCGATCGCGCCGGTGTTGGGCACGGCGAGCGCATAGATGAAGCGCAGATCGGGCGCTTTAAGCCGGATGCGCAACGTATAGCGATCGACCACCTCGAGCCCCGGCAGCGGCGCGTCGTAATCGAACCGCCCGCTCTTTTGCGCTTTCGCACGCGCTTCATCGCCGCCCGCGAGCTTGCCTTCGACCAGCCACAGCCACGGGCTCTTCACGGCAGGGTCGAGCAGTCGCTTCAGCGCGTACGCGAAATCGGCCGCCGTGAGCTCGCGCGGATGGCCGCCGAACGCGGGATCCGGCGTGAAGTAGATGCCCTTGCGCACGCGGCAGAGATACGTCGCGCCGTTGTCGCTGACGGCAGGCATGGCTTCCAGCGCGCGCGGGACGAGCCGCACGGGCCGCGCGAGGTAGTCGTAATCGAGCATCGAGTCGAAGACGTTCGCGATGATGCTGTCGGATGCGGCATCGGAGGCGAATTGCGGATCGAAGCTCGTTTCGGCGATCGTGAAGGCGACGTGCAGCACCTTCACGGGGTCGGCCGCATGCGCGGTGATGCACACCACGAGGCCGAGAGCACTGAGGGCGCCGCGCCAGCGCGAGCGTCGAGGCACCACAACGGGGCGATCGGACATCGCCCGATCCTAGCACCGGGCGCCATGCGCGCCCGGCCCTTGACTTCGGCTACGGCCGGGCGTGCAATGGGGCCATGCCGATACGCTCCGTACGATCTGTCGTGGCCGGCCAGCCCGCGGTGACCGCCGGCAGGATGTCGACGGTATTCGAAGCCGCCACGCTCATGAAGCAGAAGGGCAAGGGTGCGCTCCTGGTGCTCGAAGGCGCGAAGCTGATCGGCATCGTCACGGAACGCGACATCGTGTTTCGCGTCGTCGCCGCGGGACGCGATCCGCGCGCGACGCCGCTTGCCGATGTCATGACTCCGCAGCCGCAGTCGATCCATCCCGACAAGCCGTTCCACCACGCGTTGCAGATCATGCACCGGGGCGGCTTCCGGCACGTGCCGGTGGTCGAGAACGAGCGCCCGCTCGGCATCGTGTCCGCACGAGATGCGCTCGACGACGACCTCTACGAGCTGCGCGCCGATCTCGCGTTGCGCGCCGAGGAGCAGGACTGACGCAAGCGCGCATGGAGATGAAGCGCATCAATGCGGGCAACCTGCGCGCGGTCGGCTACGACACGGCGCGCCGTGTGCTGATCGCGGAGCTCACGTCGGGTACGTTCGAATACAGCGGGGTCTCGGCCGAGACCTATCGCCGCCTCGCCTCGTCGGCGTCGGCGTGGAGCTTCTTCCGCGACAACATCGAGGAAGAGTATCCGGCCAAGCGCGTGCGGTGACACGCGCAAGCGACGAAACGAGCCGGTCGCTTTCGGACCGGCTCGACCGCGTCTGATGCGGCGCCTTACTGGATCGCGAGCTTGCGTCCCGCGGTTTGCGCCTTGCGCGCCAGCGTGAGCTCGAGCACGCCGTTGTCGTACTTCGCCGTGCTGGCCGCTTCATCGAGCTCCACGGGCAGCGCGAAGCTGCGCTGCAGGTTGCCGTAGAACCTTTCCGTGCGCAGCACCCGCGCACCTTCCCGCTGCTCGGTTTCGCGCTTGGTCTCGGCGCTGATCGTGACCTGGTTGCCGTCGATGGTCACGTGGATGTCTTCCTTCCTGACGCCCGGGATCTCGGCCTGGACGAGATAACCCTGCTCGTTCTCGATGACGTCCATCTTGATCGGCAACGCTCGCGAGGCCTGCGAGCCTGCCCGGACCGGCTGGAAAAACCCGCGGAAGAGCTCGTCGAATCCGGTATCGGCGAACGGGTCGAACGATTGGAGCTGGTTCATGGTGGTCTCCTTGAGTGCCTTGGGGGTCGGCGGCGCGGCCCTTCCGTCGGGAGGCCGCCTCACGCCGAATCTGAGGCCGCATGGAGGTCTTTCAAGGGTCGGAGTCGGGCAACGCATCGCGGGGGTCGCCAGATGCGCCCAACAATGCTCAAATATTCACCTCTGCCCGCCCGGAGCACCCTCATGCCCGACCCGGAGCTGTCGACCGCCCAACGTGCCCGCCTCGTGCAGGCGCTGGAAACGCGTCGCGCCGAGCTCCGGCGCGATGTGAAGACGGCGCTCGACGGAAGCGAGGACGATCGCGTCGTCGGCCTGCGGCGGCGCCTCGAAGAGAACGACGATTGGGGTGTGGCCGATGGCGTCGCCGAGCTCGACATCGCGGAGGTGCGCCATGCCCTCGCCGAGCTCGAGGAAGTCGATGCTGCGCTCGAGCGCGCCCGCTCCGGCATGTACGGCACGTGTGTCGACTGCGACGACCCGATCGCGCCCGCGCGCCTGCTTGCCCATCCCACGGCGATGCGCTGCATCGCCTGTCAGGAAGCCTACGAGGTGAGGCGCCGCAACACCGCCGGCGCGCGCTAGGACCTTCGCCGCGCGCGTTCGGCCTGCGGCCCGCCGAAGCGCTCGAGCCAGGCAAAGAGCTCGCGATGCCACACCCGCGCGTTCTGCGGCTTCTGGATCCAGTGATTCTCCTCGGTGAACCACACCAGGCGCGCCGGCACGCCCTTGGCCTTCAGCGTGTCGTAATACTGCAGCGCCTGCGTCGCCGGAACGCGGTAGTCCTGCTCGCCGTGAATGACCAGCGTGGGCGTGCGCGCGGCCTTGACGTAATGGTGCGGTGACTGGCGCATCACGCGCGCGGGATCGTCCCAGTGAAACGCGCCGAGCTCGTCGGCGAAGAACTGATAGCCGTCGGTCGCCATCATGCTCACCCAGTCGTAGCAGCCCGCGTGACAGACATACGCGCGATAACGACGCGTCTGGCCGTTCATGTACGCGACCATGTAGCCGCCGTAGCTGCCGCCTGCGGCGAGCAGGCGCGAGCGATCGATGTAGCCTTGCCGCAGCAGGTAGTCGGTGGCGGCCTCGATGTCGGCGTATTCCTTCACGCCGTAGCGCCCGGTGATCGATTCGATCCAGCGCTGGCCGAATCCCGACGAGCCGTGATAATTGACCGCCACCACGACATGGCCGCGCGACGCGAGCACGTGCAGGTTCCAGCGAAAGTGCCACGAGTCGAGATGCGCGGCGTGCGGTCCGCCGTGGATCGAATGCAGGAGCGGCCATTTGCGGCGCGAATCGAAACCCGGTGGATACGCCACGAACACCTGCACCGGATCCTTGCCGTAGCCTTTGACGCTGATCTCGCGAATGTCCGCGAGGGCATGGCGCGCGAGCAACGCCTCGTTCAACCTCTCGATCGGGCGTTCATCGCCGCCGTCGGCGCGACACGCGAACAGCGCAGGCGGATGCATCGCGCTCGCGCGATCGAACACGAGCGTGCCGCCGCCTTGCGCAAACCCGCCGATCACGCCGCCCGGGATGACCGGTTGCGGTTGCGCGGGCCCGTTGCCATCGAGGTCGAGCCGCCACAAACCCTGGCGCCCGCGATCCTCGCACAGGAACAGGAGCGACCGGCTGTCGGGCGTCCATTGCACGCGCGTCGACGCGCGATCGAAGCGGGGTGCAAGGTGCGTCGCGCGCCGGGTGCGTCGATCGAAATGCGTCAGATGGCCCTGATCGTTGAACGCACGATCGGTGTCGAAGCTGCGCCACACCATCGTGCGCCCGTCGGGCGCATACGCGGGCTGCGCATCGCAAAGCCCGCTGTGTTCGGTCAGCACGCGCGGGCGGCGCGACCGCAAGTCCAGCACGGCGATGTCCGTCTGCGCCATCATGCGCGGCTCGCTGCCCCGGTCCACCGTGAGCGCGATCTCGCGCGCATCGGGCGAGATGTCGTAATCCTCCGCATGCGGTTCCCACGGCGGCAGGGCGAGCCCCGTGCCCTGCAGCACGTCGCGCGTGCGTCCCGTGGCGACATCGCAGACCATGATGTGCGGCTCGCGGCCGTCGGTGAGCCAGTGATCCCAATAGCGATACTCCGCGCGCTCGGTGGCGTGGACCTTCACCTTCGACTTCTTGAGCTCCGCCTTGCGCTTCGCCTGCTCGGCTTCGTTCCTCAAATCCGGCCACACCGCGGATACGAATGCGATGCGCTTGCTGTCGGGAAACCAACGGAGGCACGCACAACCGGTGGCGATCTTCGTCAGCCGTCGCGCTTCGCCGCCATCGGGCGCGATGACATAAAGCTGCGGCTCGTCGTCGCCGGCGCGCTTGCCGATGAATGCGATGCTGCGCCCATCGGGTGACCAGCGCGGCTCGCTGTCCTTCTCGCCGGAAGTGAGGCGCTTGGGCGGTTGGCTGCGCCCGGCTCGGGTCGGGAAGAGCCAGAGCTCGGTCGTGCCCTCGTTGCTTTCCATGTCGAAGCGCGTCACCGCCGCGCACGCCATCGTTCCATCGGGCGAGAGGGTCGGCGTGCCGATGCGCCTGATCTGCCAGAGCGCTTCGACGGTGAACGGCGGCTTCACGCGTGCGGACGTGCCTGAAACGCGATGTCGAGGCGTGCGCGGCATGCCCGGTTCCGTGTGCGTAAAATGACGTGCGATTCTACGCGGGACTGACTGAAAATGAGCACCATGCGCTATCGCCGCCTCGGCGCCTCCGGCTTGAAGGTGAGCGAGCTTTCGTTCGGGTCGTGGGTGACCTACGGCAACCAGATGGGCGAGGACCTCGCGCGCGAATGCATGGCGGCGGCATTCGATGCGGGCGTCAACTTCTTCGACAATGCCGAGGTGTACGCCCACGGCAAGTCCGAGACGATCATGGGGGGCGTGCTGCGCCGGATGGGCTGGCGGCGCTCCTCGTACATCGTCTCGACCAAGTTCTTCTGGGGCCTGCACGACGGGCCCAACGAGCGCAACACGCTCAATCGCAAGTACCTGCGCCAGGCGATCGACGGCTCGCTCCAGCGTTTCGGGCTCGAGTACGTCGATCTCGTGTTCTGCCATCGTCCGGACCCGGACACGCCGATCGAGGAGACGGTCCAGGCGATGCACGACATGATCGCGTCGGGCAAGGCGCTGTACTGGGGAACCTCGGAATGGAGCGCGGCCGAGATCATGGCGGCGTGGCACATCGCCGACCGGCATCATCTCGCCAGGCCGGTGATGGAGCAGCCCCAGTACAACATGCTGCATCGCGATCGCGTCGAGAACGAATATGCGCGCCTGTACCAGGACATCGGCCTCGGCACCACGATCTGGAGCCCGCTCGCCTCCGGCCTTCTCACCGGCAAGTACAACCACGGCATTCCGCCCGACAGCCGCGGCGCGGTCAAGGGTTACGAATGGCTGCAGGACCGCCTCACCGACACGCGCAAGCTCCAGGTCGTGCGCGCGCTGTCGCCGATCGCGTCGGACCTGGGATGCACGCTCGCGCAGCTCGCGCTCGCGTGGTGCTTGAAGAACCCGAACGTGAGCACCGTCATCACCGGCGCGAGCCGGCCGACGCAGGTGATCGAGAACATGAAGGCGCTCGAC